>Ga0247805_1001578_pt1 | contig 10910 bp, 10 predicted proteins | sample UWRJL044104R1_FD_180930 | JGI IMG/M metagenome (GOLD analysis project Ga0247805, IMG submission 180930) | Plant litter microbial communities from Arlington Agricultural Research Station in Wisconsin, United States - UWRJ-L044-104R-1 | ecosystem: Environmental > Terrestrial > Plant litter >...
ATGAGTGAAAGTCTGGGAGCAAATTCACTCGTAAGAAGTACATCATAATCTACAAAACTATTTTTTTTTAGATATGCTCTTAATTCTTTTGTAGACAAATAAGCTAATATAAGATAGGATGACATAATCAATATTGCATAAGCAAGTATAAAGAATAGATACATCTCAAAAAAAACAGTTATTTGATTATTTAAAAAAGTCATCTTTTTATCGTTTTTAAACTGTTAATGCCTGCAGTACATTTTGAGCTTCGTTTTGTATTAAAGTGTTTGGTGCCTTAGCAGCCAACTGTACTATATAGGGAAGTTTTTGCGTAAGCTTTAATTCTTTAATCAGTTTTAATCCAAGTGTAATAACAGTTGTATTTTGCGATTCTAATAAGAGTTCAACGCCTTTAACATCGCCTATGTCATGCTTTTTAAAAGCGCTTATAATATTTACCTGAGTCCAATCGTCAATAGGATAAGGATGAGCTGTAAGGTGCACTATACCTTTTGTTCCTCCTAACTTAATTGAAGCATTTATAGCAGTTATTTTTAACGTTTTATTTCGAACTGTAGCTGCTTTTATGATAGTATCAAAAGCTTCAGTAATATTCATTTCTGCAAGTTCGGTTATTCCTTTACATTTTATCTCCCACTTTAAACTTCTGAGCTTTTTAAATGAATCGTTTATCAATCCTGATTCTTTATAAAACCGCTCTAACTTCTGTGCATAAATCCCTTCATAGTTTTTATGAAGATTAATAATGGATTCCATTAAAACCTCTCTGAAGAAAGAAGTTTTAGAAAGCATCATATATTCTTTATCTTCCTGAATATCTGAAAAAGAAATGTCCTGAAAAACAATCGTAAACATTAGCCTTTCAATTATTTTACTGTATTCAGCTCTAAGTCTTTCTTTCCTTATATTTTTACTTCTACTTCTTATAATTAATAGATAAAGAATAAATGAAGCTGTTATAAACAGACTGATTGATAGGATTAAGAAAGACTCTACATCAGTACCACTCACATAATATTCGGCTAATTCTATCATAATTAGAAGCGTCGTTAAACGCGTATTTTTAGTAATTTGTTAATTCTTACTAAAAGCACCGCCGGACTAATAGGTTTGGCAATAAATTCGTTTGCACCTATATCAAAAGAATCTAATTCAGTTTGTTCAATTCCCGAAGAAGTAAATATAATTATTGGTATTTCAGAGCCCATACTTTGTCTTACATATTGCGTAATTTCCATTCCGCTTATGCCAGGCATATTTATATCTGTTAAAATCAGATCATAAGTATTTGCTTCAATAGCATCTAAGGCATCTTTGCCGTCAGAAAACTGGTCAACAGTAAATCCTTTCGACTCTAAGAAAAAAGATAATGACTTACGTAGGATATCATTATCTTCAGATAATATAATTCTCATTGTTTTAAATTTTTGTTTTGGGGCAAACTTAATTTTACAAATTCTGAAAATATTACAAAGCTATTGTATATTTCTCTTTTATCATAGTTCCTTTAGCGTTTTAACTACTTCAGCTATTTCAATACTCAAGCTATCCATTTTTTCTTTAGTTTCAATACTCAATTTTTCTAATTCAGCTTCTTCTTCAATAATGGACAAAGAATTAGTAAGATCCTTAAGCATAAAAATATCCAAACTAGATTTCATATTATGAGCTAGTTTCTTAACGGTATCATTATCATTTTTATTAACTGCCTGTCGCAGTTGTATTACTTGATTCGGAATTTTTTCTATAAAAAGATTAATCATCTCCTGAATAAAGTTGGGATTACCCAATGCCATTTCATTTAGATAAGAAAAGTCAATTTTTCTCTTCGTTACATTGACAACATCTTTACTCATAACTGATTTTATAGCTTCTAAAAGTACCTGTTGTTTAAAAGGTTTAGGTACATAACCGTTCATTCCTGTATCATAACAACGGTTTTGTTCTCCCACTAAAGAATGAGCTGTCATAGCTATAATAGGAATATTCAAATTCATTTCATTTCTAATATACTGTGTGGTTTGGTAACCATCTTTAACAGGCATTTGAAGATCCATTAATATTAAATCATATTCATTTTTTAATAATAAATCTATTCCTACTTGTCCATTTTCAGCAATATCTACTTCAAAACCAAAATTTTCAATAACACTTTTTGCTAATTTCTGATTTAAAACATTATCCTCACACAACAATATTTTAAGCCTACTAACATGTTCCTCTGCTAATTTTTCTGTTTCAATTACAGTATCATCTGCTTTTTTATAATTTATTACAAAAGAGAATTCCGAACCACGCCCTAACTTACTTTTTACATTAATTTTGGCATTATGCAATTCGACTAATTGCTTTACAATATTGAGACCAAGTCCTGTACCTCCAAATTTTCGTGTAGTACTTTCTTCTGCTTGTGTAAATCGTTCAAAAATAGTGGTAAGCTTTTCTTCAGCAATACCAGTTCCAGTATCTTTAATAGAGAATCGAAGTGAATTATAATCGGCTGTCTCGTCCACTTTTTTCACAGAAACCGTTACTTCACCTTCTTCTGTAAACTTAAGAGCATTACCTATAAGATTAACCAATATCTGATTTAATCTTCCCGAATCGCCAATTACAATTTCAGGCATATCGGCATCTAGAAAAAGATTGAATTCAACATCTGCAGGAACTTTTACCTTTAATAAATTATAAACGTGTTTAAGCGTTTTTTTTAAATTAAACGAATGTTCTTCGATAGTCAAATTACCGGATTCGATTTTGGAAAGATCTAAAATATCATTGATTATTAAAAGTAAATTTTCACCTGCAATTTGTACACTGTCAATATAATCGCGTTGAACAGCATCCAACTTTGTTTGAGCCAGAAGGTCTGTAAATCCAATTATTGCATTTAGAGGGGTTCTGATTTCATGACTCATATTGGCCAAAAAACTATCTTTTGCCAATACCGCACGTTCAGCAATTTTCTTCTGAACGTCCAATTCAATATTCTTGGTTCTTAATTCCAATTGGTTTATAACGTGCTTGGCAACAATTGAAAGCGCATTCCGCTGATTTTCATTAAGCTCTTTCGTAACATGATCTACAGCACATAAACTTCCTATGTTGTAACCATCCGGAGTTGTAAGAGGAACGCCAGCATAGAATCTAACTTTAAATCCTCCAGTAACGTTAGGATCATCTTTAAATTGCTCGTTTAAAAAAGTGTCTGGTATTTCTACCATTTTCGAATCCATAATGGTATACTGGCAAAAACTAATTTCCCTTGGCACTTCGGATACTCCTACTCCTATTTCAGATTTAAACCATTGTCTGGTCTCATCTATAAATGATATATGGGCAATAGGTACGCCACATATATACGAAACGAGTTTTGTTGCATCATCAAAAGCATGCTCTGGTAATGTATCAAGGATATTATAGCGTTTTAGTGCTGCTAGACGTTCTAGCTCATTATGGGGCACAGGTTTTTCTTTAGTATTCATGCTATTAGTAGGTAAAGTGCATAAATATAAAAAATTCCCCTAAACCATTATAAAAAACCGTCCGTTATTATGGTGTTTATAACCGTTTTTTAAACTCCTTCTTTTAAAATAGCATAAACCAGTTCTTTAGTTGGTTTATGATCTTTTAATTTTTCTCTAACTACTTCAAAAGTAACTTTAAAATCACAACCTGATTTATAATGACTACAACCGTAAGCGGTTTTGCCTTTTATAATGGTTCCTTTTTGACATTTCGGGCAGGCCAATTCATCCGATGTTGAGGTTGCCACTACTTTCGGGGCTGTTTTCTTCGGTTCTAATACGAGTTTGAAATTTTCATCAAAACGAAGCAAACCTTCCACTACTTCATCATTTATTTTAAAGTCTTTTAAATTTACAGTTGACCCTTTTTGTAGCAAACGTAAGTATTGGTTTTCTGATATTTTTTTAGTTCCAAAAGTAAAAGGCAATAGAAAATCGCAACCTGCTTTATAATCACCACAGCCATAGGCCGATTTTCCCTTTCTCAATGTTGCTTTTTTACATTTTGGACAAGATTCAGCCTCGATTCCTGCGGCTTTCTTTTTCTCAACAACAGCTTCTTCTTTTTGAATACTTCCTGCGTGCGAAATATTGGCTCGTGTAGTTTCACTACGAACTTCATACACCAAAGCATCTACCATACGCTTCATGTTATTGATAAAAGCTGCAGCGGTAAAAGTTCCTTTTTCAATATCTTTTAACTGCTTTTCCCAGGAACCTGTCAATTCAGCCGATTTTATTAATTCATTTTGGATGATATCAATCAACTGAATTCCTGTTGGCGTTGGCAAAACCTGTTTTTTATTTCGAACGATGTATTGGCGTTTAAACAGCGTTTCAATAATATTAGCTCGTGTAGATGGTCGTCCAATACCATTTTCTTTCATCAATTCGCGTAAATCTTCATCATCCACCTGTTTTCCTGCAGTTTCCATCGCACGCAATAAAGTGGCTTCGGTAAACTGATTAGGAGCTTTAGTTTCCTTTTCTAAGAACGAAGGTTCGTGTGGCCCTTTTTCGCCCACAACAAAACTAGGTAACAAATCGGCTTCTTTTTCTTTGGCATTTGGATCTTCAAAAACAACCCGGAACCCTTTTTTTAAAATTTCTTTTCCTGTAGCTTTAAAAGTGACATCGGCAGCTTTACCAATTACAGTGGTGTTGGCGACCAAACAATCATCATAAAAAACAGCAATAAAGCGTCTTGTGATGATATCATACACCTGTTGCTGATTGTATTGCAAATTAGATTGTACACCCGTTGGGATTATCGCATGGTGATCCGTTACTTTCTTATCATTAAAAACTTTTGGCGATTTTTTAATCTTCTTTCCTAAAAGAGATTCGGTCAATGAGGCGTAATTAGTCAGCTTTTGAAGAATATCAGGTACTTTAGGATAAATATCGCTTGGTAAAAAAGTAGTATCTACTCTGGGATAAGTCACTACTTTTTGTTCGTATAATGTCTGAACTATTTTAAGGGTTTCATCTGCCGAAAATCCAAACTTCGTATTGCAATACACCTGTAAACCTGTTAAATCAAATAGTTTAGGAGCATATTCGTTACCATTCTTTTTTTCGACAGAAACAATTTCGAAATCACTTTCCTTGACTTTATTAGCCAAAAGTTCTCCATCTTCTTTTTTTAGAAAACGTCCTTCTTCATAACTAAAAAGGGTTTCTCTGTATAAAGTTTGTAATTCCCAATACGGTTGCGGCTTGAAATTTTCGATTTCTTTAAAACGGTCCACAACCATAGCCAATGTTGGCGTTTGAACGCGTCCTATAGACAATACCTGTTTGTAACCACCATGTTTTACAGTGTACAAACGGGTAGCATTCATACCCAACAACCAGTCGCCAATAGCTCTGGAAAATCCAGCGTAAAATAAATTATCATAGTTGGCAGATGGTTTTAAATTTTCAAAACCTTCTTTAATCGCTTCGGTAGTTAGAGACGAAATCCACAGGCGTTTTACCTCACCTTTATAATTCGCCTCATTCATTACCCAGCGTTGAATCAGCTCTCCTTCTTGCCCGGCATCCCCGCAATTAATAACTAATTCGGCTTTGTCAAATAAACTTTTTACAATTTTAAATTGCTTCTGAATCCCTGAGTTTTCTACTACTTTAGTTTCAAATTTTTCGGGAAGCATTGGCAGATTATTCAAATCCCAACTTTTCCAATACGGTCTGTAATCATTGGGTTCTTTTAAGGTACATAAATGACCAAAGGTGTAGGTTACCGCATAGCCATTGCCTTCATAATAGCCATCGTGTTTGGTATTCGCTCCTAAAACGGATGCAATTTCACGTGCTACACTTGGTTTTTCGGCAATACAGACCTTCATTTTTTCTTTCTAATTTGAGGGCGCAAATTAGGAATTTAGAAATTGGAAATAAAGAGAAATCATCAGGAGTTATGAACCACAAATTTTAAATCAAATACAACAAAGCCGTTCCAATACTAATTTGAAACGGCTTCAATTATTTTTACTCCTTTTTGAATTTTAATTTAAAGAAACAGACTGAGGACCAAATTCCTCATAGAAGATATTTGATTTATCAATATTAAAACCAACTAATGATTCGTAATTGGCTTTGATAAAAGGAGCCGGACCACATAAATAATAACGGGCATTTTCTAATAAAATAGCTTCTTTGCATTTTTTTAAATCGACTCTTCCTTTAATAATTCTATTATTCGAATGATCCTCTAAATCTTCATTAAAAACATAGCTTTCTAACCAGTCTGATTCTTCTTCGATAGCATCAATTACTTCCTTAAAAGCATGAACTGATGCGTTGCGGCAACCATGAATCCAAACAGTTTTATTTTTATTTGTTTTTTGATTGGTTTCTAACATACTCAACAATGGAGTCACTCCCACTCCGCCACTTATTAAAACTATTGGTGCATCAACATTTTGCAATGAAAAATTTCCCGCAGGAGCCGATACATTTACCGTATCTCCTTGTTTCATTTGATGTAACGTATTCGAAACCATGCCTTCTGGCTGAGTTTCTAAAGCAGTTTCTTTTTTAACCGATACTCTATAATAATTGGGGTGGAATGCACTAGAAAGACTGTATTGTCTTGGTTGAAATAATCCCAATTGTTCTACAAAAACCTGCACACTTAAATATTGTCCAGCAGTGTAAGTGGCAATTTCTTTTCCATCTGTTGGATACAAATAAAATGATTTGATTTCATCCGATTCGTTAACGATTTCTTTTATGGTAAAATTTCTCCAACCGTTCCATGCTCCTGTTTTTTCTGTGTTTTTAAGATAAAAATCGGCTTCAATACCAATCATTATTTCCGCCAATTCGTTGTAAGCAACAGTCCAGGCTTGTACTAGTTCTGGTGTAGCTACCTCTCCCAAAACTTCTTGAATCGAAGCAATCAAATGATTTCCCACAATAGCATAATCTTCAGCCTGAATGTTTAAACTAACGTGTTTATTTCCAATTCCTTTTAAAACATTAATCAACACCGAAGGATTCTCAATATGTTCTGCATAAGCCAAAACAGCTCCTGCAAGTGCATGTTTTTGTTTACCATTAGCCTGATTTCCCATGTTAAAAACAGATTTTAACTCGGGATTGTGTTTAAACATCCTTTTATAAAAGTATTCCGTTAAGATCTCGCCTGAGGATTGTAAAATTGGGATTGTAGCTTTTATTAATGCTTTCTGATTATCATTCATGATATTGTTTTTTTAAATTTATAACAAAGCTAAACTGAGTGGCAGCTCTACTTTATGATTCAAATCATAAAACCATTAAAACCTGATAGATTTTTTTTTCAATCCTACTATTTCAACTTAAAAATGAAACATAAATGCTGTAGTAAATAGTATATTTACATTCAACAAGCTCTGAATTTTATTTAGATTCTGATACATATTAAGTAGAATTAAACCCAATAACATGTCAAATACCTTTGCTGACAAAGTAATTGCTTTCAATCGACAATTGCATTATTCATCTGAACTCCCTGAAGGTTTTCAAGTCCTGAATCCTTATTTAGACAATCCTGAAACCATGTTAGTAATGGAGCAGTTTTATCATAAATATTACAATGATTCAGAACCAAGAAAATTTATTATCGGCATTAATCCCAGCCGACACGGAGCTGGAGTAACAGGAGTTCCATTTACAGATACTAAAAGATTAGAAAGCGTTTGTGGTATAAAAATGCAATCGGCACATACGCATGAAATCTCTTCTGTGTTTATGTATGATATGATTGCAGAATATGGAGGAGCTGAACATTTTTTTAAAAATTTTTATATCAATTCGCCTTTTCCTTTAGCTATTATTCGCCAAAATAAAGATGGAAATTGGTTAAATGCTAATTATTATGATGATCCTGTTCTCTTTGAAATGGTGAAAAATTTTATGATTCTTACTTTAAAAAATCATATCAGTTTAGGGTTAAATACTTCGGAAGTTTATGTACTTGGAAAGAAAAATGCAACTTTTATCCAAAAGCTCAACAAAGAAGAAAAATTATTTGATAGTATAAAAGTTCTCGAGCATCCACGTTACATTCAGCAATATAAATCCAAAGAAAAACAATTATATATTGACAAATATATTTTAACGTTCAATTCGCTATAAACAATTGTTATTCAACAGTTATTTATACTTTCAAACTATGGAATACTTTCCCAATTTAATGCTGTAATAGCTAGAAATTCCATTTCTTTGATTGGATGTTCCAATCGGAATTTCTTTCCTAAGTTGGCATATTTCCAGAAAAACTTATCGTTTTCAGGATAAGGGATTTTTAAAAGTGAGAGTTCTATCTTTTTATTTCCTTCCCAATGCCATTGATAAATACCATAAACATAATTCACCACATCATAAGTCGTGAACTGAAGTTTAAAATCGGCTCTTACTTCTTCATCATTCGCAAAACAAACGGAACCAACCTCAAAACCCTCTTCTACAAATGGGATTTTGAGAATATTTTCTATTGTATTAAAAATGCTTGTTTTCATTTATTTACAACTAAAAAATTCCAAAAACCATACGTTATTTGGTGCTGTCTAATTTTTGGAATTTCATTTTATTATTTTAGCTATTTAATCAATAATAATCTCCATCCACATAATACCAAATAGTATCTTCCTGAACAAAACTTGAAAATTCATGATGAATATGTGGCTGTTTGTTTTGATCTAAATAGTAAGCTTTAAATTCTACTGTAGTTGGTGTAGATTTAAGAACTTCTAATTTTTGCCATTTATTACTAGTTGCCCACAATAGAATATCTTCTTTAGAGTGCAAGCTTCTTTGCGATGAATGAGTTGTTGCCAACAAATAATCCGCTTGATGAGTCGCATAAGCTGAATAACGTGATCGCATTAAAGTCTCCGCTGTTGGTGCATTTTTAACTCCTTTGATATAAGGTTCGCAACAATCTTTAAATAATTTTTGAGAATTACAATAACAAAAATCCATATTACTTAAACTTGTCCGTTAAGACCAATAATTTTTTGATGCAATTGATTCAATAAAACCTGATACTTACTAATTTCAATTAAATCTTCGTCTTCATCTGATGTATCTAACAAATCATCTAGTTGTTCGCTTACATCAACTAATTTATTATTTGCTTCTTTGGCATTTTTAGCAGCAATTAAATCAATAATTTCCTGAACTTCTGCTTTTAATAAGGTGTATTTATCGTTTTCCATTGGGTTTATTTATCGGCTTCGTTATTATTCTCGTTAAACTTTTTCACAATCTCTTTTAGCTTTTCTTTTCTAAGCATTTCGGCTAATTTTGCTTTGGCTTGTGTTTTATGCAACTTATCGTTGTGTTTTTTTATATTCTTTTCATTATTTCTTCCCATAATCATCTTTTTTAAGAACAAAACTAAGCTACACTGGGTTTCCTTCTGTTTGCTACAAAGTTTATCATTTTTAAATAGAAAATTCAAATTTAAATTGGTTAAATCTTATTTCATCAAATATTTAAAATGTCAATTTACAACTTTTTATTTTTTTATTTTGAGCATACAAAAGGTAGACTGTTTATAAATTGTAAAAAACCACTAATAATTATTCATTGTGTTTATATTTTGCATAGATTTGAGCTAAATACGTTACGTTTTAACCAAAATACTACTGATTTACCTACAAATAATTTAAAAAAAGAGCTTTTTCACAAATAAAAATGAAATTAACAAAATCACTAACTCGTCATAATAATTGGTTTATAATCAAGCCCAGATTGACAGGAATCTTAGTTTTTCATTTTTTTTGTATTATATTTTTCTTAATCATTTCACAACAATACCAAATTGAAAAAAAAGCGAAGTATGATACCATGCGTACTAATCTTCAAAGTATTCATAAAAGCATTGACGAATCATTAAAAAATTATTATGTAGATGCATTAACGTTATCATTAAGTATTAACGATAAGGGAATACCAGAAAATTTTGAAGCTGTTGGAAAACAAATTGTTGATGCTAATCCTAATATCGATGCGGTACAACTGGTTCCTAACGGAATTATTAAATATACTTATCCAGAAAAAGGAAATGAAGCAGCAAAGGGTATTGATCTTTTAAAAAGTAAAAAATACCATTTTGAAGCATTAAGAGCAATTGAAACCCGAAAAATGTACTTTGCCGGACCTTTTGAATTAAAACAAGGAGGTTTAGGAATTTTAGGGCGTTTAGCCATTTATAAGAACAATAAATTTTGGGGCTTTTCGGCAATTATTATTCGTCTTGAAACTTTATTAAAAAAACCAGAATTTGAAAAACTGGATCAGTCAAAGTACTTTTTTCAGTTTTCTAAAATAAATCCCACTACTAAAAAAGAAACCTTTGTTCTAAATACTAAAGAAAAATTAGATCCGGAAAATGCCGTAACTTCTATTATTCCTGATGGCGACTGGAAATTGTACTTAGTAGACAAAAAACCAAATGAATTAGTACTTCCTTTTATAATACGTTCCGTTTTGGCTTTATTTTTAGCCTCTTTAATTGGATTCTTAATCACTTCTTTCTTTAAAAAACCAGCGGAATTAGAAATTTTACTTCGCAAACAATCGGATAAACTTATAAAAAACGAAATTAAATTTAAAAGTATTTTTGATCAGGCAGCAGTAGGAATTACTTATGTTGACTCTCATACCGGGAAATTCTCTGAAGTAAACAAACGTTTTTGCGAATTAACAGGATACAGTTCAGAAGAATCAAAATCAATGGATTTAGAATCGATTACACATCCTGATGACATTGAGAAATCCTTATTATTTCTAGAAAAACTCTACAAAGATCAAATTGAAGAGTTCAGCTTAGAAAAAAGATACATCAGTAAATATGGAAAAACAATCTGGGTTAATATTACAGTT
>Ga0247805_1001582_pt1 | contig 10893 bp, 9 predicted proteins | sample UWRJL044104R1_FD_180930 | JGI IMG/M metagenome (GOLD analysis project Ga0247805, IMG submission 180930) | Plant litter microbial communities from Arlington Agricultural Research Station in Wisconsin, United States - UWRJ-L044-104R-1 | ecosystem: Environmental > Terrestrial > Plant litter >...
ATTTTGATTTTATAGAGTAACTTCGCGCTTTTTCCGAGTTCTTTGGTAAGCGCCACTTTTAACAATTTCACATAATGCTCTTCAAGCCATTCGTAGAAAAATTTACTTGGTACCTGAATGTATAAAGCGTTATCGGTCAGCTCAACAGACTTAATCGGTTCGAACCAGGTTTTGTAAGCCTGATCCTGGATATTGTCCTTTATGAAAAGGAGACAATTTTCCCATACTGATTGCGCAGTTTTGCTCATAAATTGTTTTAAATTAGTGTTTTTTATTAAAGGTTCTCTTACAAAAGAAAAGTGGTTTTCTTGCTGTATTTTGGGGTAACAAATATGTGAACAAAAATCGTTAAAAAAAAATAAAACAGGGTTTGATTTTTCAAAAATATTGTTGTAAGAACACCTTTTTACCTTTGCTAATATATTAAAATTTAATTTGAAACACCTATGAAAGAGCACCAAATTGAAGTCAGGGTACGTTATTCGGAAACAGATCAGATGGGCGTTGTCTACCATGGCAATTACATTCCGTATTTTGAGATTGGCCGCGTCGAATGGCTTAGAAACAAAGGCGTTTCATATAAGGCTATGGAAGAGAACGGAATAGCGCTTCCGATCGTTTCGATGACTTTAAACTATAAAAAGCCGGCGCGTTACGACGAGTTGCTGACGGTTAAAACAAAGTTCAAAAGCCAGACTACTGTCAAGATCGAATTTGACTGTGAAATTTGGAATGAGCAAAATGACTTATTAACAACAGCGCACTTTATTTTGGTGTTTGTTGATGTCAAAATTGGTAAACCAATCGCGCCTCCGGAGTATATAAAAAAGCTTTTAAATGATTTGGAAGAATAACACGATTATTCTTTAATTTTTATACCGATCTCAAACAAAGATTCGAAAGTGCCGAATACATTTTCGGCGTTTTTTTTTCGTGTGGTAATTTCGATTTCGCAACTCATTTCCATTTTTTGGGAGATGATTTCGAGATTTTTTTCCTTGATAATGCGCATGACTTTGTTCATGTTTTTATAATCAAACGATATGATGAAGTGCACATCAATGGTTCTTTCCTCGATTTTCGAAACTTCCAAAGCCATTTGCGCCGTCGTTCTGTAGGCCGATATCAATCCGCCAACGCCAAGTTTTACGCCACCAAAGAAGCGAACTACCACGATTAAAATGTTGGTGACATCGAAAGACTGGATTTGCCCATAGATTGGCATACCCGCGCTGTTGCTGGGTTCGCCGTCGTCATTCGCGCGAAAAGATAATTTTTGGGTTCCCATTTGCCACGCATAACAAAAATGAACTGCGCCAAAATGCTGCTTTCGAAGCAATTCCAAATGTGATTTGATTTCGTATTCAGAAGTCACCGGAAACGCATAACCAAAAAACTTACTGCCTTTTTCCTTCAGCAACACTTCTTCCGACGGAAAAGCAATGGTTTGATAGGTATCTTTAATTTCAGGCATTAAAATTACTGGAGGATTTTCTTTTCAAAAAGTTCAACGACATCTTCTTGGCCAACTTGCAAATTCCACACATTGATGCCTAAAGCTGCGGCAGCATCCGTATTTTCTTTTTTGTCATCGATGAATAGCGTGCGTTTCGAAGATAAATCGTGTTTGTTTAAAATGTAGCTGAAGATTTGCGGATCGGGTTTGCGCATGCCCATTTCAAATGAATAGTAAACTTTTTCAAAACATTGGTAAAAATCGCTGAAAAAGGAAGCGCCAACGCTTTCTTCAAATTCGCTAATGTGAATCTGATCGGTATTTGTAAGTAAAAACAAACGGTATTTTGACGCAAGCAATTGTAAAAATTCCAATCGATACAACGGAAAATCACCAATTACGGCATTCCATGCACTTCGAATTTCTTTAATATCGGCTTCAGGCAAGAATTTCTGAAACGTTTCAAGAAACTGATCTTCTTTAATTTGCCCGCGCTCAAACTTTTCATTGGCCTGTAGCAATTCTTCATTTGGGCCTTTCAAACCCAGTTTAGCAAATGCTGCAATCGCCCTGTCCTTTTCAAGATTGATAAAAATATCTCCAAAATCAAAAATAATGGTGTTAATCATGGTTTGAAAAAATTAAAAGTTCATCTTCAAGTATGGCTTGCCTATCAGCAATTTTTGAATGTAAAACTGGAGCCAAAATGCCATCGTTTAAAAAAAAATGTCCTTTAAAAACCCGCGCTTCGTCCCATAAACTGAAGTCAATGAAAGTTTGCAAAGTTTGCCTTCCGCCTTCGATGATGACAGATTGGATTTGATGCCGATACAAAACATCCAAAACCTGCGCGGCTGCATTTTTTGTGAAATCGATAACCTCAAATATAACATTTTCTTTGTCCTCAGAAAACTTTTCCGAACAAATAATAATCGTTTTGCGCTGGTTGTCAAAAACATGGCGGTCATGCGGAATCCTGTTTTTTGAATCCAATACCACGCGAACCGGATTTTTTCCAGTCCAATCCCTTACGTCGAGTTTCGGATTGTCATCAATCACCGTTTGCGTCCCAACCAAAATCGCCTGTTCTTCCGACCGCCATTTGTGTACAAGCTGACGCGAATAGGCATTCGAAATCCAAACCGGCTTTTGTTCTGATTTGGACAAAGGTGCGATGAATCCGTCCAAACTTTCAGCCCATTTTAAAATCACAAAGGGACGTTTTTTATTGTGAAAAGTGAAAAAGCGTTTGTTGAGTTCCCGGCATTCGTTTTCTAAAACGCCAACAATTACATTTTTCCCGGCTTCCAATAATTTCTTGATGCCGTTTCCGGCCACTTTTTCATTCGGATCGACAGTTCCAACAACCACATTCGGAATGCCGTTCGCGATGATCAGATCACAGCACGGCGGCGTTTTTCCAAAATGGCTGCACGGTTCCAGGCTCACATAAATCGTCGATTTTTTAAGCAATGACTTGTCTTTAACCGAATTCACGGCGTTAACTTCGGCATGCGCTTCACCTGATTTTTTGTGCCATCCTTCGCCAATGATTTTATCGTCACACACAATCACACTGCCCACCAGCGGGTTCGGATAGGTTGTTCCGAGTCCGTTTTTCGCAAGTTCAATACAGCGTTTCATATAGAGGTCGTGCATCTTCATTCCACAAAAATACATTTTTAAAATCAGGAATTAAAAGGTAAATTTGTTCAGGAGCTGTTCCGGCTGTCCGCTGTATCTTTTCCGGCTGCGCTGCGCTCCGCCGCAAAAGGATGCCGCTTCCATTCGGGCTAGGGCAGCAGTTTTCAAAATCATGTTTATGCAAACCCCAATCATCCGAAAAATCCAGCCAAACGACAATCTTCAGATCGCTGAAGTCATCCGCAAAGTATTGATTGAGCTTGCAGTTCCAAAAGAGGGAACCGCTTATGCCGATCCGCAGCTTGACAAAATGTTCGAAACTTACAACGTTCCGAGCGCCGCTTATTTTGTCGTAGATCGAAACGGAAAAGTCCTCGGCGGTGCCGGAATCGGGCCGTTAGACAAAGAACCCGAAACATGTGAACTCCAGAAAATGTATTTTCTCCCCGAAACGCGCGGACTTGGACTAGGTGAAAAAATGATTCGGAAATGTCTGCAGTTTGCAAAAGAATCCGGCTATAAAAAATGCTACCTCGAAACCATGCCGAATATGAAAGCCGCACAAAAACTGTATAAGAAGTTGGGTTTTGAATACCTTTGCGAGCCACTCGGGGATACCGGCCACACTTCGTGTCCCGTTTGGATGATCAAAACAATCGATACTTAATAATGAAGATTCGCGAATATAGAAATCATTTTATTGAAATGCTTGCTCCGATTTACGATCTGGGAGAAGCGGAGAGTTTTTTCTATTTGGTTTTGGAAGATAAAAAAAAGCTAAAAAGAATTGATTTGGCGCTAAATCCCGAAGCAGCATTTTCTGAACACGAAATCGTGCTTTGGAACGAAATTCTCGAAAAATTAAGGCAATACATTCCAATACAATATATATTGGGTAAAACATACTTTTACGGACTGGAATTTGAAGTCAACGAAAATGTCTTGATTCCGCGCCCGGAAACTGAAGAATTAGTGGATTGGATCATTTCGAACAATTCAAAATCTAACGATTTAAAAATTCTCGACATCGGGACCGGAAGCGGCTGTATTGCGATTTCATTGGCTAAAAATCTTCCGAATGTAACTGTTTCGGCAATTGATGTTTCCAAAAAAGCATTGGCGACAGCCCAAAAAAATGCCGAAAATAATAAAGTGAAAGTGAATTTTTTGCGCAGAAATATTTTAGAAACCGAAAATTTAGAACAGCAATTCGACCTCATTGTTTCCAATCCGCCGTATGTCAGAAACCTGGAAAAAGTAGAAATCAAACAAAATGTCCTCGATCACGAACCACATCTTGCTCTGTTTGTAGACGATCACGACGCTTTGGTTTTTTATCGGAAAATTGCCGAATTGGCCCAGAAAAACCTTTCCCCTAACGGACAATTGTATTTCGAGATCAACCAATATTTTAGCAAGGAAATGATGGATTTGCTGGAACAGAAAAGCTTTCAGCAAATGGAACTCCGCAAAGATATTTACGGGAATCACCGGATGGTTTTTGGGAGAAAGTAAATGTTACTTCAGATTTAAATGTTTAATTTCGGAAGTTTGTTGCGTAAATCGTACTCCTAAAATCCTCCATCTACTCGTACCTCAAAGCCTCAATCGGATCGAGCCGCGCTGCTTTTACCGCCGGATACGAACCCGAAACCACAGCGACTAAAAATGTCGTGACGAAAGCCGCTAAAATTGCGCCCCACGGAATGACAAATGCAAAGTCAAGCAGTGATGCAATTCCGTAACCGGTTAAAATACCAAGGATTAATCCAACCAAACCGCCGAGCTGGCCAATCACTAAAGTTTCGATAAAAAACTGAACGGCAATCGTCGTCTTTTTCGCGCCAAGTGCTTTCCGCACGCCAATTTCGCGTGTTCTTTCGGTTACTGAAACCAGCATGATGTTCATCAACGCAATTGACGACCCGAAAATCGTAATGATTCCGATAACCCAGGCGGCCATTCCCAGATATTGCGTAATGCTGAGGATTTTGTTAATCAAATCGTCGCTTCTCGAAATCCCGAAATTATTTTCTTTGACCGGGCTCAGTTTGCGCACGCGCCGCATCATACTGTTTGCATTGTCGATCGCTTCGTCGAGCAATTCCTTTTTGTCAATCATTACGCTGACGGTGTAGTTGATATTCGGCGCTGTAAATAACGAACGCGCCACTTGTATCGGAATGAAAACGCGCAAGTCCTGGCTGTTGCCAAAGGTTGATCCTTTTTCCTTCAGCACGCCAATGACTTTGAATTTGGCGCCCCGTATCGAAATGACCTTGTCAATTGGATTCACGTCTTTGAGCAGATCTTTTTCAAAATCGGAACCAACAATGCAAACCGAAACGTTATTCTGAATGTCGAAAGGCGTAAAATTCCTTCCCAATTTCACTTCGGAACCTGAATTCACCATATAATAGTCATCAACGCCTAAAACACTAATGTCGGGATCGGTTTTTTTGGATTCAAATTTGGCTTCAGCTGTAGTTGTTGCTGTAAATGAAAGTGATGTATGCGTAAACGGATATTTGTATTTCTGTTTGAATCCCACTGCTTCAGGATAAGAAATGATCGGGTTGACTGCCTTTTTGCGGTTGCGGCCGTCCATTTGTTGTGAAATGTCGTATTGCTCAATGTTGAAAGTATTAGAACCCATCGAAGCAAAATCGGAGGAAAGCGTGTTTTCAAGCGCTGCAGTAAAAGTCAGGATTCCAACGAGCGCCCAGATTCCGAGCCCGATAATAAATACAGTTAAAATCGTACGCAGCAATTGCGTCCGGATCGAACCCATGGCAATGCGTACATTCTCTTTAAACAGCTTAAACATATTATTTTTTTGATGCCACTAAAGTAGGAATTTCGGTTGATTAATACTTCATTTAAAAAGCCGGATTTTTTTGCGAAAAGTGGTATTATTGTAATTCAAATACAATTATAATGAAACCAATTTCTTTTCGTATTTCTGCACTGCTGGTATGTTTCGCCGCGGCAAACGGTATACAGGCGCAGAGTGGCGCTGTTATTCACAAAACAAACGAATACACGATTTTTGCAAATGGCGTAAAGCAGGATAAATTCTCGGCTAAAGCCAAATCGGCATTCGAGCTTACTTCCGATTACCAAAGTCCGAAAAACGAATCGGTATCTTCCAAAATCGAATTCAAGTTCAGCATCAATGGCAAGGACAACGAAATGAAACCTGGAGTGAACCATTATTTTAACCTGGCTGATGGTGTTTCAGAAACCCATCTGATCAAATTCGGCGAAGCTTCAAAAGTGTCTGCCAAAATTAAAGAAACGCAATTAGCTCCAAACCGCACATTAAAAATCCGCCTGGATTTAAGGGAAGTTTTAGGCGAAATGAAATTTAAAGGCTATTATACGGCATTTAATGGTGATAAGATTTTCAAAGAAGATTTCAAGCATGTATATATTGCCGGAGCAGTTGCGCCTTTGTCGTGGGATTTTGACAATTTGTATCAAAAATCCGAACTGGAACTCAAAGATCCCGATGGTGACGGAATTTACGAAACCTCGCTAACCTTCAACGCAAAAAAAGACCAGAAAGTAACGGCTACTTCCTGGAAAAAATCTAAAAATACAACAGTTTTCCCACAATATCACTCAGAACAGGTGCTTTCAAATGCCATTTACAATATGTCACTTGAAGAAATGATTAATGCCGTGGAACCCGACAGTACCTTCAGGACCGGAAAAGAATGGGCTGGCGTTTGGACGCGCGACATCAGCTACAGCATCATCCTTTCGATGGCGTATCTGCAACCCAAAGTGGCCATGAACAGCTTAATGAAAAAAGTCAGTGCCAATAAAAGGATCATACAGGACACGGGAACCGGCGGCGCGTATCCGGCATCTACCGACAGAATGGTTTGGGCCATAGCAGCATGGGAAGTATACAAAGCGACCGGCGATAAAAAATGGCTTTCATCTTCTTATGAAATCATTAAAAATTCAATCGTTGATGACAGGATCAATGCTTATGACAAAGAAACCGGATTGGTTCGCGGAGAATCTTCATTCTTGGACTGGCGCGAACAGACGTATCCCAAATGGATGCAGCCGACAGATATTTTCGAGTCGGAAAACCTGGGTACGAACGCCGTTCATTATCAAGCCAATATCATTGCTTGCAAAATGGCCAAATTGCTAAAAGATGAGCCATCCATCGAAAAATACAAAGTCTCGGCCGATCAGATCAAAGACGGAATCAACAAATATTTGTGGATGCCCGAAAAAGGCTTTTACGCACAGTATATTTATGGTCGCAACTATAAAATGGTTTCGCAAAGGTCTGAAGCTTTGGGCGAAGCTTTGTGTATTTTATTTGGTATTGCCGACGAAGCAAAAATACAATCGATCATTTCGAAAACGCCACAAACGGCTTACGGAATTTCCTGCATTTACCCACAAATCCCAGACATTCCGCCTTACCACAACAATGCGGTTTGGCCTTTTGTGCAATCGTATTGGGCGCTGGCATCTGCAAAAGCTGGAAACCAGGCTTCAGTAATCGAATCCATTGCAGCAATCGACCGTCCGGCGGCTTTGTTTCTGACCAATAAAGAAAATTTCGTTGCCGATAACGGCGATTTTGCAGGAACACAAATCAACTCCAGCAACATGCTCTGGAGTCTTTCGGGAAATCTTGGGATCATTCATAAAATTATCTTCGGGCTCAATTTTGAAGATGACAAGATTGTTTTCAAACCGTTTGTCCCGAAAACTTTGGAAGGCGAAAGGACACTGATAAATTTTAAATATCGCGACCTCATTTTGGACATCACGATCAACGGTTACGGAAATAAGATCATGAATTTCATGGTTGACGGAAAAGTAGAAAAGAATCCCGAAATGTCTTATCTGGCGAAAGGCAGGCACACTGTCGTGGTCGAACTCGATAATAAGGATATGCCTGAGGTGATTAACAAAACAGCAAATTATTTTTCACCCGCAACGCCAATGGTTGTGGCAGATGGAGATGTCCTGAAATGGCAGAAAGCAGAAAATATCTTTTACCATATTGTCAGAAATGGCGTGTACAGTGCTAAAACTGTGGGCGACAATTATAGAGTCAAAGACAAAAAATATGCAGAATACCAAGTCGTCGCTTTCGATGCGAACGGTATAGAATCGTTTGCCAGCGAGCCCGTTTATATTGGCGAAAAAACAGCAGTAACGGTAGAAGCCGAATCGGTTGTGGCAAAATCGGCGCTTGCCTACAAAGGATTTTCAGGAAACGGATTTTCAGAAACTTCAAAAGAAACCAACGCGACGATTAATTTTCCGGCAGAAATCCCGGAAACCGGAACGTATGCAATTGACTTTAAATATTCAAATGGCAACGGCCCGACCAATACCGAAAACAAATGTGCGATCAGAAGCTTAAAGGAGAATGGCGCTTTCCTCGGAACGCTGATTTTTCCACAACGCGGCGTGCAGGAATGGAGCAACTGGGGTTTTAGCAACAGTGTGAAAGTAAAGCTCGAAAAAGGAAAACACATTCTGACGTTATCGCTCGATCCGGCAAATGAAAACATGAATGGCACTGTAAATCAGGCGATGCTCGATTATTTGCGCGTGACGAAATTGTAAAAAGTCTAAGTTTTTCACAACAGCAACGAAATTCCCTGCAAAAAATAAGATATTTGCAGGGAATTTTCGATTTACGCACCATTAAAAAGTGGTAAATCGTTATTAAAATCAGAAATTAAAATGGCACAAAAACCAAGCATACCAAAAGGAACCAGGGATTTTTCTCCGGCAGAAGTGGCAAAGAGGCAATACATTATGCAGATCATCAAAAGCAATTTTGAAAAATTTGGTTTTCAGCCGATCGAAACGCCGTCGTTTGAAAATTCGGATACGCTGATGGGAAAGTATGGAGAAGAAGGCGATCGTTTGATTTTTAAGATTTTGAACAGTGGGGATTATTTGGCTAAAGCCGATGAAAACATTTTGATTAATAGAGATAGCTTAAAACTGACGGCGCATGTCTCTGAAAAGGCGTTGCGTTACGACTTAACGGTTCCTTTTGCAAGATATGTTGTTCAACACCAAAATGAAATCGAATTTCCGTTCAAGAGATATCAGATCCAGCCGGTTTGGCGTGCCGATCGTCCGCAAAAAGGGCGTTTCCGTGAATTTTACCAATGTGATGCCGATGTCGTTGGTTCAACAAGCTTATGGCAGGAAGTAGAGTTGGTCCAATTGTATGATTCGGTTTTTTCGGAATTGGGTTTGGAAGGTGTAACGATCAAAATCAACAACCGTAAAATATTAAGCGGAATTGCTGAGGTCATCGGTGCTTCGGATAAATTGATCGACTTCACAGTTGCTTTGGACAAGCTCGACAAAATAGGCGAAGACGGCGTAAAGACGGAAATGACCGAAAAAGGGATTTCTGCAGCAGCGATCGAAAAAGTACAGCCGCTGTTCCAGTTTACCGGAACGATTTCTGAAAAAATTGATAAGCTTTCCGATTTGCTTTCGTCTTCGGAAGAAGGCTTAAAAGGTGTTGCCGAGTTGCGTTTCATCTGCGACAGCATTCAAAATATCGGACTTGAGAAATCGGTTTTGGATTTGGATGTCACTTTGGCGCGCGGGCTTAATTATTACACAGGTGCTATTTTTGAAGTTGCACCGCCGGCATCCGTTGCTATGGGATCCATCGGCGGTGGCGGAAGATATGACGACCTGACCGGAATTTTCGGACTTAAAAATATGAGTGGCGTGGGCATTTCTTTCGGGCTTGACCGCATTTATCTGGTCATTGAAGAATTGAATTTATTCCCAGAAACGGTGACTTCTACGTCAACCGCGTTATTCATCAACTATGGCGAAAAAGAGGCTTTGTATGCAATGAAAGCCATTGCCAAGTTGCGAAAAGCCGGTGTGAAAGTAGAATTGTATCCGGAAAACGCTAAAGTTGGCAAGCAATTCCAGCACGCCGACAAACGCGGTATAAAATTCGCTGTCATCGCCGGGGAAACTGAAATGGAGAAAGATATTTTTGCATTGAAAGATTTAATTTCAGGCGAGCAATTTGAAGTCGACTTTATGGCGTTGCAAAGTAGCCTTCAGAAATAAAAATCAAGCCTTTATAAAATGCTAAAGCTTCCTTGTTCAGGAAGCTTTTTCTTTTGTGGGGCAAAAGGGTGTTTAGCGTATGGTCACTTTCTTGGAAAGTTCCCCTTTATTAGTGTGCACTTTGATAATGTATGTCCCGGAACTTAGGTTGGTTACAGGAATGCTGATTTTGGTTTGTAATTCATTTTTGACGTTCCACACATTCACCGATTGGCCAAGCATATTGAAAAGCATGACGGTTTCTATGTTGACATTGGTGTTGTTGTTTTTGATGACGATCGTATTGTCGTTTGTCGCATAAGCAATTAGCACTTCATTGTTGAGGCTGAAGTTTGTGGTTGCAAGTGATGAAGGATCTTTAAACCTGAGTGAAAATCTTCCGTTTGTTGCTCCCGCAGGCATGTTGATTTCGAATCCGTCATTTCGGAGGTCGTGGTATTGCTGAGTAACGTTGTCAAAAATGTAAATCGGCTGCTGATCATTCATATTTTCGATTTTGTCCAGAACGAATTTTGAAATGCCGCCTGTTGCTGATTTTACCATCAGCGGATAAATGTTATCGGTGTTGAAAGCGCCTACACCCTGAATGTTAAGTCGGTTTTCGAAAAACAAATCGGTTGGCTGCGTGTCAAAGGATTGCGCATCATATCCGGTGTCGATTCCGTCAGTAGCCAGGTTGTCCATAA
>Ga0247805_1001584_pt1 | contig 10882 bp, 10 predicted proteins | sample UWRJL044104R1_FD_180930 | JGI IMG/M metagenome (GOLD analysis project Ga0247805, IMG submission 180930) | Plant litter microbial communities from Arlington Agricultural Research Station in Wisconsin, United States - UWRJ-L044-104R-1 | ecosystem: Environmental > Terrestrial > Plant litter >...
TCCATTTCTTTCATTGTCAGGTAAGCGATATAAGTGCCTGTAGGTGTGTGTATTTTAATATAGTTATTTAAACCCTCCACTGCGATCAGGTCCCTTAAATTCACCTTAGTATACCGTTGGGTCTGGTCTGTTTTGACGAAAAAGAAATCTTCAGTTTTTACTTCCTTTTTTAAAGCAACTTCTGATATAACCAGCCGATTCACCATCAGTGCAAATTTACTCATAGATATGGGCTTCAATAGGTATTCATTGGCCTGTACACTGAATGCGTCAATTGCATATTTAGCATGGGCAGTGGTAAATACCAGGTATTTGGTTTTGTGGCGAATGGCTTGCGATAAATCCAGTCCACTCATTCCCGGCATGTCTATGTCCATAAAAACAATGTCTATGTCGTCATCAGCACCAATATCAACCATTGCACTAAGTGGATCTGTGAAGCATTTGATCAAATGTAGGTTGGGCATGGCCGAAATATAATCGGTCAACAGTTCTACTGCATGCATTTCATCGTCTATAATAACACAGTTTAATTCTCGCTCCATAGTTTGTTAATTTGCAGATCACCTGACAACTCACCGATTAACAACCGTCCTTTAGTCAAAATAATTCAATGGTGTAATATATTTTTTTATTTCAATAAATTAATTATTGCAACGTAAAGTTGCTGATTTTTTGCCGAAAAAATACAATTTGAAAGTCAGTTGTCCGAAATTTAAATTTATAGTATCTTCTTCAATAAACTGGGATCTTTCTTAAAACTTAGTTTTCATTCACCAAGTTTTTACTATTATTCACCACGTAAAACGTTGCATTCATGTAATATAATTGTAGACACCTCGATTGTTTATTACTTTTAGACAATCCCCCTATTAAAAACAAGGTTCCCGGCCAGATTTGTCGGGAACTTTAACTTGAAAGTAAGAAAACTCAAAATATTAGTATGCTCTCGTATGCTTGATTAGTTCTAAAAGGAACGTAAGTTCCTTTTAGTGACTAACATCAGATTCAGACTGAAAATCAGCTATATTTTTGCCATAGATTTTCCCAGATACCAGCAAAGCCAGCAGAACAGCGGAGCTGCCAATACATCTGCTGTATAATGAACATGCTGCACCAGTAACAACACGCCAACAATAAATGCAGCAACAAAGCCTATGAATTTCTCTTTTTTATGCTCCAGGCAAAGTGCACCCAAAAAAATCGTAGCCGTGTGGCCAGAGAAAAACAAATCCTTAGTAATGGCATGTGTTCTGTAAAATAGCACGGAACATGGATCGATGAGATTAATAATTCCTTTTGGCGGATCCAATGGAACCAGACTTATGGTAAGAATGCGTGCAAGACACAAAAATATAAAGGACCATAGCGCAGTTAAGCAGATTGAGGTGTTTTTTGACATCCGTAAAAGCAGCAGGGCAACCATCGCATACATAACTATAAATATATAAAGCGACACATCAACCGCTTTAATTTCAGCTAAAACCCAATCGTTCAGTACAATGCCTTCTCTGGCTTCTATGCTAGCGAAAAAATGAGGAATAAAAAGAATAATCCCGATCAGGCAAATCATCCCCAGAATAAATTTTATCCTGAAAACAGGATATTCCCAGGCGATCTGCCAGCTGAACTGTTTAAATTGCATGAAGGTAGGTTAGTTGTTTTGTCTTGTAAAATTAGACAAATAAAGGGATTTTAAAATAAAATCAAGCATGTTCATCATTATTTACCGCCTGAACATCATGCCCGCTTATCAGCATCGGCTTTTAAAGCAAAACAAATAGAATACTAAAAGCTTTTATAAGAGGTCTTTAAATAAGAAACGGGGTTGAATCCGTAGATCCAGCCCCGTTAAATTAACGCTCTCGAAAACAAAGGTACAAATATTTTTAAATGTTACAACATTTATTTTTAAAAAGAGCAGTTGACTAATTCATGTCTTTGCTTACTTTTCTTGCCGTGCTTTTTCCTGGTAAATAGATTTGGAAACCAACACCTATACCTAAATTATGTGCATAAGCGCTGCTTCCAAAACCTACAACGCCATTATACTTAAGCAAAGCTTCTAACCCAATTGATGGGGTAACAAAATAAGTCCAGCCTGGTCCAAAGCTGAATCCCAGTCCATTAGTATTTCCGCCACCTGCAGGATTGGTACCCTGAATCCCTACAGTTGCTTCACCAAAAAAACGCGAATTGTTAACTACTTCATTTGCACCAGTCGCACCATAATACCGACCTAAAGCGCTTACACCATAGTTAAAATCTGTTCCCTGTCCTTTTTGGGTCGCGATTCCAAGATCAACCTCACCACCAATTGCTAATCCGTCCTGAACAAACCAGGCTGCTTTTGGAGAAACGTTAAACTTAAACTGATTGGGTTTGTCTAAACCAAAACTGATGTTGGACAGATTTGCACCCATCATCACATTTCCTTTCTGAATTTGGGCATTTGCTCCGAATGTCATTGCTGTACCCAACATAATAGTAAAAAATAACTTTTTCATAAGATCTGTTTTTAATGTGATTTAATAACAAATAAACAATTTAATTGTTCATTACTTTTATTTTTTAATGGAGAATACAATTATTATACCAATAAAAACCATACATTATTCAGTTTTATCAGCCCAATCAAAATTATATCTTCATATTTGTATGTTAATCTGGTTTAGGATCTACATACAGATTTCAGCGGATAAATTAATTACAGATGAATACATCAGATAAGAAGCCAAAGAAACCAAGTATTTTAAGTTTGCTTAAGCCTTACAAAGGCTTAATTATATTGTTGTTGCTGTGTGCGCTTCTAAGCAATGGGATCAACTTGATCCTGCCCAGACTGGTGGCCAATGGGATTGACGACTACACCCGCGGAGTCTTTGAAATGAATCCTATCCTAATCAAATTCGGATTTGCGATCGGTATGGTATTTTTATTTACTTTTTTTCAGGGACTTGTTCAAACTTACGCTTCTGAAAAGGTTGCTCGCGATTTAAGAACCAGGTTAGCAGATCGGATTTCTCAGCAGAGTAATGCCTATGTCGAATTGGCTAACCCCTCCAAACTGCTCACCAATCTCACCGCTGATGTAGATTCTATTAAGCTTTTTATCGCTCAGGCGATTGTCTCGATTACTTCTTCGATATTTATCATCGTAGGTGCAAGCATTTTATTAATCACCATAAACTGGGAGCTGGCACTGGCTATAATCGCCATCATTCCCATCATTGGAATTACTTTTTTTCTGGTGATCAAGAAGGTAAGCGTCTTATTTAAACAAAGTCGTGAAGTAATTGATTGGTTAAATAAAGTCATCAATGAGAGTATCCTTGGTGCAGCCCTCATCCGGGTCATCAATTCACAACAACTTGAATACGCGAAATTTCTTGCTGCCAATACGAAGGCACGCGACCTTGGCCTTTCCATTTTGAATCTATTTGCCGGCTTAATCCCGGTCATTATATTTGTTGCAAATCTTGCGGCACTGACCATACTTTTACTCGGTGGACATTACGTCATCAGTGATCGCATGACACTGGGAGATTTCGCTGCTTTTAATAGTTATCTGGCATTATTGATCTTTCCAATCCTTGTTATTGGTTTCATGAGTAATGTCATTGCGCAAGCTACGGCTTCGTATGCCCGCATTATTGGTGTATTGGAGGCCGCAGATATAGAAAGCTCCGGAGATTTGAAGACGTCATTGATCGGGGAGATCGAAATGAAAAATGTGGGCGTTTTATATGGGCAAAAACCCGCATTGAAACACGTTTCTTTTAAGCTGGAAGCTGGGTCAAAAACAGCAATAATTGGCCCCACAGCTGCAGGTAAGACCCAATTACTCTATTTATTAACAGGTTTGATCAAACCAAGTGAGGGCGAAGTACTGTTTGATGGCAGACCTGTGCTAAGCTATAATCAGGAGGCTTTCCATAGCCAGATCGGTTTTGTGTTCCAGGATAGCATTATTTTTAACATGAGTATTCGCGAAAACATTGCATTTAGTGATTTAGTGACCGATGAGTCCTTAAAAAAAGCAATTGATACTGCTGAATTGAATGATTTCGTCAACGCACTTCCTGAAAAGTTAGATACCATCGTTTCAGAACGTGGCTCCAATTTATCGGGTGGTCAAAAGCAGCGCATTATGCTGGCTCGTGCGCTTGCCTTAAACCCAAAGGTCTTGTTATTGGATGATTTCACGGCAAGGGTTGACACGCAGACCGAGCAAAGGATTTTAAATAATGTTCAGTTGAATTATCCTGGATTAACATTGCTGTCTGTAACTCAAAAAATCGCCTCCGTTCAACATTATGATAAAGTGATGCTGTTAATGCAAGGCGAGATTATAGCACAGGGGAAACATGCAGATCTGATGCAGCAAAGTCCGGAATACGTACAAATTTATAACTCACAACAAAGTACCAGCAACTATGAACTACAATCTTAACGAGGTTAAGGAAAAGGAGGAGAAAAAGTCTACGATCGCTGTACTCAGAAAACTTTTGCAATTGATTGCGCATGAACGCAAAAACCTTTGGCTTGCTTTTATTGCCATCGTCATCAATTCGAGTCTATTGCTCCTTGCGCCATACCTCATTGGCCATACCATAGACACTTATGTAACCACTAAGCAGTTTAATGGTGTACTGATGTTTTCCGGAATTTTATTTTGTATGTTTTTAATAACCCTGGTTACGGGTTATTTTCAGACCAAATTAATGGGGAGTGTAAGCCAACGTATGCTGTACACATTGCGGAATGCGATATTTAGTAAGTTACAGGAATTACCTGTTTCTTTTTTCAACCAGAATAAGGCCGGCGATTTAATTTCCAGGGTCAACAACGATACCGACAAAATTAATCAGTTTTTTTCTCAATCGTTGGTGCAGTTTCTGAGCAGTATATTTACCATGATCGGGGCCGGTGTATTTCTGCTCGTGATCAATACCAAGCTTGGTGCAGCTACACTTACACCAGCTATACTTATTTTATTGTTTACAGCTTTGGTATCCACATGGGTTAAAAAGAAGAATGCCCTGAACCTGAAAAGTGTAGGCGGACTCAGCGCAGGTATCCAGGAGAGTCTGAACAATTTTAAAGTCATAATTGCCTTCAACAGACGCGATTATTTTAGAAAAAGATTTGACGAAACCAATCGGCAAAACTACAGCACAGCCATATGGGCTGGCATTGCCAATACGGTATTCATCCCGGTTTATGGCCTTTTTTCAAGTATGGCACAGCTCATTGTTCTGGTTTACGGCATTCACCTCATTACCATCGGGGAGTTTACAATTGGCCTATTAATTAGTTATTTGTCTTACGCTGTCAATTTCTATAACCCGTTAAGGCAACTGGCAGCACTATGGAGCAATTTCCAGGTCGCACTGGCAGGTTGGGATCGCATTTCTCAGATCTTATCCATGGAAAGTGATCTGCAGACGATTGATGTTTCAGATTTTAAAGCTTCTGAAAGCTTATTGTCTTTCAAAAATGTTCATTTCGGATATGCTGAAGGTCAAGAAATTTTGCACAACATCAGTTTTGATTTGGAGCGGGGTAAAACCTATGCTTTAATAGGTCCGACAGGGGGAGGGAAAACCACGACAGCCTCGCTAATGGCTCGTTTGTACGATCCGACGCAGGGTACGGTATTGTTAAATGGAAAAGATATCAGAAGTTACACTGCGGCGGAACGCACTGAAAAAATCGGATTTATTTTGCAGGAGCCGTTTTTATTTACCGGTACGGTAAAGGATAATATTCTTTACGGAAATGCAAATTACAAAGACTTCAACAATGAGCAATTGGAAGCTGTAATTAAAGAAGCCCATCTGGAAGCTTTGCTGGCTTTGTTTGATCAGGGCCTGGAAACGGAAGTGACTTCAAATTCCGATAGCATAAGTCTCGGGCAAAAGCAGTTAATCGCCTTTATGAGGGCCGTTTTGAGAAACCCGGAACTGTTGATTCTGGATGAAGCTACCGCAAATATTGATACCATTACTGAGCAACTTTTGGGAGATATTCTGAAAAAATTACCCAAACATACCACATTGGTTATCATTGCCCATCGGCTAAATACCATAGAGAATGCTGATGAGATATTTTTTGTGAATTCAGGAGAAGTAATTAAAGCTGGAACCATGGAACATGCCATGAATATGCTTTTGAAAGGAAAGCGCAATAGCTAAATGCAAGAAGCAGGTGGATTAATGTCCGCCCGCTTCTTTGTTTTTTCTGATGAATGACAGATAAAAAGCAGTAACGATAATAATTACGCACAGAGAAACCAAGAAAATAGTAATGTTCTGTCCATGTACTGACTGATGATGTTCCATAGTTTTATTTTTTTTGATGAAGTTAAGAAAAAATATTACGGTTTTAGTTTTTACAGATTCAATATCTAAGCTATTTATTGATACTAAAGCAGTTAAAAATAAATTAACGTAAATGAAAAAAGGGTCTTGTCATCAAATGACAAGACCCTTTACGATTAATTTTTATAGTATGTTAAGCTACTTTTACATTTACCGCATTAAGACCTTTACGGCCTTCTTCTACATCATACTCAACTGAATCATTCTCACGAATGTTATCAGATAAGCCTGAAGAATGAACAAAGATTTCGCTACCGCCATCTGCAGGGGTAATAAATCCAAAACCTTTACTCTCATTAAAAAACTTTACTGTACCTTTTTGCATTATATTATATTTAATTTTTTTAAATGTAGTTTAAATTATTGATATAACAATTAAATATCATGAATTATGATCTAATTCCTACAAAAAAGACGCGGGGCCAGGTTTCAAGAACCCAGCCCCGCAATCTAAATTAACGCTCTCAGATGTTTGACTGAGATAACTGCTAAAGGTTTAATTGAAAACCGCTAAATTTATTGGCTGCTAAATATTCCTTATCTTTGGCTAATCAGTTAAATTAAAAATAGAGCAATTAAATTGGAAGAGCAATTACTTAAAAGAAGCGAAAACAAATGTGAGTTATGTGAGTCGGGAGCACCGTTAAATACCTATAGTGTAATTCCTCAGAAAGTTCGAAATGAAGACAACACCATTTTAATCTGCGATAAATGCCGTGCCCAGGTCGAAAGGACAGCACCTGCAGATCAAAATCATTTGCGTTGCTTAACTATAAGTATATGGAGTGTTGTGCCAGGGGTTCAGGTATTGAGCTGGCGTTTATTGAACCGGTTGAAAGCTGAAAATTGGGCTTCAGATGCATTAGATATGATGTACCTGGACGAAGAAACGTTGGCTTGGGCCCAGGCTGGATTAGATGAGGAAGAAACTGAGGCTGAAGAACTACACAGAGATAGCAATGGAGCAATTCTTGAAACCGGCAATACTGTTGTCTTAACAAAAACACTGGATGTTAAAGGATCATCTCTAAGTGCAAAACTGGGTACTGTCGTGAAAAATATCCGCCTGGTTGAAAATAACACAGACCAGATTGAAGGTAAAATAGAAGGTCAGGTTATCGTTATACTTACCAAGTACGTGAGAAAACAAGGGGCTTAATGGCCGCTTTTGACGTAATTACCCCTTTAGATTGTCGTAATTAATGACGGTTTTTCCTTACATTCAAACTAATTTTGAGTTGTTAATTATTTGTAAATGATAACCAAACCATTATGAAAAAGGAAAAAATCATCTTTTGGGTAAGCACAACAATCATCTTTCTGTTTGAGGGGGTGATGCCAGCGTTAACCTCCCAAACAAAGTTGGCCAAAGAAGGGATCTCTCACCTGGGCTATCCAGAATATTTTGGAAATGCACTTGTTGTATTTAAAATTTTAGGCGCACTGGCCTTAATCATCCCTAAAACCCCGGCAAGAGTGAAAGAGTGGGCATATGCGGGTTTTGCATTCGATTTTTTATTCGCATGCATCAGTCACTGGTGTGTTGAAGGCTTTAGTTTTCAGGCTGTCTTTCCATTAATCATTCTGGCTATTTTAATGGTTTCTTATGTTTACTACCATAAGATTACCAGCAATAAGTTAAATGGATAATTTAAAAATCTAATCACGATAACATGTGCGCCAGGATGGGTGCACATTTTTCGTGGCATGGTGGGTAGAAATGACCGTGTTTCCACTGTGCCGATTTTGGCGATAATCCCCACCAGAATTCGGCAAGGGCGAGTGGCTCCATATCGTTCATAAAAGCATATTGAAGTAATTTAGGTGCTGCGCATTCTCCGGCACCAGCAGGAGGTTTTGTGGCAAAAACGTTTTTAAAGACTTCAATTAGACTTTTAGACTGGCCTGCTTTGTTCAAAAAATGATATTGTTCAAACAGTTGGTTTTGCAAAGTCCTGGATTGGCTTTTCCTCATATTCTTCAGCATGGAAACCTTTGGTTGATTCTGGTTTGAACCCTCATGTTCTAAGGCTGATATTTCTAAATTGATTTCAGCCAGTTTTTTCATGCCGGTATTCAAAAAACTACCCGGTGCCAATGCGTCATAAACAGGAGGCACAAATCCTTCATGGTGATTCTTTCCACCCAGTTTACCTGAGAATGCGGCTAGATAACCTAAATTACCATGGCTCGTTCTGACCACCAAAACACCAAACATTTTTCCGATAACAACGCCATCAGCATTGGCTGGCAAACCGAAGTTATGCTCCCAGTTTTTTTGTATTAAGTGACCTTGCAAGGCTGTCGCAGCGAGCAAACTCAGTCTATGCGGCTGTTCAGTTATGGAAAAAATCAGCCCGGAAGCCAAAGAAGTTATTTCCTTAGCTTCTTCAAAGTGCCAAAGTATAGCATTCTGATTTTCCAGACTAGACATTGATTAATTTCTGTAGGTTCATTATTGGTAAAAGCCCATAATAAGCTTTGATTTGCAAAGATATTAATTTTCAAACTCAAATGCCCAAGGATATCTGTTAGCGACAAGGTAGATACCGTTATCATCCCTTCATGATAGATAGCTAGATATCTTTAAATCTATATACATTAAACATATATAATTTCTCAGTTACAATTAAATTTTGGGTAGAATTTTGTGTAGTATTACTTACACACACACAAATTTAACCGATATGAAAAAATTGTTAATTATCGCAATGGCTTGCTATGGCTTGAGCGCTCGTGCCCAGCTGCGCGAATCCAGAGACTTTTTGTACCTCTATTCTGATTCTATCATTTACGCAAATGACATTAAATTCAGGCCTGATTTTGCTGGAAATCTAAGGGTGAAAGTGGACTCCAGAAATGTCCCCATAGCACAAGTCAAATTTTTAAATACTAAAGATGGTTTCTTTGCGAATACGAGGAAGATGGGAATTATGCGGACTGAAGAATTCGCAGAGCGGATCATAGCAGGAAAGATCAATGTTTTTCAGGAGACATCGCTGGCATATGTTCCTTTTATCTACAATCCACATTACGCTTATGAGTCACAGTATCCAGTTACCCCTGTGACCTCGATAAATAGTAATATGTATTATAACAAAGGCTATTCTGATCTGATGAAATTAAATTATACCAACCTGAAAAGGGATCTGAGGGATGACCCCAGGAGTATGGATATGCTTCGCGCTTACCGCAGAAGCATGAATACAAGTACTTTGTTCTATATAGCTGGAGCTGCATCTCTTTTAACAGGAGTATTTGTTGCCACCAGCGAAGGTAAAAACGCCTTCTCAGATAAAAATTTCATCATAGGATCGAGTATAGGGGGACTGGGTCTTGGCTTCATAACAGGAGGTTACCTGAAAACTCTTTCGGCTAAAAAGAAGCTGGAAAATACCATAGATGTCTATAACCGATAATTAACACATGACTATGTTTAAGATCCCTGGGCAGTTGCCTGGGGATTGCTGTTTAGTTTGATGTTCCATTAAGTTTGGTTAAAAATAATTTGGTGGTTTTCGGTTCCTTTATATACTTTCGTTCTAATTATAATTAATCTAAATAAGAACATGAAAAGAAAACTACTAAATACGCTCTTTTGTGTATTGGCTTTCAGTGATTTAACCGCATTAGCCCAGCAGGGGAGTGTGATTAAAGGAAAAGTAATAACCATAGAAGGTAAACCTGCTCAGCATATTTCGGTGCAGCTATTGGGTAAAAAGCAAGGTGCAACAACCGACAACAAAGGAAACTATAAAATTAATGATGTAAAAGCTGGCGATTATGTGATCAAAGTTTCGGCTGTCGGTTTATCACCATTGCAAAAAAACATAATTGTGGCAGCTGACGAGCAACTGGAACTGAATTTTACCTTGAGCGAAAGTTATGCGCAATTGCAAGAAGTAATTATTGGCGGCGGACGAACCAATAAGTTTTCCAGACCAGCTAGTGTAACTGTCGCTAAAATACCTTTGAAGGATTTGGAAAATCCGCAGGTATATACTACGGTGAGCAGGGAATTGATTATGGACCAAATGATTGTGACTTATTCGGATGTGCTAAAAAATGTACCGGGTGTAATTCTGCAACTGCAAAACAATGGCAATGGACCTGGCGGTACGGTTGCCATGCGCGGTTTTACCGGCGCTTCATATTTGAGAAATGGTATACCCGGGATGACGGTAGGCTACCTGGATCCAGTAAACCTGGAAAGCCTGGAAGCGATTAAAGGCCCATCAGGTGCATTATTTGGCAGCAGCAGTTTAACTTCATTTGGCGGCTTGTTTAACCGCGTGACCAAAAAGCCCAATGATGTATTTGAAGGTACAGCAGCTTATGCTATTGGAAGTTTCGGTCTGAGCCGCTTAACCGCAGACGTAAATGCGCCTTTAAATGCCGATAAAACCTTATTGTTCCGATTATCTGGAGCCAAACATTATGAAGGAAATTTTCAGGATGCTGGTTTCTTGTCTTACGGCTTTGTAGCACCATCCTTAACT
>Ga0247805_1001585_pt1 | contig 10882 bp, 11 predicted proteins | sample UWRJL044104R1_FD_180930 | JGI IMG/M metagenome (GOLD analysis project Ga0247805, IMG submission 180930) | Plant litter microbial communities from Arlington Agricultural Research Station in Wisconsin, United States - UWRJ-L044-104R-1 | ecosystem: Environmental > Terrestrial > Plant litter >...
CGGTGGCATAAACTCCACCCTAGCCCCGTCCCTTCGCCCTTCAATGGGCTAAGGGACGGGGCTCTTTCATTTGAAAAAGCTTTTTGAAAGTGGTATAGTATATCAACTCTTAGCCCTCTACTATTTTAGAAAGGAAGTGGCAAGATGTTCGTTGTCAGTATTAAGCGTTTTACTGTCTTGGCGGGACTTACGTCTGCCTGGGTGCTTCTCCTCGTCTACTCGTTTTTTGGTTTTCTGTTCTGGGTTGGCTTCATTGCCCTCGGTCTCATTAAACCTTACGCAAGCAGCCTGTATTCAAGCATGCACAAAAACCTCGACATAACTGTGAACGGTATTTGGCCTCCTGCAGTGTTTGTAGGGTCCGTTATCGTTCTGGTGGTGTTTTGGTTCTTTTCGGTTCGGTTGTTGTTTAGTTACGGCGATCGCAAACGAATCTTGGTGAGAATCAACAATGCCATCGCCGACATTCCTTCGTTGTCTACGCCGGGCGGCTTCGTAAGCTATACACTTCGAGGTATGCACGGTTCAATAACGACGGAAGTCGTGTGTATAGGTGACGGTGATTATGAGTTGAAGACCACGCGCAGAGATGCGGTGGGAACTCCTATTAATCGCATCACGATCTTCGGAGCATCAAGTGACTTCTTCTCTTCGGATGATGGGTTCTCGGAAGTCGAGATGGATAACATTCTCGGAATCCTACTCGTCGAAAAAGAATATGGAGTACAAAGCCGACAGATAGAAAACAGCTACTAGCAACACAGCTCCTAAAAAAGCAAAGCCCCGCACTTTAACTACAATGGCGTAGTTGAAGTGCGGGGTATTTTATTGTATAATATCACTAGTCTTTGCCCTCTATTGCTCTCGAGAAGAAAGGAAGTGGCAAGATGCACGTTGTTAATAGCAAGATACGCAAAACTGCCGTAGTTGTACTGCCTGTCATTGGGGCCGTTTCAATCATGTTCGTGTTCACCGGTATGGTGGCTTGGTCTACAGCTAAATTACTCGTGCTAATGTCTGTCGAGCTTCCTGAGGATAACGGCACCTTCACCCATGCGTTGTTAGTATGGGAATACGAGCTACTGCAAGCATCGCTGAGTGTTTTCTCGTTCGGCTGGGTATTGCTTGCTGGGGTGATCGCAATCCTCTCCTTTGAGTTCGGGATGACGGTCACACGCGATTACACTCGCAGGAAAGAGATCTTCCAGACGCTTAAGGAGGGTATAAAAAACCTTCCCGAGCTTGCTCCGAAAGGCGGCACCGTCTTATATCCATTACGGGTGACGGATGGCGTTGTGACTGCGTCAAAAAGAATCGAGCACATCGATGGTGGCGATTATGCCATCATGACGAGCTTCGTGCAGAAGAACAGCACCGTTACCTTTTCGGAGGTGACCTTCAGCGTTTCGGAAAACTCGTTTGCCTCGTCTAATGGTGTCTCGACTGACACGATCGAAGTCATCGCAGCTATCCTGATGGTCGCAAAGCTTCAAGCAAGGCAACATTCGTAGCTAAACAACGAAAAGCCCCGCCTTCACCCTTTAAACGGGTTGAGGAGCGGGGCTCTTTCATTTTATATGCTATTTAAGAAAAACTTCGTCGGCCTTCGAGTGCGTGACCCAACGTAATTTGGTCAGCATATTCAAGGTCAACACCAACAGGAATTCCACGAGCCAAGCGACTCATCTTCACATCAAGTCCAGCGTCGCGAATGTGCTTTTGTAAGAACAAAGCAGTCGACTCACCTTCTACACTTGCGTTAGTAGCAATGATTAACTCTTCAACTTCATCTTCGCGAATTCGTTTTAAGAGCTCAGGAATATGAAGCTGCTCAGGGCCGATACCATCGATTGGGCTCATTGCTCCGCCTAAAACATGATATGTGCCTTTAAATAGGCCAGTACGCTCTAATGAGACGATATCGAGCGGTTCTTCGACAACAGCAATGAGCTTTTTGTCACGGTCACTATCAGTATATAAAGCTGAAACCTCTTCATCTGCATCAATTAAGGCGAACGTTACTGGGCAAGTCTTCACTAGGTTGTGAATGTCGTGCACAGCAGTTGCGAGGCTATCGTTGATACGTTGGTCGGCACGCAACAAATAATACGCATAGCGCTCTGCGGTACGATTACCTACTCCAGGCAAACGTCCAAGTTCATCAATTAGCTTTTCGAGTGCTACTGGTAGCAAGCGTGGCACGGGTTATAGTCCTAGGTTGCCGAGACTTCCCATAAGTGGCTTCATTTTTTCAGCAGCAACTTCTTGGGCTTTTGCGAGTCCATCACGAACGGCAATTTCAATCCAGTGTTCAAGCTCGGCGATATCGTCGAGGTCTACTTGTTTTGGATCGATGTTAATTTTTTTAATCTTAAGTTCACCAGTGATTTGTACTACAACAGCACCATCACCAGCTTCAACTTCAATAATTTCTTTTTTCAAATCACTTTGTGCTTTACGCAACTTGTTCAACATTTTTACTTGGTCAAAAGCCATGGTCGTTTTCTCCGTCTCTCTTAAACTTCTTTATAAATTATACGTTAAATTGCTGTCTTTTTATAGATGTACAATCGGTCGGAGTCGTTTGTGTGACCGTTTGTAATAATTCTATCAATTTGGAATCCATCAAAAGCTCGACGTGCATCGCGGGTAACGACAAAGCTTTCACCAGTTGGAGCTGAGACAACTGAAATATCATCACGGTACTTTGCAACGGCGGTAAAGAATGCTTTTTCGTCATCTGAAACAATCAATTCACGGGTATCTTTTGGTAACAATGCGAGGTCTTTGCTAAATAACGAGGCTTGAGTTGGGCTGTAGTGGTAGCCGTACACATATCGAGCCAAGCCCGATACACTTAATGCAAATACGAGAATGACAATCGGAATCAGCCCTGTAATGCGAGCGTATGGGTTAAGTGGGAATAGACGGTACCAGTAGCCAATGAGGCTTGTGAGCCCTGCTGCAAGCATCAGCATTGAAGGAACGAACGTTACACTTGTGAACGCTGGGTTGAATAGAAGTACTGGGGTCAAACAGATAATCCAGATGATAATGAGGTAACTTCGAGTTGTTTCGCGGGTACGAATCATTCGGTAGAATCCGAGTAGAATTAAGATTACCGAACCAAGCCCAAATACAGGTGTCATAAGCGTGGTTGTTCCAGGCTCCCAGAACATGAAGTATTGCCTTAGTACGGTCATAGCATTCGCTGCGAAATCTGGTGGCCAAACTGTTGGCATACCGATGAGTGTTAAGCCGAGTTGCGGGTTAATAACTATTCCGTAAATAAGTGGCGCAAGGAATGCGAAGAACACTATCGATACAAACAATAATCGTGCTTTTGAAAGCCGACGAACAGCGTTTCGTAGGTGTGGGTGAAGTACGATCGCAAGAATGATGGCAATTAATGGATAAAGACTAAGTGGCGTGTAGAGACTTAATGCGGCGGTAATGGCGAAAAGAATCTTCCACAAGAACCTAAATTTCTTGCCACGAGTAATTTGTGTGCCGAGTAGCAATAGAACGATTGGCCAAAATACATACAAAATTCCCGGTGCACCCTGCTGGGCAATAAACAAGAATTGACCAGTGGTAATAGCAATAAGCGATGCTAATACAGCGATGTTCGGCTTAAACCATCGCCGTAACAATAAGATGAATCCGATTGCAGAGAGTAGCGCCAGAATAAGCGACGGCAGTTTAATAGTGAATATCGTGATGCCGAACGTATTAAGTATAAAAGCCTGCAACGCATAGTATGGAAGATTGGTAATTGCGAGCGTTGACGGATCGCTTAAAGAAAGCGAAGCGCTACGGGCAACCGAGGTCATTTCGAGGGCAGATAAACCACCTGGTAGATATATACCAACGAAAACGAGAAGGCCCGCAAGAAGAAGGCCAATGAACGTATATCCGATGATATAACGCCAGCGATAGATAAAGTACGTTGAGAGATCAAGTGTAGCCATATTTCTCTACGATTATACCACGACGACCAGGCCAACCAGAACTGTTATTCGTCGCCGTGCTTTTTATCAAGCGACATAAATCGTAGACGCTCTGGGTGGAAGTAAAGCTCAACCTTCCCTGTTGGTCCGTTACGGTGTTTCGCAATAATAAGGTCCGTAATGTTTTCGCGGTCAGTTTCCGGGTTATAGTACGCTTCACGATAAATGAACATGACGATGTCGGCATCTTGCTCAATTGATCCTGATTCACGAAGGTCTGATAGTTGTGGAATTTGTGGGGTTCGAGATTCCACAGAACGTGACAACTGACTCAGCGCAATAACTGGAACGTTTAACTCACGAGCCAAAAGTTTCAAACCACGTGAGATTTCAGACACCTCTTGCACACGGTTGCCGTTATCACGACCACTACCTTGCATAAGCTGCAAGTAGTCAATGATGATAAGGCCGAGTGGAGCTTCGTGGGCAGCGCGGCGAGCTTTTGTACGCATTTCAAGTACGCTCACACCAGGTGTGTCGTCAATGTAAATAGGTGCTTCGGCCATTTCACCCATGGCGTCAGATAATTTGCTAAAATCGTCTTCGCTCAAGTTACCGGTACGAATATTCCAGGCATCAACACCAGAGGCATCGGCCAACATACGGTCAACTAGCTGCTCTTTACTCATCTCAAGACTGAAGAAAAGCACTGATTGCTTAGCGATTGTCGCGACGTTATATGCAAGGTTTGTTACCAAAGTAGTCTTACCCATGGCAGGACGGGCCGCGAGAATAATAAGGTCACTTCGTTGGAGACCAGCGGTCATGTTATCGAGGTCACGGTAGCCGGTTCGAACACCGCGCAGCTGACCCTTGTTGCGGTGAAGCTCTTCCATGCGGTCGAAGCTATCAGTAAGAATCGTTTCAATACTAACAAGATCTTGCTTGAGTGATTGGTCACTTACGGCGAATAATTCTTGCTCAGCTTGTTGAAGCAGTTCTTGCGTAGTGCTTTCTTCGTCGAATCCCATTTCGGAAATTTCGCCACTGGCCTTAATAAGACGGCGACGAACGGCTTTTTGGGCAACAATTTCGGCATATGACTCTGCGTGTGCAGAAGTTGGTACGTAGTTTGTAAGTTCAGTTAAGTACGCAGAACCGCCAATGTCTTCGAGTTCTTTCTTTCGTTTTAACTCGTCAGTAAGTGTCAGAAGGTCGACAGGTTTACGTTTTTCGTATAAACGCATCATGGCATCGTAGACTATTCCGTGACGCTTGTCGTAGAAGTCTTTTTTAGTGACATGCTCGGTAATATCGGCAAGGGTTTCTTCGTCAATCAAAACAGCACCGAGTAAACTTTTCTCGGCGTCGATGTTCTGTGGTGGTATTTTCCCAGCTGGGACGGTCTTGTCTGCCATTGCTCCCTATCTTCCTCTATTTAAAGATTTTATTCACCCTAGTTGAGTGAAACTTCTTCTCCTCCGCCCATAATATCAGCTATCGAGGCAGCCTGCGAGTTTTGCAGTGGTGCACGTGTGGGTACTGTGTGGACGGTTGGTTGAAAACCTCCGAGCGCTTTGATGGATTCAAAGAGGTGGGAGCTGTATTTAGGATCGTCTAACTTTTTCTTGTAGAAGGCGTTGACGGTGAAGATGGTGAGCTCGTCGCCGTTGAGTTCGTAGCCGCATTTGTTGAGGACACTGTATAGCGCGACGTTTGCTTTTCGTGCTTCAGCGATTAGGCCTGCCCAGTTGAAAGTGCCGTCGTTGTCAGCACTTTTCACAAACGGCTTCGCGCCGGGTTCCTGTTGGGTTCCACCAGCAGGAAGCTCGGGCTGCAGATGTTTGTTCGAAGTACTTCCATCGTCGGTACTTTCAGCGGGAGTCTCAATTACCGAAGGCGAAGCAACAGTCTCGATAAGTGTTTCAACTTCGGCAACGATATCTACGGGTTCAATGTGCGGATGTTTTTTGGTCGCTTGGCGAGAGAGTTCTTCAATGGTCGCAGATATTTCTAATACTGGAGCCGCGAGCGCTGCTGTTTTAGGTGGTTTTGTTTGAATGGCAAAGGTGCCGAGCACGCTTAGTAGTTTCATTGAAGGTTGGCTACTTTTTGGAACGTCCAACAAAGCATCGAGTAATGGCAGGAGCTGTGGTTTTTCAACTGCATAGTTGCGAAGCACATGGATAAGTTGGTCGGTAACGGTTGTTGCACTAATGCCGCTGGCAAGTGTTTGGTCGAGAAGCTTGGCAATTGAAGTGACGTCGTGTTTTTCAACAGACGTTAATAAATCGTCAACAATTTTAGTAGGCGCTAAGCCAAGAGAGATTTCGATAAGTTCAACTGTGATACCCTGTTCTTCGTCGGCAAGGCTTGAAAGTTGATCAAGAAGGCTAATACTATCTCGGAACGAACCATCGCCGCGTTCAGCAATAAGTTGCAGCGCGGTGTCATCAATCTTAATTTTTTCTTCACTAGCAATGTGCTTTAGATGCTTTACGGCATCTTTTGGGCTAATTGCACGAAAGCCAAAACGTTGTGTACGGCTGACGATAGTTGCGGGGATTTTTTCAACATCAGTTGTGGCAAGGATAAATACAACGTGCGCTGGTGGTTCTTCAAGAGTTTTAAGTAGGGCGTTGAAGGCAGGCTTTGTCAGCATGTGCACCTCATCAATAATGTAAACTTTTTTAGCAGCCGAAGTTGGTGCAACTTGTACCTTTTCGCGGAGGTCGCGAACGTCTTCAACACCGTTATTGCTTGCGGCATCAATTTCAATAATATCTAAGTGAGTAGAATCGTCACTATACGGCAAGCCGTTAATTTCGTGCGCTAGAATGCGAGCGATACTCGTTTTACCAACACCACGTGGGCCGGTGAGTAAGTACGCATGTGCAATACGGTCGCTTTTTAGGGCACGAGAAAGGATATCAGTAATATGATCTTGGCCAACAACATCAGCCAATGATTTACTTCGATATTTTCGATACAATGCTTGTGACACCTAATTCCCCTATTTCTAATAGCAATTATACCCGCGAACGTCGCGTGATACTGCCGTACTTTTTACACTTTTAAAACTTTGTTTATTTCACCTGTGTGATGTACGTAGTGTAGCGCTTGTGTTTGAAAATCGCAAGGAGCTTGATAAAAGGAAAACCCCGCAGCGGTTGCTGCGGGGAATCCTGTTAGGGGAAGTGAATCCCGCTAGGAAGTGAAGATGATGTCGCCTTCTTGCTTTTGGTGGCGAAGATCGAGTTCGATCTTAACCCCCACGTTCATGACGTTGCCGAGGTCGTTGGTGCCAGCACCTGTGATGACCATGGCGTCAGGCATCGACACGAGACGGTCGATTCGGCGGAGGTACCAGTCGGTACCGCCGACGTGGAACACGATCGGTTGCGGCAAAATTGCCTTGGGCTTAGTTTTGCGCGCTACATCCTCGAGCTGGGAACCGAAGTTCGGTTCGAGGTAGGACACGTGAAGCGATTTCATGGGCATTAACTTACTTCCCTTCTATACATCAATAAATGATGGCTGACATGGAAACTACAAAGTTTTCGTCTGCAAGTAACAGGACACATCTATTATAGCACAAAAAGCCCTATATGTCTATAGGGCTTATGTTTTGAATTGTACGACGGGTTTAAAGCGCGGCTTCGACAGCTGCCCAAGTAGCTTCTGGGTTTTCAGCAGGTACGATAATTGTTACCTGATCACCAACGTTAATACGGAAGTATGTCACGCTTGCAAGAAGGATACGGTATTCGTGACCGTTTGCTTCTACGTAGTAGGCACCGTCGTGAAGTACAAGGGTACCAATAACTTGGTGTCGTTCTACTGGATTGATTTGCTTGTAAATGAAGCTACCGTCATCAGCAATAGTCAGTTTTAGAATATCGCCTTCAACGAGCTTAGATTTACTTGCATAGTTAGCTGGGATTGGATATTCTTTGCCATCTGGGCCGGCCATTTTTTGTCCATCAAAAATACCTTCGACAACTTTGCCACCAACTTCTTCGTTAGTGCCGCTTCGTGGGGTAATAATAGTACCATCGTCGCCGATGATGCTGATGAGCAATTCTTTTGCGGCTGCCAGATTGGTTTCAGCCTCTTGAATAAGCGCATGTAGTCGCTTGGCTTGTTTTTCTGGTAATTCAGACATTGGCTCGCAGTTCCTTATCTGTATGTGTTTTGAAAATAGTATTAGTTTACTTATATCAAGTAGAAGAAACAATGTCAACAAATAGCCTCTTTGAAGCTACTTATGTTAACTAGACGTTAATATTGATGATATCACTAAGCAACCTTCTATTCATAATTTTGAATAAAAAACTATTTTGGTGATACCGGGTGGCCCGGCAGTGAATTCTCAACTGGTTGTTGAGTTCTACTGCCGGGACCACTCGGGTATTACATCAGACTAGATCAGTCTGCGATCGCGAACTTGCGGTGACGCGCACGGTAAACCGCGACGCCTCCAAGGCCGAGGCCAAGCAAGATTGCGAGACCTGCGAAGCCTGCCGGACCCCAGGGGAGTTCTCCACCGGTGCTGGCAAGAGCACAAGGCCCGTACTTCGCAGGGGTGCTGACCGTCTCGTCGTAGGCCGCCTTGTCGAGGACCTTCGTGTCGACGGTTGTCGGAGGAACGGCCTTCACTTCTTCAACCGTACGGCTGTCGACGAAGGTCCATCCTTCCGGCGTCATCTTGGTCCAGTTGGACTCGCCCAGTTCACGCGTCGGCTTGCCGGTCGGGTTGAAGTACTCGGTGTAAGCCGGCACTGCTTCCGTAACGGTGTGCTTCTGCGTGAGCGGGTTGCCATGCTCGTCCACCATCTGCTGCCAGATTGCGAGGTCGACATCGTTCTCGTCTTCCCGAATCCAGGTTGCGTCGTCGGCGTCTTCGGATTCTCCGAACACACCTTCGTCGGTCTGGGTCAGGTAGACGGTCTTGTCGTCGGTCTCCTCCTGGGTCACCTTCTTCTCTTCGTCGATCTTGACCCACTTGGGGTCGACCGCCGCGTCGTCGTTGGTGAACAGCGAAGCCTCCGACTTCACCGTGGTCTGCCCGAGGTTACCCTGGGCGTCCTTGGTGAGGTAGAAGGTCTGGCTCGGTGTCGCTTCCTGAGTTACCTCAGTCTTCGGGTCACCGAACTGCTGCCAGCCCTCGAACGACGAGTCCTTGAACCAGGCAGCTTCCGCTACGTTGGTTGTGGGGGTCCCGTCGGCCTTGCGGTACTGGGTGTAGGCGTCCGTCGCTTCGTGCTCGACGACCTTGCGGGGCGTTCCGAACTGCTGCCAGCCGTCGAACGACGAATCCTTGAACTCGGCGGCCTCCGCGACATTGGGTGTCGGGGTGCCGTCAGCCTTTCGGTATTCGGTGAACGGGGCGATGTACAGCTTGTCGGGCACCGTTTCCGATGCGCCGAACTGCGTCCAACCAGGGAACGACGTCTCCTTGAACTTGCCAGCTTCCGCCGGGTTGGTCGTGGGAGTGCCATCCTGCTTGAGGTATTCCGTACGTTCCGGAACCGCAGCGCTGTCGACGACCTTCTTCTCGTCAACCTTGACCCACGGAGCACCAGGGGTGTCCGTTGTCCAGGCGCCATCCTTGTAGGGAGTGACGACCGTGCGGGTGTCGGCATCGCGAGTGGCGGTGTCTGTACCGGGGTTGGTCGAGGTCCAGTCGGACCACGGACCGTAGTCGGTGTAGCCACCATCGATGGTCACGAGGCTTGCGTAGTACGGCGAGTTGACGTTCGGTCCGCCGTAGGTCGACAGGTTCACGTTCCCCTTCGGGTTCGCTTCACTGCCTCCTAGATACTGCGGAGGAACTCCACCGCTTCCCCACACGACGTTGATGATCGAGTCGGGAATGGAGTGCCAGCCTGCGCTGACAACCCAGTGGCCGGCAACAGTCTTGTTGCCAACCTTGGTGGTGCCGCCGTCTACGAAGTCGTAGCCCTTGATGAACTTGCGTTCAACGGTGTTGTCGGGACGCTCCACGCGGTCGCGGAAGCGGTACTGGGTGACGGACTGCTGGTACTTGTACTCCTGGTGAGACTTCTCAGTCTGGCCGGGAATGGTACGAGAGAACTGCTGTACCTGGTAGAAGGTTGCCTTCTGGCCAGGGTTCTCGCGAGAGAACTTGTACACCTTGTGCGAGATCTCCTTGGTAGCGGGGACCTCGTTGAAGAAGCGGTACTCCTTGTGCGATTCTTCCTTGTTGCCAGGGACGAACCACTTGTAGAGCCACTGCAGGTGCGAGATCTCCTCGTTGCCGGGGATGACTCGCTCGTACTTGGTTTCGCTGTACGAAACTTCTTCGACGGCCGGAACCGTGCGGCTCCAACGCTGTTCGTCATAGACGACAGCGTCCTTGCCGGGAACGGTGGTCGTGTCGATGTGCCAGACGCCGTCGTGATGTACGACGTTCGTCTTGAACGGTTCGATGACACACTGATTCGCATTGTTGCCGGTTGCGGCGTTCGCCGGTGCTGCTCCCACGAATGTGAGTGCTGCAACGGCGCTAATCGTCACGACAGCGCCAATACGGATAGGCATGTTCTTCATTGAGTTTCCCCCTCGGGTTGTAAGACAGGATGGTGAAAGTAATGCGTTTTGAAACTGTTCTGATGTAATGATGTTAAATGAGGAATGTTCCCTAGGAGGGGCACTCACCCACTGCTTGCTTATCAGCTGAAAATGAGCTGACACACAGTGGATAACTATAGCACATATTCGTTGATAAATCAATACCCCCTATGCTTTTGCTAAAGTTAAACCCACCCCTGTAACAGGAACCGCGTGGGAGGCCGAGGCCAATGGGTTCAACTTATTACGTGGGTGGGTAGTTAGTGCTTTAGCTTCCTGCCGGTTCCTTGGCAAAACAGACAATCGCCTTGGACAGACCTGCACTGAATGCAATAGGG
>Ga0247805_1001586_pt1 | contig 10881 bp, 9 predicted proteins | sample UWRJL044104R1_FD_180930 | JGI IMG/M metagenome (GOLD analysis project Ga0247805, IMG submission 180930) | Plant litter microbial communities from Arlington Agricultural Research Station in Wisconsin, United States - UWRJ-L044-104R-1 | ecosystem: Environmental > Terrestrial > Plant litter >...
ATCCGGCGTCTATTCTTTCTTTAGCAGCTCTCGAGGAAATATCCCTAGGCGCGAGATTTCCGAAAGACGGGTACCTTCTTTCCAGGTAGTAATCCCTTTCCTGTTCTGGGATCAGATTAGGCTCGCGTGTTTCGTTCTCTAACTTCGGCACCCAGATGCGACCGTCATTACGCAGCGATTCTGACATCAGCGTAAGTTTTGACTGATAACTGCCAGACTGAGGCAGACAGGTCGGATGAATCTGTGTCCAGCTCGGAGAAGCCATTAACGCACCACGACGGTGTGCGCGCCAGATTGCCGACCCATTGCAGCCCATGGCGAGTGTAGAAAGATAGTAAATCTTACCAAACCCGCCAGTTGCAATCACGACTGCGTCTGCAGCAAACCGCTCCAAAACACCTGTATCCAGGTTTCTGGCAATTATCCCCTTTGCTTTACCATCCGCTAAAACAAGATCCAGCATCTCATGCCGGGAATACAAATGAACTTTACCAAGACTTACCTGCCGCATTAAAGACTGATAGGCGCCTAATAACAATTGCTGACCGGTCTGTCCACGTGCATAAAACGTTCGGCTTACCTGTACACCACCAAATGACCGGTTACTTAAATAGCCTCCGTACTCACGTGCAAATGGAACACCTTGGGCAACTGCCTGGTCTATTAAATTTAAAGAGCACTCGGCAAGACGGTATACATTCGCCTCTCTGGACCTGAAATCGCCACCCTTTAACGTATCATAAAACATTCTATAGACCGAATCCCCGTCATTATGGTAATTTTTCGCAGCATTAACTCCACCTTGTGCTGCTACCGAGTGCGCTCTGCGTGCTGAGTCCTGAAAACAAAAAGATTGCACCTGATAGCCTTGCTCAGCCATAGATGCGGCCGCAGAAGCACCAGCGAGTCCGGTTCCTACAATTATTATACTCAGCTTTTTTCTGTTAGCCGGGTTAACCAGTTTAGCGTGATCCTTATACCTGCTCCACTTTTTTTCCAATGGACCTTCAGGAATTTTAGCGTCTAAAGTCATAAGCCGAAATGAGTAAGATGAACATAAATTGGAATAATAGCAAAACCAAATGTGATGGCATAACTGTAAATAATACCAAAGGAATTTACAAAGGCAGCATATTTAGGGTGATAAACACCTAAAGTCCTTACTGCACTTTTAAACCCATGCAATAAATGGTATCCTAATGCAAACATCGACAGGACGTATAAAAGTACATACCACCAGGAAGCAAAAGCATAAATGACCACTGCATAAAGATCTTTGTTTCCGTTACTATCTACCGGCACCGATTGAAACTTATAGACGTACCAGAAATCTTTAAAATGTATTACTAAAAATATTAATAGCAAAGAACCTAGTATGCCCATATTCCTGGAATACCACTTACTTGCACTGCCCCTTTTATCATAAGCATATTTTCCGGCGGTCTTTTTATTTTTAATCGTAATAACCAGGGCGTCTACCGCGTGGGCTATCAAAGAAAAATAAAGTATATAGGACACAACCTTGATAAATATGTTTCCTGATAATAATGCCGAATAACTATTAAAGCTTTCACTGGCACGAGTTGCCGGGAGTAACAACTGCAAATTTCCCAACAGATGAATAACCAGAAAAAAACAAAGAAACAGACCCGTAAGGGCCATTAAGTTTTTCCGCAACAATGTACTCTCCATTAATAATACGCTCATATATCAAGAAATTTAGATTAATAAACACCTATTATTTTCCACCAGATTCCACCCAGCCCCATCCAGATTACCAGCAGAGTAACACCAATTATCAACCCCATAATCCACCATTGCTTAATGTCCACATAGGTACTTCCAAAGAAGACCGGTGCCGGACCGTGCGCGTAGTGGGTTAAAGTTCCAAATAACGAACCGGTAAAACCCAGCATGAGTGCCAGCAGCATCGGCGGCACACCCATCGCAACCCCCACTGCCAGCAATGCGGCGTACATAGCGGCCACATGCGCTGTCGCACTGGCGAAAAGATAATGACTAAAGAAATAAGTGATGATAATAATTGGAAAAGCGACGGTCCAAGATAGTTCCAGCAACAACTGTTGAATTAGTTTACCGAACCAGGGGATAAAGCCGAGCTCGTTTAAAGCTCCTGCCATCATCACCAATGTAGCAAACCAGACTATAGTGTCCCAGGCACCCTTCTCGGCCTTAATATCTTCCCAGGTAAGAACCTGGGTAAGCAATAAAATAGATAAACCTATAAATGCAGTCGTAGTTGCATCAATCTTAAACAAATCACCGGTAACCCAGAGAACAAGCAATATCACAAATGCCATGAGCATTAAGATCTCATTTTTGGTGATAGAGCCCATTTCCTTTAACTTTTCTATAGCCATGGCAGGTGCCTGCGTCGTTTTCTTTAATTCTGGTGGAAATATTTTATAAAGTAAAAAGGGAATGATTAGAATTGAGGCGATACCCGGGATAATTGCAGCCCAGAACCAGGACATCCAGCTGATGTGAATACCCAGGTCGGCCGCAAATTTCTGACACATCGGATTACTTGCAGTACCAGTAAGAAACATAGCTGAGGCTATCAGGTTCATATAATAACTGTTCAGAGTCAGGTAAGCTCCGACCTTGCGGTGCGTCTCCTGTTTATCTGGAAAGGAACCTAAACTAATAGCCATTGACTTCATAATCGGATAAATGATTCCTCCTCCTCTGGCTGTATTACTCGGTATAGCGGGTGCCAGAATTAAATCAGCGGCGCCCAGACTATAGGCAAGCCCTAATGAGCTTTTGCCAAACAACCTGATAAAAACATAGGCAATTCTACTGCCCAAACCTGTTTTTATAAAACCTCTTGCTATAAAGAAACTAATTCCGATTAGCCAGATCACCTTATCACCGAAACCCTTAAGAGCGAGCGTTATAGACTTGCCGGGATCTCCTGGAGCCAACACTCCCGTCAGAGCGACAAGCGCTATAGCCATCATACAGAGTGTACCCATACTTGCCGCTTTAAGGATAATTCCGAAAATGGTTGCAAGGAAAATGGCAAGCAGGTGCCACGCCTCCGGTTTCACCCCGTTTGGCACAGGAATAAACCAGATGATTGCACCAATAGCAACGGTTGCTGCTAATGGGATCAACTGAATTTCTTTTGGTGCCTTAGCTGGAGGTTCAGCGATTATAGTTGATTTGGCGTTCATAACAATTTATTATAATGATTATAACCTGGATTGAACCTGTAAGATGAAAGTGGAGTTATTGTATTGTGTCGTACCTGCTATATTCTGTTTATAGCGGTCTATATTTACGCCCAGTTGTATTCTTGCGCTATAAGCTTTTAAAAATTCAGCACTCAGCATGGGAGTCCACGTTTCCCTTTTACTCCCAGGATGCCTGAAATCTTTATCGAAATACTCGTATCTACAGGAGAACTCAAGAGAGCTGAGACGATGATAGTTTATTGCATAGCGTAGGTTTGGTAAAAAATAAAAACCACGCATCTGATATTTTTTCAGATTTCCCTCACGCTTCGCTTCTTCAATGCTATAATACAAAACATGGTTATTTCCTTGTTTGAACTCCGTTTCCATTTCCAACGATAACTTTTTAGCCAAAGGAAGTGTACCCGATAAGTCAATACCAGAGGCATAAGCTCCAGATCCTGAGACCACAGCCAACCCGCCATTCAGTCCGACTTTAATTGCATATTTCTTATCCAGTCCTAATTCGACTCTGGAAGAAAAATGCTTTCCATTGTCATTATCCATTGCTTGATTCCTGTTATTCCCATTGACGACGGACAATTCATATTTCACAGGTAATTTACCTGTGGTTGCACCATAAATACTTGCACCGATCTGAAAACTCTGCCAACCATTATTTCCAAATGCAGTATATTGATTTGAATAATCCATAGATTTGATTACATCTACAGGATACATATCTTCCAGTCCGAAAGCCGGCCGGAACTGCCCCATCTTAGCGTTAAGGAACGAATTGAGCTTATAAGTAATATAAGCGTTCTCAAGAACTTTGTTTTTAGGATCCGATTTAAAATCTGCAAGGTTTAATAATAAGACTACATCTGTCCTGTCGGAAATTTTAGAGGCAAACTGAAGTCTGGCCCTTTTTATATCAAAATCATTGTAAGTAGCTTTGCCATCAGTATGGTGTAAACCATTTAAATCGATATTTTTATTTGTATTGAAAAGATATCTGGCCTGAAAGAGACCTTTCATTGTGATTTTAATCTTCGTGGAGTCTGCTTTGACCAGCTCCTGTCCGTCAACGTATAAACTAAAAAGACTAAAAATTGAAAGCAGTTTCAATACTCTTATCATCGTGAAAAATATTTTAGCATAAGACAAGCTTATACTTATGAAGCAAATATAATACGCTAATAAAGATTAATAATATCACAGATCATGAATAAAAATGATCTGAATCACCATTTCAGCATACCTTATTATAACTTTAAGAAACCAAATTCCTTATATAGAAACCGCACAAAAACAGACGTCGACATAATCAAAACCCAACTTCACAAAACACAGGCTATATATCTTTGTATCAAAAATATATGCACAATGCAAATAAGGATCAACTTTATTAAGTTAGACAATATCAAGATAATATTATTTTTCATGAAACCATTAACCAATTCTTAAAAGACCTTCGCAAATTAAATTCTGTTAAAGAGCTCGTTTGGGGCTAATTGCTGATACTAGATTAACTATTCTTAATTATTTGTAAAGGATTAAACTTTCCCGCTTTAAAGTCACATAATTCAAAGTCGTCGAGTAAACATTCTTCCAGTTTTACAATTAACTCTGCTTTGTTCAAATGTTGCCCAATAAATACAATTTCATTCAATCTATCACCGAAATCCAGATCCCATTTTGCCTCTATAAATTCCTTATTTTCGATAAAATCAGGGTAGTCAAGCCGTTCGTTAAAAGACATACTACACCACCATACCCCAGCTCCCTCCAATTTTGACGAACCGCCGGCCTGAGAAAAATTTAAAGCTTCGTCTGCCCGGTCAGCCATCCAGAACAAGCCCTTCGAACGAATCAGGTTCGAGGGGAAATCATTTTCCAGGAAATTCATAAAGCGAATTGGATGGAAAGGTCTTTTATCCCGGAAAACAACTGAACTGATTCCGTATGACTCAGTTTCTGGTGTATGAATACTGTTCAACTCCTGAATCCATCCGGCAGATGCAGACGCATTATTAAAATCAAATAAACCAGTATTAATTATGTTTTTCGGATCTACGGCAGCATATAAACTCTCTATAATTCTGGCCATCGGATTAAGCTTTTTGATTAGCGCGTTTAAAACATCTAAATCAGACGTTTTAATCAGATCCGTTTTATTTAAAATAATTACGTTGGCAAATTCTATCTGATCAGTAAGCAAATTTACTATAGTCCGTTCGTCGCCTTCCATGTCTGTAAGCCGACGGTCTTTCAATCGTTCCGGTGATCCGAAATCCTTGTAGAAATTAAAACAATCAACCACAGTAACCATGGTATCAACGTAACTGAACCGCGACAAATCAACTCCCTTTTCTTCATCAATAAAAGAAAAAGTCTGGGCAACAGGTATTGGCTCAGATATACCCGTACTCTCAATTAATAAATAGTCAAAACGGTTTTCCGCAGCAAGCCTCTCCACTTCCAGCATCAGGTCTTCCCTTAATGTGCAGCAAATACACCCATTAGTCATTTCAATTAACTTTTCTTGAGTCCTTGACAGCACCCCTTCATTCCTAACTGATTGTGCATCTATATTCACTTCACTCATATCATTTACGATGACAGCAACACGCAGGTTTACCTTGTTATGCAGGATATGATTAAGTAAAGTCGTTTTTCCACTTCCCAGGAATCCGCTGAGAACTGTTACAGGTAATTTGTTCATATGATTATTTTTTTCAAATCTAATCAAATGCATCTTAGTTGCATTATTATTGTGTCTGAAAAATACCATTTCTTAAAAACCATATGCATTAAAAAGCAGCCCCCGCAAAAACGAAGGCTGCCTTAAAAAACAATAGAAAGATCTTATAATTAATTATTAGGTTTAAATAGCCAGGTGTCATCGAACCGGCTGCTTCCATTTCTGCCAGTTGTAATATAGCCCCTATCTCCGATGGCAAAACCAATTGCCGATTCTCTTGCATATCCTTTAAAATCCTGATATTTTTTCCAGCTGTCGGTCGCTGGAGTATACTGCCATGTGTTGCTTAAAACCGAACCAGAACTGCCGCCAACGATATATCCTTTGCTATTTAGTACGAAAGTCGCAGCATTTTCACGGCCTAGGTTATATTCATTCGACTTCTCAGTGTTCTTCAAATCCTTTAGAATATTCCATTTGTCGGTTTTTGCATTATAAGACCAAAAATCAGTTAGGTATAGTCCGTTATTCCGTCCGCTGCCAACATACACAGTTTCACCAATAGTAAAAGTGAATGCATACACTCTTTTAGTACCAGGAAGACTGCTTACCTGTACCCAGGTATTATTAGCAGGATTATAACTGTAGAAATCTTTCAAATCGCCGTTAAGCCCTGTTCCCGTGCCCACATATCCTTTTCCATCCTGAGAAAAGGCAACAGCTCCGTACCTGCCATCGCCAGGGAGATCGGCTATGGCTTTCCATTTCTTTTGAACAGGATCAAATTCGTAAAAATCAGTAAGTCCATTTGTTCCATCAAAACCACCGCCCAGATAACCTTTTCCATTTATACTAAATCCCATAGCATAATTCCTGGCCTTTCCCGGGAAATCAGCGTCTGTAACACGATACCAGTTGGTTAACTTATTGTTATAATACCAGATATCATTGAGTCGCTTCTCGCCATCAAAACCTCCAGTTACATAGACAACATCATCGATAACGAAACTGGCTGCCCCGCTTCTCGGAATTCCTTCAAAATCAGAACCCTTTGTCCATTCATCCGGATCATCGTCACCCGATTTTTTACAAGAACCGACGAATACGATCATCATGATCAGCGATAGATTTAATAACTTTTTAAGCATTTTTTATTAGTATTTAGTGTAAGTAATTCTTGTCGAGACTGACAATGTTGATTTATCATTTGTAATATGTGCCCTATTAACCGTTTTAATAAGATCGTCGATCGGCAGGCTAAGAAGAAGTGAAGTATTTTTATACTCACCCTTCTTGATTTTGTCTGCGTATTCTGACAGATTGAAAGTGAAACTGGCTAAAGCTCCATTATCGTTCCCAGGTCGGAATGCAGCCTGTTGTGTGGTTGTTTCATAGGCATCAGGAATAGTAAACTTTGGTGTATTCCGATCGTTAGCTATGAAAAGGATGAGTGAAGCAGGTACCTTGTAGAGCGCATAAGTAGATGGTTTTGTCTGAATTATTAGTTCTACTTTATTCACGACAATACCCGGTTCGTGCATAAATTGTGTTAACCCAGGCAACAAAATTTTTGTAACAATACCACTTCCGCCTTGTAGGAACAGCTGCTGACCGGTAGTTAAAGCATCCACCTCCTGATTCTTCTGATTTAGCCCTTTAAGGCTGGTCGCCTGCCGGTCTGCCTCAATATGGTTAAACTGATACTGCTTATCATGCATTACAAATTCACTTTTGCCAGTTTCAGGGAAACCATTATTATTACGATAGTGGTAGTGTACAAGCATTTTCAGGTTATCTGCATTAAATCCAATGACTGCAGAACTATTAATGGATTCTATATGCATACCTTTAAAATAATTCAGGAAATCGTCTGCACTGGAGAGTCGTTTATCCTTTTCCACGAGCATCTTAAACAGTTCATTACCCCATTTATCGTCCAATTTTATAGAAACGCTGTCTTTACTGCCTGGTGAAGGTTTATAGCTATGCGTTCCTATTGGCGTAGCATCATATTTAACAGTACTTGTGGTAAATAGCGCATCCTCATTTGTAACAAATAAGGGTTTCTCTTCCGGCTCCACATCATTATTGACTTTATGGAGCTTAATCAACTCTTTTAGACGGTGTACGACCAACTGCTGTAATTTTGTCGTATCACCATAACTGTATTTACTATACTTTAATACCAGACGTAATGAATCAAAAACTGCGTCTTTTGGCAAGTCAGACTGCGCCGGAGCTTTAATTCGGAAATAGGAAGAAAGTTTCAGTTTTCCAAATGCGGGGTCTTCATTAGCGCCTAGCATAATCGTACCTGTATTTGACGATGGCAGAGAATCCAGTAAGTAAGTAGAAGCGATAACTTTTATGCTGTCATTGATCTCGACAGTAAGTGGGTCATTATCATCGAATCCGATTTTATTGTTGGTCTTACAAGCTGTCAGGACGGTTGTAAGTATCCCCGTAAAAATTAGTAAAATAAGTGAATTGGATTTCATAGATGCCATTTGTATAATTAACAGTGGCAAATATGCAGGGGCGAAATGTTAACGAATGTTACAATTTGTTAAAAAGTGTGAATGGCTGGTAATCCTACATAACCTAAAATTATATTTGACCGATGAAATTATTAAGTATGAATAACCGGATCAAATACATATTTGGATTTATAACAATTTCAATTCTCGGTTTAATACTGACACAATTTTTCTGGTTATATAAAGATTATAAATATTATAGCAGTCAGCCGCTGTTCTCTACTCAGTATGAGTTTTTTATGCCGGCACTACCGGTCGATGTAAAAAAAGTAGATGGAGCACAAGTAGCGCAATCTATTATCGCCTACCCAACAAGAGTAGTACCACGTATGGCTACAACCATGATGGTTCATGAAAATATTCAAGGAATAGCTGTACGCGGAGTACCTGCTACCAGAGTTCCGGGGGTAGATCCTACAGAAGACAACGCGGTGAGCGGACTGGCGGTCACAACCTTACCAACTAGTGTAACCCGCCGGGTAAATGCAACAAGCTCCGTTCCAGCTGAATTATATAGCGCGATTCCATATAAAGCGCCATCTTCCTATATCATAGATAAAATGAAATGGCAGTTTGGTGGTTCACTGCTGCTAATTATCATTACTTCAAGCTGTCTGATATATATGCTCATAACTATATATACACAGCGAAAAATTTCCATGATGAAAAATGACTTCATTAATAACATGACCCATGAACTCAAAACACCTTTGGCAACTGTAGCCGTTGCAGTAGAAGCGATGCGAAATTATGGTGCGCTGGAAGACAGTGATAAAACTCAGCTCTATCTGAATATTTCGAAGAATGAAATTGATCACCTTTCGAAGCTTATAGAAATGATCTTACAACAATCGGTTTTCGATACGGATAAAATGCATCTCGAGAAAAAACATACCAATATTAACCAGCTTCTTGAACAACTTATCGAAAGTTATCAACTGTCTTACAGCGATATTGAATTAATTTTTCATTATGACCCGCATACACCAGACCTATTCCTGGATCCGGTTCATCTTTTAAATGCTGTGCGAAATCTGATAGATAATGCAGTCAAATATTCTGCTGATAACAAAAGGATTACTATAGCAAGCACCTATGAAAAAGGGGTCTGGTTACTTCATGTAACTGATCTTGGTATAGGAATCCCCAGAAGCTACCATAAAGACATTTTCGAAAGGTTTTTCCGGGTTCCAGGTAAGCAGACGGCTACTATAAAAGGTTTTGGACTCGGTCTGTCTTATGTCAAACAGGTTGTAGAACTTCATAAAGGAATAGTAACCGTTCAAAGCAACGAACAAGGTAGTACTTTCACCATTGCGATAACTTTTAAAGATTGATTATGAATGTATTATACATAGAGGACGAGCAGGGCCTGGCTAAAATTGTTGCCGACAGCCTACTATACAAAGGATATAAAGTTTCACATTTCACCAATGCAACAGAAGCATTAGGCAGTTTTAACGCCGAAAAGCCGGATATTATTGTTCTTGATATTATGATGCCGGAAACAGATGGATTCACCCTTGCTTCAAAAATCAGAGAAACAGATCTGAAAATACCCATCATTTTTGTAACAGCCAGAACGCAAACCAAAGATGTTGTTCATGGATTTGAAATAGGTGCGAACGATTATTTAAAAAAACCATTTAGTATCGACGAATTAATTGTCAGGATGAACTTCCAGCTTAAGTTGAGAAATCCTGATCTGATCAAACGGGACATGATAGGTAAGTACTTCGCAGATTTTAAAAATCAGCGGCTTATACTGGATGATAAATATATCAGGCTTTCTTACCGGGAGTCTGAATTGTTAAAAAAACTCTTTGAAAATAAAAACTCGATTCTTAAAAGGAAGGAAATCCTGGAGGAATTTTGGGACTATGAAAGTTTTTTTACAGGCAGAAGCCTTGATGTATTTATAAGCAGGCTTCGTGCCCATCTTAAAGAAGATCCAACCGTGAGCATTGTAAATGTACGCGGTGCAGGCTATATGCTAATTATCCGACCTGGAGAATGAGCATATAGCCCACACCCCCGTCTACTATTTATCAGCAAAAAGCAATAAAATAATAAAAGACAAAAACATCTTTTATATAACAGAACCATGTTATACTTTTACCGGAATTAAAAATCAACTAATAATGTCCCAAAATAAAAGACATAAGGGTGTTATTATCCGGTTAATGTATTCTGTTATTATCAACTTATAATTATGATCACTTCTCAACAAAAAAATCTTATTAAAGCTACAGTGCCTATCCTCAAAGAGCATGGAGTACTCCTGACAACTTATTTCTATAAACGCATGTTTGAACACAATCCAGAACTCAAACATGTCTTTAATATGGGGAACCAACATAATGGCAAGCAGCAAACTGCGCTGGCAATGGCCGTTTTAGCTTATGCAGAACATATAGAAAATCCGGAAGTATTATTGCCA
>Ga0247805_1001588_pt1 | contig 10870 bp, 7 predicted proteins | sample UWRJL044104R1_FD_180930 | JGI IMG/M metagenome (GOLD analysis project Ga0247805, IMG submission 180930) | Plant litter microbial communities from Arlington Agricultural Research Station in Wisconsin, United States - UWRJ-L044-104R-1 | ecosystem: Environmental > Terrestrial > Plant litter >...
TTGTTCCAGGACATGATTGTCGACTGGCGAAAAAAATGGCACGCTGATTATCCGTTTATTTTTGCACAGTTGCCGAATCATGCGGGCCAGAAACAGCTTTGGCCTTTGGTGCGCGAATCCCAGGCAAAAGCGCTTGAACTTCCAAAGACTGGAATGGCGGTGCTGATTGATGTGGGCACCGACGATAATATCCATCCAATCCACAAACAGGTTGTCGGTAAACGAATGGCGACCATTGCCGGAAACCTCACTTACGGCAATAAAAACCTGACTGCTTCGGCACCTGTTTTTGATAAAATTAAAGTCGATAATAATGCGATAATCGTTTCTTTTAAAAATGGCACTTTTGCTGTCGATACGCAAAAATCAGGAATTAGAGGATTTATGGTTGCCGGTGCAGATCGGAAATTTTATGAAGCAACAGCAGTTTTGCAAAGCGATATGAAGTCGGTAAAAGTCAGCAGTGATAAAGTTTCTGAACCGAAGGAGGTCCGTTATTTATGGGATGACGCGCCGGGAAAAGTGATGCTTTTTAATAAAGACGGATTGGCCACGCCGCCATTCCGGACTGATAATTTTTAATTGTTATTTGAATATCTGAAATGAAAATAATGAAAAATATATTGTTTCTAAGTGTTGCCTTTTTATTCTTCTCGTTTGGGATAAATCATGTTGCAGATCCAATAAAGGTCAACAATCCGGAAGAATTAATCGCTGCAATCAAAAATGCCGTTCCGGGAACTGAAATTGTCCTAGCAAATGGTGTTTGGAAAGACATCCAAATCAAATTCTTCGGAAATGGAACCAAGGAATCACCAATTATTTTGCGTGCCGAAACGCCTGGAAAAGTCACCATTGAAGGCGTTTCCGATTTAAAAATCGGTGGAAAATATCTGGAAGTCAAAGATTTGTATTTCAAAAACGGTTACACGCCATCAAAAACCGTTATCGACTTTAGACTGGATTCCACGACAATTGCGAATCACTGCAAAGTCACCGATTGTGTCATCAGAGATTTCACCCAACTAAACCGCAGCAAAAAAGACCATTGGATTGAATTCTGGGGCCGAAACAACGAACTCAGCCATTGTTACATCGCCGGAAAATCTAATTCCGGTCCGACGATTTTAGTGAGCTTGGCCGGAAATGAAAATACCAACAATTACCACCAGATCGTTAACAACCATTTTGGGCCGAGACCGAGAAAAGGCGGGCCGCATGGCGAAACGATTCAATTGGGCGACAGTTATACGTCGATGGCGCCAGGTTTTACCAATGTGTCGAATAACCTTTTTGAACGTTGTAACGGCGAAGTAGAAGTCATTTCAAACAAATCAAATAACAATGAATTCCGAAATAATATTTTTTACAAGTCCGAAGGTTCGCTGGTTTTAAGGCATGGGAACTATTGCACGATAGACTCGAATTTTTTCATAGGCGATGACGCGTCGGATTTTATGGGCGGCATCCGCGTGATCAATTCAGGCCATTGGATCACGAACAATTATTTTTATAAAATCAAAGGCAAAGAATTCAGAAGTGCGCTGGCAGTGATGAACGGCGTACCGAAATCGCCGCAAAACCGTTACAACCAAGTGACTGATGTCGTGGTTGCTTACAACACTTTCGTGGATTGTGTGGCGCCTTGGCAGTTTAGCGTGGGTGCGAATATGGATAAAAAAGACGTGTTGCCGTTGCAGGAAATCCGGTCGGCGCGGCCAATCAGGACGATCGTTGCAAACAATGCAGTTTACAATTCGGTTGCTAATGATTTTCCGATAAAAGCGTATGACAAAGTCGATGGCGTTCTGTTCAAAAATAATGTAATGAATGGCCCGAACAACAGCGACGTGAAAGATGCAATCCAAACTGCAAATTTTTCGATGGCAAAACAATCCGATTGGCTGTATGTTCCGACTGCAAATCAAACCGATGTATTTTCGGGATTTGATTTCGAAACCATTCAGAAAGACCTTTTCGGAAAAAACCGTACCAATCAGAATGCAATAGGAGCAATGGAATTTCCGGTAGACAAAAGCAAAGGACAAATCAATAAAAAAGATTTTGGCGCGAGTTGGTTTTCGGATGAAAATAAAAAAAAAGTATCAAAAACAATCATCGTCAGTTCTGAAAAGGAATTGGTGGAAGCCGTTTCTAAAGCAAATCCGGGAAATGTAATCGAATTGAAAAAGGGAATTTACAACCTTGACAATTCTTTGCCAATTGACAAATTAATCACAATCCGATCAAAAGATAAAAAGCAGCCCGCGGTTATTTTATACAAAGGACAAACGAATTCATCGGTTTTCCTGATGTTGCCAAATGGAAACCTGAAGGTAGAAAATCTGAGTCTTAAAGGGGAAAATTCTCAGAATGCTTTTGCAACCAAAGAAAAAAACATGGCTTCGGCTTACAACCTGAAAATTAAAAATACTGAGATCAGCGGTTTTGATTTTGTACTAAAAGCGTTTAAAGATTCGTTTGCAGATACGATTTCGATCGACAATTCAATCATCAAAAATTGTAAGAATGGGATGAGCCTGGCTACTGAAAATGACGATCAGGGCGAATACAACGCCGAGTTTGTTTACATCCGGAATTCCAGATTCGACAATATTCAGAATGCCGTTGTGGATTATTACCGCGGCGGTTACGACGAATCAACCATAGGTGGAAACCTGGTTTGTCATAACAACTCTGTTAGCAATAGTGGCGCTTCAGAACCAAGTGGGATTTTGATCAAAACACGCGGGATTATTCAGGTTGGCATTGCAAACAATACTTTTACAAATAATCCTGTTAAAGTGATTGCGGTTTTTTGGGGTGAAAAGAAGCAGGAACCGAAAGACAACATCGTTAAAAGTTCGGGTGAATTTAAAACAGAGCAAAACTTGAAACTGAAAATGATGTATTGATTTAAAAATTATCAAAGCAAAAGCCGCTGACGAATCAGCGGCTTTTTTATAATTTATGGTTTTTGGAATGTTCATTTTTGCAACTGGTGATCACAATCGAAAATAGCAACTCAAAAATTGTGTTTAAGACAATCAAGTAACGCGTTGTATTCCAGGCAATAGCCTTAAATATTGCATAATTACCAACGTTTGCGTAAATACATTAATATTTTATACAGAATAACCATGAATAGTTTTAATTCAATGAGAATTATTTAAATCGTATAAAATTATAGAGAGATCTTAATACTATGCGTGCATCCTATGTAGATACCTTTGTCATTCTAACATTAAATAAAAAAAAAGCTATGAAATCAATTAAAATTTTAGTGTCTGCATTATTGCTTGTAGGTACGGCAGCAGTTTCTACCGCTCAGGATAACATGGGCAATACGCCTGCAAAAGTAGACAATTCAGCATCTAAATCGGTTACCTTCGGAGTAAAAGGTGGGGTGAACTTCGCAAACGTGATTGGCGGGGACGAAAGCCCGGAATCAAGAACCAGTTTCCACGCAGGTGTATTTACAGAAATTCCAGTCTCTGATTTATTCTCAGTACAGGTTGAAGCGCTTTACAGCGGACAGGGATTTGACGTTAAAAACCTTCAGGGTTCTGATGGTGACAATGCAGAGGTTCAACTAGACTACATCAACGTGCCGGTTTTGGCAAAAATCTATGTAACCAAAGGATTAAGCATCGACGTTGGTCCGCAATTCAGTTACCTTGTTAATGATGAATTCGACTTCAATCCAAACTCTAATGATGGAGATTTTGATCTTTCAAATACCAGATTCGAGCCTAATAAATTTGATGTTGGCGTAGCAGGCGGATTGACATTCCAAACAGAAATGGGATTATTCGCAACCGGACGTTACACTTACGGCTTTACAAAATTATACGACACAAACAGAAGTGGCGACATTGGTTTTGACGGATTGCACAACCAGGTTTTCCAGATTAGTTTAGGGTATAAATTCTAAGAAGCCTCAATAAAAATATAAAGGCATTCCAATTGGGATGCCTTTTTTTATGCAATACAACAATTCTGGTTTGGATTTTACCAGATGTCAATTGGTTTTATTGCGGTCCTTATATTTTCTGTATCCGAAATAAACGACTAGCGCACCAATAAAATAAAAGAAAAATGACACCGCTTTTCCTTCGCCCGATACCGTGGTAAACATGCGTTCCCACCTGATTTTGTTGATGCCTTTGCCATCTTTGTCAATGCTGAGCCAGATAAAAACCGGTTTCCCGATCACGTGGTCAAAAGGTACAAATCCCCAAAAGCGCGCATCGATCGAATTGTCGCGATTGTCGCCCATCATCCAATAATAATTTTGCTGGAATGTGTAGGTTTTTGCCAACTTCCCGTCGATAAAAATATCATTTCCGGTTACCGACAGTTGATGTTTTTCGTAAGTTGCAATCAGGCGTTTGTAAAGTGGAAGCACATGGATAGTAAGCGGAATTGTTTTTCCCTTTTGCGGAATGTAAATTGGCCCGAAAAAATCAGTGTTCCATGGATATTGTGCGTTGTGCGGAAAGATTTTCGGATCACGTATTCCTTTCGGAGTTTTCTTCAATTCGAGGCTTTCGATGTACGGATTGTTTCGCGCTTTTGCCGCGTTTTCTGCCGTAGCCTGAACGAAATACACATTCGATTCGGGATCAAAACCGACGCCGTCAGTAATGTCATACATTTTCAAAATAGTTGAAACCTGCTCATACGAGGAAGGCTGCATTTTAAACTTGATCGCATAAGCAAACTGCAATTTTGCCCTGTCGGGAAGCTCGGATAATCTTCCGTTGATGAATACATTGCCAGCTTTTACTTCCAGAACATCACCGGGAATCCCAACGCAGCGCTTTACGAGATTGGTCTTTTTATCGATCGGTTTGTAATAATTCCGGTCGGGTGAAAAATCATTCATGTCTAAAAGCGTATCGGCAGGTTGGTTGAAAACGACAATTTCGTTGCGCTTTATTTCCTGAAATCCTGGCAACCGCAAATATGGCAATTGTAGTTTGTTTGCCCAGGAAGTTTCGTTTTCCGGAAGCTTGTCATTAAACAAATAGGATTTCTTTTTGACCAGCGGAATAGTATCATGCACCATCGGAAGAGCGACTGTTGTCATCGGAACCCTAGCACCGTAATGGAATTTACTGACCAGCAAATAATCACCAACCAAAAGGGATTTTTCGAGTGAAGACGACGGAATCGTAAACGGCTGCATGAAATAAGTGTGGATGATGGTCGCAAATACAACAGCATACAAAAGCGAACTTATCGTATCCTGAATTCCGGCTTTCGGATTGATATTGCGGTTGCGGATGTAGTGCAGTTTTTCGGAATCGTAATTTAAATAGGCGATGTAAAATCCGAAAGTTGCAATGACAAGAATCGTATCGGTAGTGCTGTTTTTGCCGAAGCTCCGAATGGTTTCGACCCAAACAACAGGAAACATGATCAGGTTGATGATGGGCAAAAACAGCAAAATAACCCACCATTTCGGCCTGTTGATAATCTGCATCAATACTACCGCATTGCATATAGGAACCAGCGCTTCCCAACTTTTGCGGCCGGCTTTGACGTATAATTTCCAGGTCGCTAAAAAGTGTATGATCTGGATTGAAATAAAAAAAAGAAACCAACTGGAAAAAGCCATGCAACAGCATTTTAGTTTATAATGTCCAATAAGTGTGAACATTCAGAAATTCGTTACAGCGCACCTAATAATTGTTGGCGATTAGAATTATCCGTAAAAAAAGGTTTGAAAGGAATTATGCAGGCACAACGTAAAGTTCCATTTGTGGCAGGAATCGGCCTTTTATGGAAGTCTCCAAATTATTGTAGGTTTGAAAGCCGAAAGTTTTGTAGAAGTTTTCGGCATTCGGATCAGCATCCAAAATGATTTTTGTGGCAGATGTTTCTTTAATTCTTTTCAGAAAATCGTGCATCAAAAATTTGCCGTATCCCAAACCAATGTATTCCGGGAGCAAAAAAAGATTGTCGAGCTTGATGGTGTTTTTGTCTGTTTCAAGGAATGAATAGTACCCAACAATTTCTTCTTTACTGATGAGTTTATAAACTTTATGGGCTTCAATATAAGCCGGCCCAATGACGAGTTCCGGTAGCCAGTTTTCCATTTGCGCCGAATCGTAATTCCAGTATGCTTTTCCTTTGAATGTTATGTCGGATAAAATTATGTGATCTGCAGGAACGGCTTTGACAATTTTCATTTGTGCGGCATTGGCTGAAACAAATCTAACGAAAACACATTAAAAAATCCTAAACTCAACAAAGAATTTGGGATTTGATTTACAGCAAAAAAACTTACTATCGTTTGATGATTTTCAAAGTTTTCACCAGATTTTCCGTATCCACTTTTACAAAATAAGTTCCTGCATGCAAACCTGAAACATCGGTTTTGCATTCTTTAACACCAATAGATTTTGTGATCACTTCTTGTCCCAGCATGTTGTAGATAGTTACTTTGTTGCATAGCTTACCCAATTTTTATAGACATCACTTGTTTTGTAAATGCAAGACAATGACAATCCAAAGAAAAGAAATCAAATGAATGTACGTGGCTTTACGGTGGATATGCGTTGGCAATCAACGGATGACCGTTTTGTAAATTACGCTTACAGATTTTCCAGCAACACGAGAAATTCTTCTTTTTTACGAACAGAAAGCGGAACGGTGAGCTTGTTTTTCATTACGATCTTGTTTCCGCCATCGGCTTTAACAAAATGGTCAAAATAAGCCATATTGATCAGGTGCGATTTGTGGGTGCGGAAGAAATTATACGGGACCAATAAGGTTTCATATTCCTTAAGGTTCGTTGAAACGACCAGCTTAGGCGCATTGATAAAATCGAAAGTCGTGTAGTTTTTATCCGATTCACAACAAACGATGTCCTGAATATTGACCGAATAAATCCGGTCAGAAGTTTTGAGGACCAGTTTCTGAAGGTCTTTCGGCCGGTCAAGATTTGCAAATAAGTTCTGCAGTTTAAGATCAAACAATTCCTTGCCTAACGATTCTTCAGCCTTTTTTACAGCCTCAATTAAATCATCTGCGTCAAGCGGCTTCAGCAGATAGTCGATCGCCGAAAATCGGAAAGCACGAATCGCAAAATCCTCATGTCCGGTGATGAAAATGACTTTGAAGGCAATAGGCTTTAGTTTTTGAAGCAAATCGAACCCGGTGCCGTCGGGCATTTCAACATCTAAAAAAACAAGATCGGGTGACAATTGCCGGATCAGATTTACGCCTGATTCGACCGAATCGGCCTGACCGATCACTGAAACATTCGGGCAGCTGGATTTGATAATCGAAATGTGGTTTTTTCGGATTGCTTCAATATCATCAATGACAATGGCTTTTAGCATACTGATTAATTTTCGTAAATGTAAGGGATTTCAAACAATACTTTTGCGCCCACGACATTTTTGTCATCACCGAGAATGTTGTCAGTTTGCACCACAAAATCATGGTTTTTTGTGTAGGTCACCAGACGCTCTTTTGTAATTGTCATGGCCAGTGATTTGTGTGTGCCCAACTTTTGGCTATTGTCAAACCCTTTTCCGTTATCGGAAACTTCGAAGAACAGTTTGGCTTCATTCAGGTAAAACCGAATGTCGATTTTTCCGTTTTCAAGAGTGTTGCTAAGACCGTGTTTGATTGCATTTTCGATAAAAGGCTGCGTAAGCATTGGCGGCAGGAACACACTTTCGGGATCGATGTTTTCGGCGATTGCAATGCTAAAATTGAATTTGTTGTTGTATAAAAGCTGTTGAATGGACAGATAATTTTCGGTCATTTCGACTTCTTCTTCAAGCGAAATGTAATTTTCATTGGAATTCTCAAGAATTTGCCTTGTCAGTTTTGAAAATTTCCCCAGATAATTCACGGCATCATTGTTCTGGTTCTGGTAAATCAGGCTTCGGATGTTTTCAATCGAGTTGAAGATGAAATGTGGGTTCATTTGCGTGATCAGCAATTTCTGCTTGATCTGATTTTTCTCGAGAACAGCGATTGCCTGTTTTTGCCTGTTGTTTCGGTAATAGAAAAATCCGCCAAGAAGAATCAATAAAAGCAACGATGAAAGTGCGATGAGCCAATTGTTTTTAGCCGATTTTTCTTTTTCAGAAATGAGTTTGTAATTCAACTCCTTTTTCTCAAAATCATATTTGAGCTGCTGTTGTTCCAGTTCATTTTTCGAAGCTTCGATCTGGCTCGAATCGGTTATCTTTTCCTGAAACTGATACATCTCAAGCGCGCGTTCGAAATTTTTTGTCGCCATGCTGATTTCATAAATGGTTTTGGCAGTTTTCGTCTGAAGCGGAACGCTGCCGCCTCTTTTACTCAGGAAAAAACCTTTATTTGCATATGGAAGGGCTTTGGCATACTCCTTTTTTTTCACGTACAAATCGGCCAGTCCGGTATTGGCGTTTGCAATTGCAACATCGTTGTTTGCCATTTCCAATTCTTTAAGCGATAAAACTTCCTTAAACAATTTTTCAGCCTCGTCATATTTTTGAAACTGCATTTGGGCATAGGCTTTTCGTGTAAGAAGAATCCCAGTCATCGTAGGATTTCCAATCTTTCTGGATATTTCAATGCCTTTGTCGCAATAGTCAATCGTTTTGTCAAATTTTTTAAGCTGGGAATATGAAAAAGCAATATTGCCATAATTCACGCTGATCACATACAATAAGTCATTGCTAGGATTTTTTGCATACGCCATTTTGTAGTAACGGATGGCTTCGTCATAATAGGTGATTGACTTTTCATGTTGGTTCATGTCAAAATGCATGTAACCCAAAGCTGAAGACGCATCCGCCAAATCGTCGATGTGATTTGCTTTGTCTTTTTCAAAATATTTATATGCTGCATAAATAAGCGGAATGGCCTTTTCGTCCTGCTTGAATTTGGCGTAAACAGACGCTTTGCTGATCATCGCCGAATACATCTCATCATACGATTTAACCGATTTGAACATGGTGATGCTTTTATCGCTAGACGCCAGCGCTTTTTCAAGTTCCTGTTTGTTGGCATATTCGTTGGCTAGAGCTGTATAATAGGAAGCCAGCCAAAGCGTGTATTTTTTCTTCAGTTCCGGGCTGTTACGCTCTTTTAGTTTTTTCTGGGCCAAATCGCCTCTCATTTTGTTGAGGATAAAATAAGCCTGATCATCTTGCGTATAATTGCGGTCCATCACTTCATTTATGGCGCGTAATTTTACAGTATCATGAATTTTTGGATTCTGCAAAACGACTTTTAAAGAATCAATCGTTTTGTCCTGTGAATAGGAATTGCTGCACATCATTATGAAAAAACACAGCGCAAAAAATTTTTGTAATTTCAGCATTAGGGAATGGATGATTAAATTCGAATCCAAAAGTAAGGAATTAAAAATCTTTTTTTCGGGCAAACCTATCTGACATTTCACAACGGAATCGGATTCCTGTTGAAAGAAAAGACAAGATTTAGCTTTGCGCTGATTTTAGAGAAGGAACATCATTTCTTAACATGTTTCGTAAAGTTAAAATCAGGAAATTGGTTGTCTATTTCGACTAGATTTCCTTAAATTTATCTGCTCCAAAAAATTGCATCTGCACCATACTTTGAATTGTTTCGCTGCGTTAAACTTACCATGAAAAATCCCGAATATGCTATCGTAGATATCGAAACCACAGGCGGCAATGCCAGTGGCAGCCGCATTACTGAAATTGCAATTATCATCCATGACGGAACAAAAATTATCGACCGCTGGGAAACGCTCGTCAATCCGCAGAAGGAAATTCCGGTGCCGATTTTTGCATTGACGGGAATCAACAATGATATGGTACGCGATGCGCCGATTTTTGACGACATTTCTGAAAAAGTCCTGCAAATGTTGACCGACCGGATTTTTGTGGCGCACAATGTCAATTTCGATTATTCATTTGTCAGGCACCAGCTTGAGGAAAGCGGCTTCAAGTGGACGGCGAAAAAATTATGTACCGTCCGCGCCGCAAGAAAAATCAAACCCGGTCTGCGGTCTTACAGCCTCGGAAATCTTTGTCATTCGCTGGACATTCCTCTGGAATACCGACACCGTGCTGGTGGTGACGCCGATGCTACTGCCATTTTATTTTCACGATTGCTCGAATGGGACAACGAAGGCACATTGCCGAATATGATTAAAAAAACGGCTCAGGACCAGCGCCTGCCGCCAAACCTGCCGCCTCAGGATTTTGAAAAATTGCCGGAAAAACCAGGTGTTTATTATTTTTACAATGCTTTCGGAAAGGTGATTTATGTAGGAAAGGCGATCAACTTAAAAAAGCGGGTGGCTTCACATTTCAGTGGGCACAACCTGAAACCGCAACGGCAGCATTTCTTGCGGGATATTTATGGAATTTCATTTGAAGTATGTGCGACAGAACTGATGGCGCTGCTACTCGAATGTTCCGAAATTAAGAAGCTTTGGCCAATCTATAATAAGGCGTTGAAGCGTTTTGAAGCAAAGTACGGACTTTACGAATACGAAGCCCGCAACGGTTATCGGTATTTCGCGATTGGGAAACTCAGCAAATTCCAGTCGGCTCTGCAGGTTTTTAATAATGAATATGAAGCCGTGCATTTGCTGCGCAGCCTGGCCGAAAAGTTTGACATTGATCACAGGTTTTGCAAATACGGCCGTCCTGCGGAAGGTGAAATCTTCCCAAAGCCCAACCTTACGAACCTGCCCGATGTTGCCCAACACAACTGGCAAGTCGCAAATGCTATTGATTCCCTGCTCGAAAACAGGCCGAGTTTCGGGATCATGGACAAAGGAAGATCTGCCGAGGAACGCAGTTGCATATGGGTTGAAGCCGGACATTTTTATGGTATGGGTTATATCGCTTCGGATGTGGGTTTT
>Ga0247805_1001589_pt1 | contig 10862 bp, 9 predicted proteins | sample UWRJL044104R1_FD_180930 | JGI IMG/M metagenome (GOLD analysis project Ga0247805, IMG submission 180930) | Plant litter microbial communities from Arlington Agricultural Research Station in Wisconsin, United States - UWRJ-L044-104R-1 | ecosystem: Environmental > Terrestrial > Plant litter >...
ACATGGATTTTCAGTCCATTGCTCTACCATCTGAGCTAAGGTACCGTTGCTGATGCGGGTGCAAATATAGAACGATTTTTAATTTATCCAAAACAAATATTAAAAAAAATCAATTCGTACCTTCGCGTCAACAAAACTCTACCTATGCTTTTAGCGATTGATGTTGGGAATACCAGAATTAAATATGCTGTCTTTGAACACGATATCATCGTTGCGCAGGATTTTTTCAAAAAGGAAACGCTCGAAGATTCGCTCAAAAAAATTTTAAAAGAATTGCCAAAAATCACCGATTTGACCGTTGCATCGGTTGGAAATGTTTCAAAAGAAGTGTTTTTATCAGTTAGTAAAAGCCTCAATTTTCATTTCATCAGCCATAACGATGCCTTTCCTTTCAAAAATCAATATGCTACACCACATACTTTGGGAATCGACCGGATGGTTTTATCTGCAGGCGCGGTGCTGAAATATCCAAAACAAGATAGGCTCGTCATTGATGCCGGAACCTGCGTGACGTATGATTTCGTTGATTCAGAGAACAATTACTTGGGCGGAGCCATATCACCCGGAATCAGGCTCCGCTATGAATCCATGCACAATTTTACTGCGAAATTACCTTTGTTGTCAAAATCTGAACCTATAGCAGTGACAGGCAATTCTACAAACCAATCAATTCATTCCGGAGTTATAAATGGAATCGTTTTTGAAATCGATGGATTTATTGACAGCTATAAGGAACGCTATCCAAACTTTATAATAATTTTAACTGGCGGAGATGCAGATTTTTTGGCTAAACGATTAAAAAATACCATATTTGCCCATTCAAATTTTCTGCTGGAAAGTTTGAGCCAAACTTTTCAATATAAAATCAAAAATGATTAGAAAATTTTTAGTTCCTGTTTTTCTGCTTTTCTCAATAATTGCACTGGCACAACAGGGAACATCATCTCCGTATTCCTTTTACGGAATTGGCGATATCAGGTTTAAAGGAACGGTAGAAAACAGGTCAATGGGCGGCGTATCAGTGTTTACAGACAGCATCCATATCAATTTGCAAAACCCAGCTTCTTATTCCGGACTGAAACTTACTTCATTTACCCTTGGCGGAAGTGCCAACTATTCTAAATACACAGCCTTAAATTCAAATGAAAAAGCACAACGCAGTACTTTCGACTATTTGGCCATTGGTATTCCGATGGGCAAATTTGGCGCAGTTTTAGGACTTATGCCTTATTCGTCTGTTGGATACAGAATCAGGACAGAAGGTGTTGAGTCTCTTGGGGACGAAAGCCGCAATGTCATACACCGGTACAATGGAAGCGGCAATATTAACAAGGCTTTCTTGGGATTGGCTTACCAGATCATGCCGAATTTGAGCGTAGGTGCTGACTTCAATTATAATTTTGGCGAAATCCAAACGGCCAGTTATAGGGTATATACAGATTTTCAATATGGGACACTTGAATCCAACAGGTCTCAGATGTCAGGATTCAATGTGAATCTTGGTTTGATGTACCAGCGAAAACTTAATGATAAACTTGATTTATACGGCGGGCTGACTTACACGCCGGAAAGTGTACTGAAAACAGATAACACGAGACTTTTGTCTTCGATATTATATTCTGAAGACTTAACGTCGGGTGGCGTGGACGTTTTGGACGCGGAAGAAAGTAAAAGGACACTGAAAATGCCAAGTAAATTCTCTTTCGGGGCTGGAATCGGACAAAAGCGCAAATGGCTCGTAGGCGCTGAAGTAAGCTTGCAGCAAAGCAACAAAATGGGAAACCGTTTCGATGACATCACAAACGCAACTTTTGAAAATGCCGTAAAATACAGCGTTGGAGGTTATTACATTCCAAACTACAATTCGTTTTCGAATTATTTCAGCAAAATTGTTTACCGTGCAGGTTTCAGATATGAAAATACCGGATTGATCGTAAACAACGAGTCAATTAAGGATTATGCCTTCACAGGAGGTTTAGGGTTTCCATTGGGAGGTGCTTTTTCAAACCTTAATGTTGGCGCCGAATTTGGAAGGCGCGGAACTGCGAAAGCGCTCCTTGTTGAAGAGAATTATGCCAATGTCATCATCAGTCTTAGCTTGAATGACAGATGGTTCATCAAAAGAAGGTACGACTAAACGCAAACGAAATTCATAATGGACTTCAGAAATTACAAACCGCAGTTTGCCTTTTTAGCCATAATTGCCGTTGTGGTGCTCTCGGCCTGCGAAGGCAATTTCAAAGACGTCCAGAAAATCAATTATTCTGAATTTGTCCCAAGCGGAGAAGCCATCGACTTTAATCTGAAATATACCGATTCCGGAAAAATCAAATCGGTGCTCATTAGTCCGAAGATGCTCGACTATTCAAATGTCGAATTTCCGTTTACCGAATTTCCAAACGGTATCGACGTCACGATGTATGACAACAAAGGAAAACGCACTTTCATTACTGCCGATTATGCCGTTTCTTTTAAAGGTACCGATTTGATCGATCTGCAGAAAAATGTAAAAATCCGCACCGAACAAGGGCAGCTGCTTGAAACCGACCAGTTGTATTTCGATCAGAAGAATGAATGGTTTTATACCGAGAAAAAGTTTAAATTTACAGATCCGAAAGGCGTTTCAAATGGCGAAGGCATCGATTTCAGCAAAGATTTTAAAATAGTAAACTCACAACGCATCAACGGCATCATTGACGAGGCGGAATAACAGCAAACATGAACTACCTTAAATATACCCAATACGTTTACCTGATTTTCGCAGGTTTTTTTGTTTACGACGGCATCACCAAATTGCATGCTGAAGGCGGACCGTGGTTGTCTTTTTTTATTGCAGCATTGGCCATTTTCATGTTTTTCTTCAGAAGAAAATTCGCCAAAAAGTTTGAAAATCACGGCAACAACAAACCGTAATTCATGGAGACAGGTATTATATTTCTTTGTTTAATACTGGCCGCATTTTTTTCAGGGATGGAAATTGCCTTCATTTCATCCAACAAAATTTATCTTGAAATCGAAAAGAAACAGGATAATTTCATTTCACAGATCCTTACAAAACTGACTTCAAAACCGTCGCAGTTCATCGTTTCGATGCTGATTGGAAATACAATCGCTTTGGTTGTCTATGGATTTTATGCCGGACAATTTCTGCTCGCCTGGATTACAAGTTTAGGATACAATTTCTCTCCGCTGGCTGATGTTTTGATTCAGACAACAATCTCAACATTCATCGTTTTGATTACTTCCGAATTCCTGCCAAAGGTTTTCTTTCAGATTTATGCCAACAGCCTGATTAAGTTTTTTGCAGTTCCGGCCTATCTTTTTTACCTGCTGTTTTATTACGTTTCGATTTTTATTTTATGGATTTCCGATTTTATATTGCGTAAATTCTTCAAAACCGAAGGCGACATTGTGCCGTCTTTTTTTAGCAAAGCCGAACTCGGGAATTACATCTCCGAGCAAATGAGCACGGTTGACGACCACGAAAATGTCGATTCAGAAATCCAGATTTTCCAGAATGCGCTCGAATTTTCCGGTGTGAAGGCACGCGATATCATGACGCCGCGAACCGAAATATCGGCCGTTGATATTTATGATTCGGTTGCCGAGCTGAAGGAAAAATTCATTGAAACCGGTTATTCGAAAATTCTTGTTTATCAAAATTCGCTCGATGATATTATAGGTTATGTACATTCTTTCGATTTGTTTAAAAAACCGCGTACGATCAAATCGATCTTGATTCCGGTTGAATTCGTTCCGCAGACCATTTTCATTAAAGATGCGATGAACCTTTTAACCAAAAAGCGAAAAAGCGTCGCAATTGTACTCGATGAGTACGGCGGAACCTCGGGAATGATCACAATTGAAGATATCGTTGAGGAATTGTTTGGCGAAATTGAAGACGAACACGATTCTGAAGAAGAGCTGATCGAAAAAGAACTCGATGAAAATACCTATTTGTTCTCCACGCGCCTCGACGTCGAATACCTGAACGAGACCTACAAACTCAACATTCCCGAAAGCGATTCTTATGGCACCCTTGGCGGATTTATCGTCAATGCGACGAAGGACATTCCGCAAACGGGCGAAGAGATCACCATTGGCAACTTCCATTTTACAATCGATCAGGCGACCAATAAAAAGATCGAGCTTGTAAAAATGAGGATCGGCGAATAAAATTTTTAAAAAAATCGATTTTTTCGCAAAATATAAGTTTACAACTGTAATTATTAAATAGATAATTGTATTTTCGCAAACTGAATTAAAAAATTAACAACAATAAAAATGGCAGTTTTATCTAAAATTAGGCAACGTTCACTTCTTCTGATACTCGTTATTGGTTTTTGTTTATTCGCTTTTATAATCGGAGATTTATTCAACAAAGGCAACTTTAACCAGTCTTCCAAATATGTAGGAAGTGTGAATGGAACTGATATATCTTTCGAGGATTTCAGGGTAAAAGTCAGCAATCTTGAAAAAAGCGGGCAGCAAATGACTTCGGCACAGGCGGTAAACCGTGTTTGGGACCAAGAAGTTTCCATTGCTTTGTTAACAGCGCAGTTCGATAAACTCGGAATTCGTACAGGTGAAAAACACATCCTTGAAGCATTCAAATCAGACCAGAATATTGGTAAAAACCCAATGTTCCTGAATGATGCAGGTGTTTTCGATTTGAACAAATTCAAAGAATACTTCAAATCAAACCCAGAGCAGGCACAATTCATCAAAGACCGTGAAAAAGACGCGGAACTGAATGCAAAATACCAGATCTACAATACTTTGGTAAAAGCAGGAATGTACACGACCAATGCTGAAGGGAAACTGAAATACGAAATGGAAGCTAATAAAGTAAGCTTCGATTATGTAGCCGTTTTATATTCTACGATCAAAGACAGCGATGTGAAAATTGCCGATCAGGAAATTGTAGATTACATGAAGAAAAACGAAAAAAGATACAAAGCGGATGAAAATCGTGAGATCGAGTATGTTCTGGTAGAAGACAAACCATCTGTTGAAGACGAAACTGAAGTGAAATCAAGCGTTAATGCTTTGTTGGGTTCAAGAGTAGAATACAACAAAACAACTGGTAAAAATGATACATTGCCAGGTTTCAAAGGCGCTGCTAATGTAGCTGAATTTGTAAATGCCAATTCTGATGTGCCTTACGATTCGACCTATGTAGCTAAAAAAGATCTTCCGGCAGATGTTGCTGAAGCGTTGTTCAACCTGCCAACAGGCGAACTTTACGGACCGTACATGAGAGGGCAATATTATGCGATTTCAAAATCTATGGGTAGAAAAGCTGGAGCCAATGCTAAAGCGAGCCACATTTTGATCAGCTACGAGGGAACTCAGGTTCCGAACAAAAAAGAAAAAAGAACCAAAGAAGAAGCTAAAGCAAAAGCGGAATCTTTATTGGCACAGGTTCAGGCTAATCCGTCAAGTTTCCTGATGTTGGCTTTGACCAATTCTGATGATTCATCTGCACAGCAAGGTGGCGATCTTGGATATTTCAGCCAAGGACAAATGGTGAAGCCTTTCAACGATTTCGTTTTTAACAATCCGATTGGAAAAATTGGCTTGGTTGAAACCGACTTTGGTTTTCACATTATCAACATTACCGATAAGCAAGACGCCATACGTTTGGCTACGATTGCAAGAAAAATTGAGCCATCTGAAGCAACTACCGATAAATTGTACACCAAAGCGGTGAAATTTGAAATGGACGCGAACGACAAAGATTTCGAAAAAACAGCCAAAGCAGAAGGGTTGACTGTCAATCCATCTGTAAAAGTAAAAGCGATGGACGAAATGGTAGGCGCACTTGGTGCTCAAAGACAAATCGTAAGATGGGCTTTTGAAAAAGGTACGAATGCAGGAGATGTGAAAAGGTTCGAAGTGGCAAATCTTGGTAATGTAATTGCAAAGCTGAAAAAAGTAAACAAAGAAGGCTTGATGTCTGTTGAAGATGTAAGACCGTCAGTGGAACCAGTTTTGAAAAACAAGAAAAAAGCTGAGAAAATCAAAGCTAAAATGGCTGGAAGTACATTGGATGCCGTTGCAAAAGCAGCAGGTTCTGCGATACAGCAAGCCGTTGATTTGACAATTGATAACGCCAACCTCCCAGGCGCAGGGCCAGAGAAAAAAGTAGTTGGAACTGCTTTCGCAATTGGTGTGAATAAAGTGTCTGCTCCAATTGAAGGAAATTCTGGAGTATACGTTGTAAAACCAACAGCGGTTACAAAAGCGCCAGTATTGAAAGATTACAAGGATTATAGCGCAAAAGTAAAAGCACAGGTTGCAGGTTACGCAGGACGTGTAATCCCAGCTTTGAAATCGGATGCTGATATTAAAGACAACAGGGCTGATTTCAATTACTAGTTGAAATTGCTTCCAAATATAAATCCCGGCTTGTCCGGGATTTTTTTATAGGATCATTTCTGAATAAGGAATCGCGATATCGTAACCTTTTCGCTTAAAGTAAGCCGTCGGATCTGTTTCTGAAGCCACTAAAATAAAATCACCGCCCCATCCGCCGAGGCTTTTTAAATTTCCATTAAAATCCGGAAATAAAGAAGTTTGAACTGTTGGTAATTCCAGAATTGTGCTTAAAATGTTTTCGTGTTTCTGAACCAGATTTTCAAATATCGAAAGTGTTTGAGCCTTTAAAATGTCAGATGTAATTTCGTCAATTGCCACAATGGTTGGGGCAATATCACTTCTTTTTTCGCGATAAGACTGAATCGCCGATTTGCTACTCTGCTTCTTATTAAGGTAAACGAAATAAAGATTTGGAGCATATTCAGGATCAAAATCAATTTTTTTAACGATCGGATTTCCATTTTCCAAATGATATAAAATCGGTGTGTCATTTTGAGCACACGCAATATCGTAACCGCTTCCGCCAAAACTGTTTTTCAACAATTTAAAAGCATTAATGTTGAGCCATTGTGCGATGTTGTTGATTAAGGTTGACGATGTACCCAAACCCCAAAGTCTCGGAAAAGTGAGTTTCGTGGTGACCGAATAACCTTCTGTTTTAAGAAATTCCGGACTCAGAAGATAAGCTTCATGCAAAATCTCAATTAAAGTGTTTTTTACCGGATTTTGATCTTCGGATTTATTCACAATCGCTTCAAACGAAATTATTTCCTCAAACCAAACGCTTCCATCAAAATCAAAGCTTTTCCATCGGATTTCTTTGCCCGATCCATTATCCACAATGAGTTTTTGCCCGAATTTTGTAGGCAAAGCTAAAGCTTTAGCACCATCCAAAACGACATATTCGCCTGTGATTAAAAGCTTTCCATTGCTGTAAAAAGATCTCAAATTAAAAGATTTTAGGATTAAATATCTGAAGATTACTTCCGCAAGTCTGCAATCAAATTCACGACAGCGGAATGTGAAACCGCATGGATTTTAAAATGTTTTTTTACTAAAGCGCGTTCATCATCGGTGGCTTCGAATTGGTTCAGGATGTTGTTTAAATGCATTTTCATATGGCCTTCCTGAATCCCAGTGGTGGTCAGTGAACGCAAAGCAGCAAAATTTTGTGCCAATCCTGCAACGGCAACAATTTGCATTAATTCCTGAGCGGACGGTTTTTCAAGCATCTGCAACGCAAATTTTACCAAAGGATGCAACGACGTCAATCCGCCCACCGTTCCCAAAGCCAATGGAACTTCGATCCAAAAGGAAAAAACACCGTTCTCGATTTTTGCATGCGACAAACTCGAATATTGCCCGTTTCTCGAAGCATACGCGTGAACTGCCGCTTCAATCGCGCGAAAGTCATTTCCTGTAGCAAGTACAACCGCATCGATTCCGTTCATAATTCCTTTATTGTGCGTCACGGCGCGAATGGGTTCAACTTCGGCGATCTGGACAGCACGAACGAATTTTTCGGCAAATTCCAATGGATTTTCGATATGCTTTTCAGCCAACGCTTCGATGGAACAAGAAACTTCCGCGCGCACGATGCAATTCGGAACGTAATTTGACAAAATCGACATCACAATCTGTATGTTCTTTTCATCATAGGAAAAATCATCATACGACAGCGCTTCTTCTTTCAGTGTTTTTGCAAATTGCTCGAGACACGAATTGATAAAATTAGCGCCCATCGAATCTTTGGTATCGAAAGTCGCATGCAGCTGGAAATAATCAGCAAGTGCTGCAGTTTTGTCGCGCAATTCAATATCGATGATTCCGCCACCACGTTGCCGCATATTTTTCGTCAGCGATTCGGTATCTGAATAAAATTTTGGTTTGATTTGGCTGAAAAAAGCCTCTAGTTTTTCGGAATTTCCTTTAAAGATAAAATGAACCTGGCCGATTTTTTCGGTATTTAAAACAGTCGCTTTGAATCCGCCGCGCGTCGACCAGAACTTAGCCGATTTGGCCGCCGCCGCTACGACCGAGCTTTCTTCAATCGCCATCGGAACCGTGTAGTATTTTCCGTTGATCAGGAAATTCGGTGCGATGCCAAGCGGAAGATAAAAATTCGTAATGGTGTTTTCGATGAATTCGTCGTGCAATTTCTGGATGCTTTCATCAGAATTCCAATAATTTTTAAGCAGTGAAACCGCTTCTTCTGGGTTTGAAAAATACGATTTTGCGATCCAGTCGATTTTTTCTTCTTTGGACCATTTGGAAAATCCTGCGACGGCGTTGTTCATTTCAGCAGAGTAAAAGTTTCTGCAAATATAAGTTTTCATGCAATCAAAATCTTATCAACAACGCCCGATTTTTAACTTTAAAAATTTTCTTTTTGAAATATCCGCATGTAACTTTCAAAAGAAAGCCATGAGCGAAGAAAGTCAATATATCAAGGGAAGAGGTGCGCAAATTAATGTGCAAAACCGTTTTTTCAAGGAAGCTTACGAAATGCAGGACGATTTCCTGAATTATTGTGAAGCTGAAGGTGACGCGCCCGAAAGCAACAGAACGCATTATCTTGAAGTGTTTCCAAAAACCATTGTCAACAAAGTCGAAAGTCCTGATGTAGGCATGGCTTTTTCGATGAATTCGTACCAGGGCTGCGAACATGGCTGCACTTATTGTTTTGCCAGAAATTCCCACGAATACTGGGGATACAGTGCCGGATTGGATTTCGAACGCAAAATTCTAATTAAGAAAAATGCGCCGCAATTGCTTGAGGAAAAACTCAAAAGCAAAAACTGGAAAGCACATACGATCGTGATGTCGGGAAATACGGATTGTTACCAGCCTGCAGAACGCAAATTCGGAATTACACGCCAGTGCCTTGAAATCTTTTTAAAATACCGGCATCCGGTTTCGATCATTACGAAAAATTCGTTGATTACGCGAGATCTCGATTTGTTTACGGAATTGGCAAAAGACAACCTGACCTCTGTAAATTTTTCAATCACTTCTTTATCTGAGGAAACGCGGCAGTTGCTGGAACCCAGAACAGCAACGATCAAAAAAAGATTGGAGACTGTAAAATTATTATCCGATAATGGTATTCCTGTCAATGTGCTGCTTGCGCCGATCATTCCGGGAATCAACAGCCACGAAATCCTGCCATTGGCGAAGGCTGCAGCCGATGCGGGTGCTTTGTCGATTGGTTATACGGTCGTCAGACTGAATGGTGCGATTGGGGAAATTTTTACCGACTGGATCCATAAAGCAATGCCCGATCGTGCTGATAAAGTCTTAAACCAGATCAAAGAATGCCACGGCGGAACGCTGAACGACAGCCGTTGGAGTGACCGGATGCGTGGAGAAGGTGAATTTGCACAAATGATCCGCTCGCAAGTGCAGCTGGCCAGGAAAAAATTCTTCGCCAATAAAGTATTTCCAGAAATGAATTTGTCGTTGTACGAGCAATACAAAGGCGGTCAGTTGCAGTTGTTTACCTAAATTTCGGAATTTCGTAACAAAATCAAAATGTGGCGTCTGATTCTGTTATTCACCAAAAACCGTATTTAACAGTGAAAATTGCCGATATGTCTAATTTTTTCACTAAAATTGACAGTTTTTATATTCTTACAAAAAATGATAAAATCATTCGGGCTTACCACGCTGTTCTTATTCGTGTGTTTATCGGTTGCTGCACAACAAAAAATAACCGTTGAAGAGATTTACGCAGGCGCTTTCCGTGCCAAGGGAATGGACGAATTGCAGTCCATGAAAAACACCAACCAGTATACGGTTTTGAATACCGACAGGGCTTCGCGAAGCATGCAGATCGATTTGTATGATTTTGCAACACTGAAAAAAGTATCGACACTGATTGATACAAAAAACTTCCCCGCGCTTGCAGACGGCATCGACAGTTATGCATTTAGTGCGGATGAAAAAATGCTACTGATCGCAAACCATTCAAACCAGATCTTCCGCCATTCGTTTACGGCTGATTATTTTTTATACGATTTGGCAGGCAAACAACTTACAAAGCTTTTTGATTACCAGATTCAGGAGCCGACTTTTTCGCCTGATGGAACCAAAGTCGCTTTTGCAAGAGAAAACAACCTGTATGTTTATGACGTAGCTTCAAAAAATACGACCCAAATTACGACCGACGGAAAGAAAAATTCCGTCATCAACGGAATCACGGATTGGGTTTACGAAGAAGAATTTGCTTTCGTAAGGGCATTCGACTGGAGCGCCGACAGCAAAAAAATTGGTTACATCCGTTTCGATGAAAGTGACGTTCCGGAGTTTTCGATGAACGTGTTCCATAAAGATTTGTATCCAAAAATTGAAACGTTCAAATATCCAAAAGCAGGCGAGAAGAATTCGGTGGTTTCGCTAAGATTGTACAATGTTGCTTCCAAATCAAACAAAGAAGTAAAATTGGGCAATTACAACGATTTTTACATTCCGAGAATTAAATG
>Ga0247805_1001594_pt1 | contig 10842 bp, 7 predicted proteins | sample UWRJL044104R1_FD_180930 | JGI IMG/M metagenome (GOLD analysis project Ga0247805, IMG submission 180930) | Plant litter microbial communities from Arlington Agricultural Research Station in Wisconsin, United States - UWRJ-L044-104R-1 | ecosystem: Environmental > Terrestrial > Plant litter >...
AACCCCGAACTACAGGCCAAACGTTTTGATCCTAAAAACCAGTATATCTACCGATGGGCACCCGAATATAAACAAGAAAAGCATACCCAACCTATAGTTGAACATGCTTTTGCGAGAGAAAGAATTCTCAAAGTATTTAAAGAGGCCCTTAGCGATTAAGGGCCTTTAACAATTAGTTTGTAACGTTAGTGATTTCGATATCAAAATCCAGACACGCATTTGCTGGTACGCTACCCGATCCTGCGGTACCATAACCTAACGCCGATGGAATAACTATACGAACTTTACCTCCAGAAATCAGTTTACCAGGAAGAATTTTTCCCCAACCTGCAATAAGAGTACTTAGTGTCCCTGAAAATGTACCGTCTGTAGAAGAATCGAACGTAGAACCATCAAGATATCTTCCAGTATAATTTGCAGTTATTGTAGATGTTAAGGAAATTACTTCCGTTCCTGTACCTACCGCCGATATTGCATAGTAAACGCCAGAAGCGTCCCTTGTCATCGTTAGTCCGGATTTAGCTACAAATGCAGAAATCAAGTTTTCATCCCTAGTAACCTGTACTTTTTCAGGATAAGTAGTGATGTATAAATCAATATTTTCATTTGATGGAATACCACTTGCATCATTTCCATTTTTACCGAATGCAAGGTATGATGGAAGAATAATCCGCGCAGTGCCACCTGGTTTTAATTTTAAGATTACATCTCTGATCGCAGGAATGGTTGCGCCATTTAATGTATTGCTATAACCTACGTAAGTACCCAAATTACCATTCTTGTTGGTAGTAAGATATACAGAGCCATTTTCTAACCCCTTCACTTCGCCATTGTATAATACCGAATCTGGGTTAGTAAAAGTGTCACCCGTACCTGGAGTTAATATCTGGTAATAGTACCCTGTTTTATTGGGGTCTTCTACCATCGTAGTCAGATTATTTTTTGCAATATAATCCGTAATTTTTTTTGCGTCTACACTTTGAATAGATTCGTAATCCTTCTTACAAGAACTGAATAGAACTGTTAAGCCAACTAAGGCAAGTGTAAATCCTGATAACTTTTTAAGCATTATTTTATGTTGTCTTTTTTTGTAACCTTAATTAACCGGATATCGAAATCCAAATTCTCATTTGCTTTCAGTGAAGTATCTACTACCCTGTTCTGGTAAGCCAGAGCCGAGGGTACAAGTAATCTTATCCTGCCACCCGTCTTAATCAGCGGAATGCCCTTCTGCCAACCTTCAATACTATTGTTTAAAACAAATGTTGTAGCCAGTGAGTCAACATTTGTTGCTGTGGAGTCGTACACAACCCCATCTAAACGTCTAGCCACGTAATGTATAGCTACCTGATCTTCAAGCCCAATTTCTTCAGTCCCTGTCCCTGATCTTAGGATGGTATAAAACAAGCCGTCGGTGGTCTTAACGGCAGTAATATTATTAGCGGCTATAAACTTCTGGATATTGTCGATATCAATCTGAAGCTGGGTCTCTTTATCATATACCGGGGTCGATTTGCAGGCTGCAAAAAAGCAGGCAATTACGAACAGTACCAATAAAATCCCGCTTTTCGTCATATTGCACAAAAATAGTCTTTTATTAACGATGGCACAATATTTAACTAATTTTAACAAAACAAAAAGGACGCCCCCGTAAAATACCAAGGCGTCCAGTTATATCATTGGGCTTTAAAAGACCCTTCCGCAATTAAAAGCAGTATTTATTCGCAGCAATAAGTTGCTGCGCTACTTTTTGCCGCGAATCTTTCACATTAAACGGTTCCATCTTCGTAAACCTTTTCAGCCCTACCAGCATCATACGTTGCTCATCGCCTTCGGCAAAAGCCCATAAAGCTTCTTTTCCAGCTTTTTGAGCAGCATCCACTGCCTCAACAAGATAAATCCGCATCATATTCAACTGTCCTTCACACGCTTCTGCACCGCGCTGGCTAACTAGTTTTTCGGTTCTTAACAGCACCGATTCTGCAACGTATACATACCCGGCCATATCAGCAATGTTCATTAATATCTCCTGCTCTTTGGAAAGGCTTAACATCAGTTTCTGAACGGCGGCGCCGGCAACCATCAATGTTGCCTTTTTCAGGTTGCTGATAATTTTCTTTTCAGCGGCAAATAAGGTATCATCTTCTTCACCAAAATCGGGGATAGACATCAGCTCGTTTGCTACTGCAGTTGCGGGCGTCATCAAATCCAGCTCGCCTTTCATCGCCCTTTTCAGCATCATATCAACAATCAATAACCTGTTGATCTCATTGGTACCTTCAAAAATCCGGTTAATCCTTGCATCACGGTAAGCACGGTCCATCGGAGCATCGGCAGAGAAACCCATTCCTCCATAAATCTGTACACCTTCATCAGCTACATAATCCAATGCCTCAGATCCCCAGACCTTGATTATTGCACATTCTACAGCAAACTTTTCGGTAGATTTAAGCTTGGCCTTACTTTGATCCATTCCACCTGCTACCAATGCATCATAAGCATCATCAATATTCTGCCCTGCACGGTAAGTAGCCGATTCTACTGCATAAACTTTTGTGGCCATTTCGGCCAGTTTAAAGCGAATAGCTCCATATTTTGAAATCTGACGCTCAAACTGTACACGCTCGTTGGAATAATTTATTGCCTGATTAATCACACCTTTCGATGCACCTACAGCAGATGCACCTAATTTAATCCTTCCGATATTCAGGATATTCACAGCGATCTTAAAACCATTCTGGCGTTCAGAAAGCATGTTCTCTACCGGCACATAGCAATCGTTAAAGAAAACCTGGCGTGTAGATGAACCTTTGATCCCCATTTTATGCTCTTCGGGGTTCATGGTAATGCCACCAAAATCACGTTCCACAATAAAAGCGGTAAGGTTTTTATCATCATCGATCTTTGCAAACACGATAAAGATATCTGCAAAACCTCCATTCGTGATCCACATTTTTTGTCCGTTGATCACATAATGTTTCCCGTCTTCTGTCAGCTTCGCTTTCGTTTTTCCTGAATTTGCATCAGAACCTGCATTGGGCTCGGTAAGACAATAGGAAGCTTTCCATTCTCCCGATCCTAATTTGGGGATATATTTTTGTTTCTGTTCTTCATTTCCATAGTACAGGATGGGCAATGTTCCAATACCGGTATGTGCAGAAATGGCAACTGCAAAAGAATGGCCTGCACCTACGATATCGCCAACCAGCATAGAAGTATTAAAGTTCTTTCCAAAACCTCCGTACTCTTCGGGGATAGACACTCCAAGGATTCCCAGTTCACCTGCCTTGGTTAGTAGTGACACCATTAAACCCTCTTCCATTTTATCTATCCTTTCCAGGTTTGGAAATACTTCCGCTGCCAAAAAATCACGGCAGGTCTGGGCAATCATCAATTGTTCTTCATCAAATTCTTCGGGAATAAACACATCCTGAGCAGCAGTTTCCCTGATCAGGAAATCGCCGCCTTGTACTATTTTCTTTTCTGTAGTTTCCATTTTATAAACAGGTTTTATATTGGTTTATCACTTAACAGCTAATTATAACATTTCAAAAATCCCCGCAGCACCCTGTCCGCTTCCCACGCACATTGTTACCATTCCATACTTCCCTTCACGGCGCTTCAGTTCGTTGAAAAGCTGCACGGTAAGTTTTGCACCGGTACACCCCAGCGGGTGGCCCAAAGCAATCGCACCACCGTTAACATTCAGCAGGTCTGTATTAAGCCCCAGCGTTCTCACGATAGCCAGCGACTGTGATGAAAATGCTTCGTTTAACTCTATAAGGTCCATCTGCTCCAGCTTCATCCCGGCTTTTTTCAGTGCCAGTGGAATTGCATCTATCGGGCCTATCCCCATAATCCTTGGCGGCACACCTACCACACCATAACTTACCAGGCGGGCAATAGGCTCAACACCAAGTTCTTTGAGTTTGCTCTCAGAAACAACGAGTACAAATGCAGCACCGTCAGAAGTCTGCGACGAGTTTCCGGCCGTTACACTCCCATCAGCAGCAAACACAGGCTTTAACTTAGCCAGTTTTTCCAGACTCGTATCGGCGCGCGGCCCCTCATCGGTGTCTACTACATAAGTCCGGCTCTTTTTTTTCATCTGGTCGTCCAGATAGTTTTCCGTAACCGTAATTGGTGCAACACCTGCTTTCAGGTGACCATTTTTTATTGCTGCTACCGCCTTCAAATGCGATTGATATGCAAATTCATCCTGGTCTTCGCGGCTAACCTTATATTCGTTTGCCACAGCTTCGGCCGTTAGGCCCATGCCCCAGTACCAGTCGGGGTTAGTTTTTGCAACCTCCGCATTTGGCACCACTTTCCAGCCGCCAAAAGGCATGCCCGACATTACTTCCACCCCACCGGCAATAATACAGTCGGCCATCCCGCTTCTGATCTTTGCCACCGCAGTAGCAATGGTATCCAGTCCTGATGCGCAATACCGGTTTACCGTTACACCTGGCACCTTATCGGTATCCAGCCCCATTAACGAGATCATGCGGCCAATGTTTAACCCCTGTTCTGCTTCTGGTGTAGCATTCCCTACAATTACATCATCTATTTGTTCTTTATCCAGGTTAGGGACCGAGGCCACCAACTGTCTGATTACTTCTGCAGCCAGGTCATCCGCCCTAGTAAAACGAAATACGCCGCGTGGCGCTTTGCCAACTGCTGTACGTAAACCTGCTATGATATATGCTTCTTGCATGTTGTGATAGTTTAAAATTCGTGAATAGCTAAACCTCCGCTTAATTACGGAGTGGCTTGCCTTTAGTTACAATACTTTGTATTCTTTCCAGCGTTTTTCTTTCGCCGCAGAGTGATAGAAAAGCCTCCCTTTCCAGATCCAGCAGGTATTGCTCGGTTACTTCTGTTGGAGCGGAAAGGTCTCCCCCGCACATCACATATCCCAGTTTTTCTGATATCTTTTTATCATGCTCGGATATGTAGTGACCGGAATACATGGTATTTGCCCCGGCGTATACTATACCCAAACCCTGTTTACCTAATACCCTGATATCTTTCCTTCTTACAGGCTGTGTATACCCTGCATCTGCCAGTTCTATCGCTTTTGCTTTTGCATCGGCAATAAGCCTGCTCCTGTTCATACTGATTGCAAATTTATCTTTCTGTAAATAGCCCAGTTCAAACGCTTCCAGCGCTGATGTAGAAACCTTGGCCATTCCAATAGTCAGGAAACGGTCTTTCAGTACGTTCTGTACAATCTGGTCATCTTTATATTCATCCGACGCACGCAGTGCAAACTCTTTTGTTCCGCCGCCGCCCGGGATTACACCTACACCAAACTCTACCAGCCCCATATAGGTCTCGGCGTTCAGCTGTACGTGATCCGCATGCAAGCTAAACTCACATCCGCCACCCAGTGCAAGGTTATGCGGGGCTACCACTACCGGTATAGCAGAATACCTGATGCGCATAGAGGTATTTTGAAATGCCCTTACGGCCATATTCAATTCGTCCCATTCCTGCTCTACGGCCATCATAAAGATCATTCCTACATTTGCACCCGCAGAGAAGTTTGCACCGTCATTTCCGATTACTACGCCTCTGTATTCTTTCTCTGCCAGGTCTATTGCCTTATTGATCGCCTGCAAAGTATCGCCGCCAATGGTATTCATCTTCGAATGAAATTCCACGTTCAGGATGCCATCACCCAGGTCAAGTATAGAAGCACCGGAGTTTTTCCAGATAGTTTTTGTACCCCTGATATTGTCTAATACAATAAATGCATCTGCACCTGGCAATGCCTTATAACTTTTAGAGGGGATATCATAATATTTTTTTACGCCATCTTCTACTTTATAAAATGAAGTATGGCCGGCATCCAGCATTTCATGTATCCATGCTGCAGCTTCGTGCCCATACTGTTTCATTCCTTCGAGAGATTCTTTGATACCTACAGCATCCCATACTTCAAACGGCCCAAGGTCCCAGCCAAAGCCTGCACGCATGGCATCATCTATACGGTACAGCTCATCAGAGATTTCCGGAATCCGGTCAGACACGTATTCAAATAATCCAAAAAACGACGAGCGGAATACTTCTGCAGCCTTATCTTTTCCTGCTGCAAAAACCTTCATCCTGTCCCTTACGTTTTCGATTGGCTTAGTCATATCCAGCGTAGCTGATTTCACTTTTTGCTGTGGACGGTACTCGAGTGTTTTAAGGTCGAGGGCCAGGATCTCGGTTTTACCCTCGGCAGTTTTTGTTTTTTTATAGAACCCCTGTTTGGTTTTATCACCCAGCCATTTGTTCTCTTCCATCTTCACTACATAGGCAGGAAGTTTAAATAATTCATGTGCTTTATCATCCGGACAATTATCATATAGCCCTTTTGACACTTTGATCATGGTATCGAGTCCAACAACGTCAGACGTGCGGAAGGTAGCAGATTTCGGTCTGCCAAGGGCCGGACCAGTAAACTTATCCACTTCCTCTACTGTGAGGTCCAGCTTTTCTACCAGGTGCAGCAATGCCATGATCGCATATACACCTACCCGATTAGCAATAAATGCAGGGGTATCCTTACATAATACCGTGGTTTTACCTAAAAACTTATCACCATAATGCATCAGGAAATCTGTAATCTCAGGTTTAGTATAAGGAGTAGGGATAACTTCCAGCAAACGCAAATAGCGGGGCGGATTAAAAAAGTGGGTTCCGCAAAAGTGTGCTTTAAAATCGTCACTGCGCCCTTCAGCCATCTGGTGGATAGGGATCCCCGACGTATTGGAGGTAACCAGCGTGCCGGCTTTTCTGTATTGCTCTACCTGGTCGAACACCTTTTTCTTGATGTCGAGGTTTTCTACTACCACTTCAATGATCCAGTCTACACCAGCAATTTTAGACATATCATCATCAAAATTACCGGTGGTAATTTTATTGACAACCGTTTTGGTATATACCGGGGAAGGATTTGTTTTAACAGCATTCATTAATGCTGCATTCACTATCCTGTTTTTTACCGATGGATGATCTAGTGCAAGTCCTTTGGCAGTTTCTTCCGGACTCAGTTCTTTTGGTGCAATATCTAACAACAATACTTCTACCCCTATATTCGCAAAGTGACAAGCAATGCGTGAGCCCATTATACCTGAGCCCAATACCGCTACTTTATTTATCTTTTTGTTCATCATTTCCTGTAGTTACTGTATATGCTAACGTGAGTTTATTTAATTTCTGTAAAACCTGTACCAGGCTATTTTTTTCCTGTACCGTGAGGTTGGTATTCAGGTATTCATTGAAGCCACGGACCACATCTTTTGCAAGATGCCGCTTCTCCCGCCCCAGGTCGGTAAGGAATACCTTTACCGATCTTTTATCTTCTGCGGCAGCAGCCCTGTAGATAAAACCGTACTCTTCCATATTATTCAGTATCCTGGACAAGCTGGTAGCTTTTACGCCCAGTAACCCTGCAAGCTGTGATACTGCCGTACCTTCCTGATCAATATTAATTAACACATAACCAATAGCTTGTGTAATATCGAAACCAGAAGCAATCTGGTTATAAGTGTTAGACATGTTCTGCCATACCACCTTTAATAAATAATCTATGGTTTCCTGTTGTTTCATTAATTACTATGCTTGCATAACAAAGCTAAAGAATATTAAACGACAAAACAAGAAAAAAAATCAACAAAAAAAGCCGCCAGGTTTGACCCTGGCGGCTTCAATATGTAAGTTTAAAAGACTAGTATAAAGTAAACTCTACACGTCTGTTTTTCTGACGGCCAGCTGCAGTTTTGTTAGTTGCAATTGGTTGCGTTAAGCCATAACCAGTAGCTTCTACTCTTGATGCATTCACACCCTGAGAAACCAGGTAAGCTTTTACAGATTCAGCTCTGTCTTTAGATAATCTCATGTTTAATTCTTTAGAACCAGTGTTATCAGTGTGACCTGCTAATTTAAGACTAAAGTTTTTAGTTACTAATACGTTAGCAACACGGTTTAAAGTAGGGAAAGATTTAGATCTGATAGTTGCTTTACCTAAGTCAAACTCTAAGTTCCTGATTGCATCAGCAACTACACGACGGTCTTCTTCAGTGATAATCACTTTTTCAATTTGTGCAGGCACTTTTAACGGACATCCTGAACCATCAACCACAGTAGCGCTTGGTGTACCAGGACATTTATCCAGTTTGTCTGCAACGCCATCACCATCTGTATCTTTTAACAGATCGTTCATTTCAGTTCTCAACTGAGCATTTTCAGCTTTTTGTTTATCAAGATCACTTTTAAGTGAGTTTGCTAGTTGTTTAGCTTGTAAAGCTTCGTCGTAAGTTGCAGCTACAGGATTGTGGAAAGCTAATTGTTTTCCGTTTCCTAAAGCAAACTCTAAACCAGCATGTGCATAGTTGAATTTATCACTGTTGTTGTTACGGTAAGTACCATCAACATTGTCACCATCAACAAAATAAACTGACCAGCCCAAATCAAAATTTACGCGTTCTGATACTTTGAATTTAGCACCAACACCTACAGGGATAATTAATTCACTGATTGTTTTTCCACCAGCAAAATCTGATTCTACACCTGCAGCAGAAGTAACTTTAGGTTTGTAACCTGTTAAACCAGCACCACCAGATACATATAATTGCAATATATCTTGTTTTTTAAACATGTCGATATTGAAAAGGTTTACCTGTGCATTTAAACTTGCTGCATAAGATAAATCTGTTTCAAATGCGCTATTACTGCCAGTTGGGGTTAAACCGCTTTCATATGGCTCGCTGTTATCACCTTTTAATTTACCTCTGATACCGTCTAATCTTAAAGAGAAGTATGGAGTGAATTGTTTTTTGATATACAGACCGTATCCTAAACTTGATTTCCAGTTAGAGAAATCATTTTTACCACCTAATGGTGATAATGGAGATAAAATACCAGCATTTACACCAACAGACCAGGTACTGAACTGTGTTGCTGCAGGCGCTGGAACAGCATCCTGTGCTTGTGCAGCACCGCCGATAAAGAGAGCAGCCAGCGCTACTGGTAAACATTTTAATAATTGTTGTTTCATAATATGAGTTTAATTGAATTTAGTTCTGTAATTTTTGTCAACGCACACAATATCTATACCAATGTCCAGGAGTTCGACAAAATCATAGTACAGGACAGTTATTGTTCAATATGTAGGTTTAAACACACAACTTGTGTAGGGTCAAATGCTCCAAATCACATACATCAAAAAAGGGAGCGCATAAAAAAGCCCGTCCGATACTGGCCAGGCTGTTTATGTTTTCGTATTCAGCTGTTAGTGATGGTCAGATTTGTAGTCTTCTGCATCTTTATATAATTTTTCTATTGCCTCTTTATTTTTCTCCAGGATGATCTTCCTTTTCAGACTTAGTTTAGGTGTAAGCTCCCCTCCTTCTATACTCCACTCCTTAGTGAGCAGGATAAAACGCTTTGCCTGTTCCCACTTACCAAAATCGGCAGAGAGGGAAGTGATTTCCTGCGTATACCTGTCGGTTACCAACGGATCTTTCAGCATTTCTTCAGTAGTTGAAAAAGTTATGCCCTTGCGTTCGCACCATGATTTTAAAAATGGAAAGTTAGGAACAATCAGTGCTGCCGGAAATTTGCGGTTTTCGCCCAGCACCATGATCTGCTCTATAAAATTAGACTCCTTATATTTGTTTTCCAGCATTTGCGGGGCTACGTATTTACCGCCTGTGGTTTTAAATATTTCTTTCTTACGATCAGTAATTTTCAGGAATTTACCCTTTACCAGTTCACCGATATCCCCCGTATGGAACCAACCTTCAGCATCTATGGTTTCGGCAGTGAGGTCTTCCCGGTTATAATAACCTTTCATGATATGGTGGCCCCTGGTTAATACCTCACCATCTTCAGCGATCTTAATTTCAACCCCATTAATAGCGGGCCCAACTGTTCCAAACATGGTATTTTCAAAATGGTTCACCGTAATTACTGGTGATGTTTCTGTTAAGCCATAACCTTCAAAAATAGGCATGCCTGCTGCCCAGAAAATCCGCGCTAACCTGGGGTTTAATGCTGCCCCGCCAGAAACGATTACAACGATCTCCCCACCCAGCGCTTCTTTCCACTTTTTAAATACGAGCTTTCTTGCAATACCCAGCTGAAAGTTGTAAAACCAACCTTTGTCCATTTCAAATTTCTCGGCAAGCTCTACAGACCAGAAGAAGATCTTTCTTTTCAAACCGGTTAATTCTTTCCCTTTTTCCATGATCTTATCATACACTTTTTCCAATAACCTTGGAACGGTAGAAAAAGAGTTTGGTTTAACAAACTGGATGTCGGCCACGATGGTTTCCATACTTTCCGCATAATACAACGCTGCATCAGTATACATATACAGGTAGGTAATCATCCGCTCAAAAATATGCGACAATGGCAGGAAGCTTAGTACGCGTTTAATCTCTTTGGGAAAAATGACTGCAGAATTTTTAAAATTCTGTACCAGGTTGTCATGTGTAAGCATTACTCCTTTTGGTGTACCGGTAGTACCTGAAGTATAAATGAGTGTAAGTACATCGTCGGCCATTACTGCCTCACGGTAAGGCTCCAGGTCTGTCTGCACAGCTGCAGCCCCTGCGTCGGTTAGTATTTTCCAGTTATCTGCGCCGGCAACCTCGTCAAAAGTGTATAATTTAATGTTTTGCGTTAACAATGCACATACCGCTTTTACCTTAGTATACAGCGCTTCATCCGCCAAAAAGATGATGCTTACTTCAGCATTCTCTAAAATAAACTTAATATCATGCTCTGCTAAGGTAGGATATAAAGGTACCTGGTAAGCACCAATTTGGGAGATTGCAAAATCTATAA
>Ga0247805_1001595_pt1 | contig 10829 bp, 10 predicted proteins | sample UWRJL044104R1_FD_180930 | JGI IMG/M metagenome (GOLD analysis project Ga0247805, IMG submission 180930) | Plant litter microbial communities from Arlington Agricultural Research Station in Wisconsin, United States - UWRJ-L044-104R-1 | ecosystem: Environmental > Terrestrial > Plant litter >...
AGATTTTCCTTCGCTAATCCCGGTGATTACTGACGATACGATCTATAGAAAGATGTATCCTCATATTTATATACCGCATTATGTATGGCTGGATGGTGGTGGTCACTTGATCGGCGCTACTACCGGGGAAGATGTCACTCCAGAGAATATTAATCTGGTATTAAAAACAGGGAAACTTAATGTTGAGCATAAGAAAGATCTTAAAGCTGACAAACCATTATTCTTAGATACGAATTTACTGAATCACCATGAGATTAGCCATTACTCGCTACTTTTTAAAGGGCATTATTCGGGATTAGGTTCTGGGGTAAATGCATTCGAAAATCAAGGTGGAAAGAAAAGTGGATTTGTGCTAAGTAATATGCAATTGTATCAAATGTATCAATATGCAATAAGTCATTTATTTCGGCTTAGAAAACAGCACCTGTCTTACAAAAGACAGGTGATTTTACTTAAAGATTCTGCAAGTTTTTTTACCGGACTAAACGAAATTAAACAGGATAACTATACGTATATCTGCAATAATGCGGAAATACATCAAGACCAGCTTCTCAGAGGGCTTCTCGATAACTTAAACAAATCTACAGCCTATTTTGCAAGTATAGAGAAGAGAAAAGTTAAATGTTTTGTACTAAAGTATGTGGGCAATACTGACCGTTTGAAGACTAAAGGTGGGAACAAAAGGAATTCATTATTTAATACTTACAATTTAAAATTAACTAATGGACCAATCTACAATCTGATTATCAAAATGGATGAACTGCCATTCATTAATCTACCAATAGTAGATGAGACCGGATATCAAAATAACATTGATATCTCACTTGATAATTGCAAAAATTTAGAAATTCTGGCAAACCAACTATTATCATACGGACTTAAGCTTGTCCCGACAATAAGGAACATAGATATGTATGTATTGCGTGATAAGATTTAGTCATTTATAAATTAACCAACTCAAATAATTCAGCTAATGATCAACTTAAAAATTTTATCTTTTAACCTTCTATGTGTTTTCGCTTCCCTAAATGTACTGGCGCAATACAAACTTACAGGTAGAGTAATTTCTGCTACAGATTCAAGTCCATTATACGGAGTTAGTGTCGAAGGAGTCGGTATTTCCCTGACAGCAATGCCCAATAGTGAAGGTTATTTTGTCATTTATACTAAAGCACAGAGATATACTCTGAAATTTTCCCATGTAGGCTATGTCACAAAAAGATTAACGGTGAATGCTTTGGATACTAAGCAATTACTTGTGGTGCTGGAGCCGTTAAATCAACATCTGGAGGAAGTTAATATTGTCTCTTCAGGTTATCAAAAACTCCCAAAAGAAAGACTTACTGGTTCCTTTAGTACAATAGGAACCAAAAAATTCAATGAACAGGTAGGCGTAACAGTCTTAAGCCGATTAGAGGGAGTAGCAAACGGGCTTTTTACTGATAGGACTACCTCGGCTTCCGGATTGCTGATGGTAAGGGGATTGGGAACTATACGAGGACCAAAAGGTCCATTGATTGTCCTTGATAATTTTCCCTATGAGGGAAGTCTTGACAACCTTAATCCAAATGATGTTGAAAGTGTCACCATATTGAAAGATGCCGCTGCAAGTTCAATATGGGGAGCAAGGGCTGGGAATGGGGTTATTGTAATAACAACTAAAAAAAGCAATTTTAATGAAGCTGTAAAGATAGATTTTAATATAAATGCTACCATTATAGCAAAACCAGACCTTTTTTATATAAAACAAATGTCATCCCCTGATTTTATAGAAGTCGAGGAGTTTTTGTTCAGTAAAGGTAAATATACTGCTGAATTCAATGCCGCAAACAAACCTGGACAAACACCTATCGTTGAATTGCTACTTCAAAAACAAAATAATCAGCTTTCGCAAGCTTCTTATGACGCTGCTAAGTTACAATTCAGCGCAATTGATATCAGAAATGAATATAATAAATATATGTACGCAGCTGGGCTCAATCAGCAATATGCATTAAATATTAAAGGAGGAGAGAAAAAACATAAATGGAATATCTCTACAGGTTATGATCGTAATTATTCTACGCTTAATGATAGATATAACCGATTTACTGCCCATTTAAAGCATAGTTATCAACCGGTGAAAGATCTCGACCTGTCGGTGGGACTACTCTATACCCAAAGCAGAAATACAAGTGGCAGGCCTGGTTATGGATCCATACTCTCCCGTAGTGTACTTTATCCTTATGCAAGATTTGCTGATGATTTCGGCAACCCGCTTTCTATAATGAAACTTTACCGCACAGGATACATCGAAACAGCCGGGAATGGTAAACTACTCGACTGGAAATATTATCCCTTAGAAGATTATAAACACATGAGCAATATTCAATCTCTCAGTGATATTTTGATTAATGCGGGTGCCAGCTACCAAATTTTTAAGGGCATTAGTGCAGATCTGAAATATCAATACGAAAGGCAATACACAGATATTAAAAATTTGCGGGATGAGCAGAGTTTTTTTGCCAGGGATTTAATCAATCAATATACACAGCTTCCGGTTGGACAGCCGATTAAATACATTATACCCAAAGGTGGAATTCTGGACGTGTCTAACGCCTTCATGGAATCAAATAATCTGAGAGGCCAGTTAAATTACAATAATAGCTGGAACGGCCATGAAATAAATTTCATTGCCGGGGCTGAAAGACGTGAAGCAAAAAGTAATGTAGAACAAAACAGGACTTATGGCTATAATGGAGAAATATTGACGTATGGTAATGTAGATTATCTGACTACTTATCCGTCATTTATAACTGGCGCATCTGGTTATATTGAAGATGGGAGGTCATTTCAAAAAAATGCAAACCGTTTTGTATCGGCTTTCGCTAATGGCTCTTACACTTATGATGGTAAGTATACCGTCTCTGCCAGTGCCAGGAGAGATGCTTCTAACCTATTTGGCTTAGATACGAATGATCAATGGAATCCTTTCTGGTCTGCCGGCCTGTCGTGGGATCTAAGCAAGGAGAGTTTTTTAGAAAACAATGTCTTTTCCTATTTAAGGCTGCGTGCTACTTATGGCTTTAGCGGTAACATTGATCAGTCAATGACTGCGGTGACTACAATAAGGTATGCTGGTACGTCAATACATACACCTGCTCCATACGCAGTATTTAATAACTATTATAATCCTGCGCTTAAATGGGAGCGCCTGGGTATGCTCAATATTGGTGTGGACTTTACTACTAAAAATAGCAGACTTACAGGAAGTATTGAATACTTCCATAAAAAGGGGACTGATCTATTCGGTTACGCTGAAATAGACTATACGGGAGGGATTGGTTCTACTATTTTAAAGAACGCGGCAAGTACAAAAGGAAATGGAATAGACCTTGAACTGAACAGTAGTAATCTGACTATACAAGAATTTAGGTGGTCAACTAATCTTAACTTAAGTTATTTCAGGGATATAGTTGTAAGTTATTTAAATAATTCTCAATCAGTTTCAGCAGTCTTAACTAATAATGCTGCAATTACAGGTGTGGTGGGTAATCCTGCATATGGCATTTATTCATACAAATGGGGTGGACTGGATCATTTAACCGGCAATCCTCAGGGATATCTGAATGGAGAACTAAGTACCAACTATAGTAAGCTGACAGGTAGCAATATAACTTATAACGATTTGAATTATCATGGCTCTGCCGTACCAACATTTTATGGTTCTTTAGGGAACACACTAATTTATAAAGATTTCAGCTTATCTGCACGCTTTATGTTCAAGATGGGCTACTATTTCAGAAAACGAACAATATTATATAATGATCTCTTTTCGTCTGGAAGAGGACACGCAGATTATCGAAATCGTTGGCAGCATCCGGGGGATGAATTGAATACAGACATTCCTTCAATGATCTACCCGGGAACAAATGCAAGGGATAATTTCTATAAAGGTTCTGAGGTGTTGGTAAGGAAAGGCGATCATATCAGATTACAGTATATAAATTTCGCTTATCAAATGAATAAAGATAAGTATAAATTTTTGCCGGTAAAAAGCATCTCGCTATATGCTAACATAGCTAATGTAGGGCTAATATGGACGGCAAATAAAGAAAAAACTGATCCCGATTATTTAGGAGAGAATGCATTGAAGCCATCACGGACTTTCTCATTAGGGATCAGAGCAGATATGAATTGAGTAAAAAATAATAATTATGATCAATCTAAATAAAAAACTGGCAGTGATTTGTTTCATCTGTTGTATCGGCCTGCTTGGCTGTAAAAAATATCTTGAAGAAAAAACAAATGGTAAGCTTGCAGTACCTACTGAATTAGAAGATTTTCAAGCGTTGATGGATAATGTTGGAACTATAAATTCATCAGGCATATCAGCTGCTGAAATTAGTGCAGATGATTATGTACTAACGGATGAAGAATTTGATGCCTTAACAGATGACTATGAAAGAAGAATGAATATTTGGGAAAAGGATTATATTTTTTCCACGGATACTTATAATAGCTGGAGGTACGTTTACAATTCTATCTATACAGCTAATACAGTATTAATTGGACTGGGAAAAATTCCCCGGAGTCACAACAATTCATTGACATGGGATAATGTAAAAGGTCAGGCTTTATTTATCAGAGGCAATAACCTCCTTGATGCAGCTATTATATGGTGCCCTTTATTTGATCAGGCTTCCGCATCAACAGACTTAGGATTGCCGTTGAGGATGAGTACTGATTTTAATGAAATAAGCAAGCGTTCAAGTGTGCAGCAAACGTATGATCAGATTATTTCTGATTTGATAGCAGCAGCTGCGAAATTACCAGTTGTATCTCTTTCTAAACATCGTCCTTCCAAGGCAGCTGCTTACGGTTTATTGGCCAGAGCATATCTGGCAATGCGTAATTATCCGCAAGCATATTTATATGCTGACTCCTGTTCGTTATTAAGCGATGGATTAATGGATTTTAATGACCTGGATCTTAAGCTAAAATATCCAATTACTATCAATCAAAATAAAGAGACCATCTATGTTAGATATTTAAAATCTAGTAGTATTTTAAATCCCACAAAAATCAACATTCCAACCGTACTTTATAATTCATTTGAAACAGGTGATTTACGTAAAGATCTATTCTTTACGCCAAACGCAAATGGATACTATAATTTCAAGGGAAGTTATACAGGTAGTGACGGGCACTTTTCCGGTGTTGCTTTAAATGAAATTTATCTGATTAAGGCCGAATGTCTTGCACGTGCAAATCAGATTTCGCAGAGTATGAATGTATTAAATGAACTCTTGTTAAAGCGTTGGGATAAGACTAAGACTTACGTGTCACAAAATGCTGATAGTGAACAAGCAGCTTTGTCTTTGATATTAAAACAAAGACGAATGGAGCTAATTATGAGGGGACTGCGATGGTTGGATATCAGACGACTGAATAAAGAGGGTGCTGGTATCAGCTTGAAAAGAATCTATCATCACAAAGAATATATTCTTCCTGCAAATGATCTGCGATTTGTTCTTCCAATACCGGAGGATGTTATTGCAATATCAGGTATGGAGCAGAATAAAAGATAAATTATCCCTCGGCCCTGCGAAGGGCTGGGGGATAATCAACGATTAGTCTCTTCTTGAAGATGCATCATCTAATACGTCCTTAGCTGACCTTGGACTGAGGTAATCTTCTAAAGTCTGACCTGACGGAACGGTAATTGTACATGGGATCGAACCTGTTGTGCCGCATGAAGGAAGTCCGGGATCCACCAGCTTCCAATGCTCAGGATCATTAGCTTGGTTGGCATTATTACTATCAAAGTAATATACCTGATCAATCCTTTTCACTTCCTTCGCTTTAAAAGCGCTAAAAGCAATTATTAATCCGCCAACCATCAGGATAGTCAGCAACCCGTAGGTTTTTAAGTTTCTAATTAGATTTTTCATGGTATTTATATTTAATTAGTACTAATTTCCAGCTAATTCAGCCAAAAAAATCAGGATTAATCCTTATAACAATGTAGAATTATCCTGATTTTCTCCTCAGCTTATATATGGTATCAGCTGCCATTCCCAGGAAACTGGCAACGTCTTTTATTTTTACATGGTTGAAGATATCTGGGTGTCCCTGCAAAAAATCGTCATAAAGCTGTTGTTTGGTTTTCCGTTTAATATGTTCGTAATGTCTGGTAGATAACTTTTCATAATGCATTCTGATTTTGGCGAGTAGTTGAATTATCGCAGGATCATCTATTGCCTGAAGGGAGGTGATGTCGATGTATGCCAGATGACTATCCTCCAATAATTCAATAAAATAAGAGGAAGGTAAATTATCATAGAACTTAGGATTGATAATTATCTCATTTTTAAACCAAAACCAGAGGGTTTGCTCATTTGATCTGGAATGATCATATTTTTTAAAAGCCCGTGCTGATCCGTTAATCAGAAACCAAATCTTTAGCTGGTGTTCTTTTTGATTCAGCAAGTACCATCCTTGTTGTTTGAATTCAAAATGTAGCATTTCACCGAATAATCTTTTGAAACTGGTAGATAACGGTAAAAAGTGTTCTATAATGTTGATGATTTGACTGATATCTGCACTACTATTAGGCATATACTACAATATTTAGTTTTGATTTACTTTAAACTGGTCAGGATGAAGCGCTGAATCTTTTATATGTATGGTGCGATAAGTATTATTCAAGTTTGCTAAAACTCGAAAATGAATCTTATATTAAAGATATAGCGTTTGTCGTAATTTTATTATAGAGGTTGGTTCCTATTTTATTATAAAGCTATGTTTGAGTGGTTAATAATTTATAAATTACGTCAAACAGAATAAATTTTTCAACTACCTACATTGAATTATACAATACTAACCGATAAGGAAATCTATTTAGATCTTAGAGCTGATAGTCATAAACTTGAGCATCTTACACATCATTTCGTTAAAATTATCAGCTCGGGCGAATTGCCATATGGCTATAAATTAAAATCTGTAAAAGAGATGGCCCAGCTTACGGGACTTTCCATACCTTCAATTTATTTGGTGCTTGAAGCACTTGTTGCAAGAAAAATGGTGACCACTGCTAAAGGGGCAGTTGCAAAGGTAAGTTATATTGGGCCGATAGTAGGGCCGGATACAACGATCTATGTGCAAGCAGACTCGCAATTCAAAACCGTGAGGCGTTATACCTACAGTTTAAATAAATACTTTCATAAAGTACAAGAGAAACATCGTTCTGAACACCCGCCATCGTTACAAAATACGAGTTATGGACCGCTATCCCTGACCTGCTGTAATATATTGAATGAACAACAGGGAACTAATTTTCACTACAACAATTCATGCTATTACCATGATGCACGCCTGTTGCATTTTGCTGTCGTATCCATTCTTTCCAAAAAAAGTGGCGTGGTAATCATACCCAGCCAGTCACTTCATTTAAAGGCCATCTTATCTCTTAAAGGTATAAACTTTTTTGAAGTGGGATTTGATGATAAAGGGCTGCTGGTGGATGAAGTGAAACTCCTCTGTGAACAACATAAAATTAGTGCAATTTATTTGATGTCCAGAGCAAATTTTCCAAATATGCTTGATACGGTAGAGGAGCGAATAGCTTTATTGTTTCAACTTAAAGACAGATATGGATTTACAATTATTGAAAATTGCGGATTTGAACCCTGGCTCAAAGATAAAGAAAACTACATACTGAAATTGGCTGACAACATGATGGAAGATGTTATATTTATTTCACCAATTATTCATATCATTGAAGAAATAGGGAAACAGATATTTGTTATCGCGCATGCTGAAATGATTTGTGAAATCAATAAATACATTGCGCTGATAAGTTCATACAAATCTTATTCTATGGCTTACGCAATTAACGAGGTGCTTTTAAGCAAGGTGTATGCTGCAACTATTAAAGAACTTGAATATGCTGTTGGACAAGTTGCGGCACTTATAAGAAAAATCTTTCGTACTCCTGGCTTCTGGGAGCCTGCCGGAATAAGAAACGAAGATGGAACAGCTGTGTATCTCGTACCAAGGGAAGGCTATTTTAGAACAGATGTATATAAAAGGATATTGGAGTTAGACATTTTAGTTACTGATCCTTCCTCGTATTATGAGGAGGGCACGCCCGTTCTGGGAATTCGAATTGATGTGTCCTTCTTAATAGGCATGACACATGCAGAGGAAACGCTAAGTATATTGGATAATAATTTTAGGAAGCTGGTTTGCGTAAACTAAAAAAATGTTCAATACTATTTGTTTTACTAAATATATTAGTATAATTTTGTTGTACTATGGAAAAGGAATTCAACAGACAACTCGATGATCACCTGAATCAATGGGTTCAAAATAGCCAATCAAAAAACTGGTCCCGCACAAATTCTAAGTTCTTCACTGTAAATGACGACACAACGGTAAACGTTGATTTAAATAAATTATCTGACGGCTACAGGAAGAAGTTGGTAGTCAGCCAGCCTTCGAGTTATTGTGAAGCTTTTCTAGGTTTAATTGAGCCCTATCTCACACAGTTTTTAATACAGTTCGGAATAAAGGACTACAGGTTCACTTTTGTGTTCAATATTGCCGGTAATATGGAGAAAAATTTATATGTAAACACTTTGGGTAGAAATTAATGCAGGTTTATCATTTCAAACTGCCATCGTCAAAGCAGGAATTAATTATTGTCGCACCAATTCAGGAGGAAGAGGAATATCTGGTTACCTGGCAAGGGCAGGAATTGGGGTATATTTATCCGACTTTCATTCTTGAATCCTGCAGATTACTGTGGGAAGGAAATAACGATATACTGAAGTTGATTGCTCCCAAACTGGGTGAGTTTATAGAAACCGCTCAGCATTCCGGGTAATGAATAAAAATGTTACGCTATAAAGTTTTTTCCTGCAGCAGTAAGTGTAACTTCAGAGGTAACGCAGGAGAGGTATATCTTGATCAATCCTTCCTTATACAACTGGTAAAAGATGGTCTCCTTTTTTAAGAATCTGGTAGGAATTTCCAAATTAAATTCACTGTCATCAATTATTTCGAGCGTATATTTCATCATATTTATATTCATGCCTAGCTCACTGTCAATTGTCTATCCAGTTATTATAAGGCCTTTCTTTGATTAAAATAGTGATATCCCGATACAGCGACTGAGGTTATAATACGCAAAATGTAGCGATGATCATCACAAATAAGGTGAGTCATAGCATGTTTATTTTTTAAAGGTGGTTTCGGTAATCCAGGTCGTAGATATGTCTTCGTAGACTTCAGACCCCTTATATACGATTAACTTAGTCTGTCGAGTTGAGAAAAGTAATTTCTACTGGTCCCTCTGCAGCGTCATCTCCTTCATAAGAAAGTGTAAGAATATTACCTCCGGTTACCTCGTAAGTGAAGTTATCTGTCGCCGACTTCGGAATAAGTGCCGTTACCATCTTTTAAATTCAAGGTAATCTTCATTTTCAAAGTTAGTGTTTGTCGTTTCAGTCTTTTGACCACTGCGGGTGACTACTTCATAATTTTTCTTAAAAAACCATTTTCCTACAATAAGTTTTGTACCATCCTGAGTATTGTCTTCTTTCTTGCGGGAAGAAAGAGTCAATACAATAAGGAAGAGCGCAATAATAGTAAAGTTTTTCATAAGCCAATTTCTTTTACAAAACAGCACCATTAAAAACGGTATGGCAGTACTTACAAATGGAAATTTTTTTATTATTATGGTATGGGATATTTACAGAGTTTATAATAATAGATGTATGATTGCGATATTAAAGGTTTTTAGCCTCTCTGATGAACGATCGGGTGGTAATGGATGTCTTGGTATGGTGTTAGGCATGTTGATGGCTCTGTCCATTACAATTCATCTCTGTAAATTCGATGCAGTGCATAGTAGGATTTGGTGATTGGACCTGCTATTGAATCCTTGATTTCAGACACCTGTATCAGGAATACGAGAATTAAAATAAGTTGTTTTTATGCCAGTATTTCTGGCAGTTGCATTTTTGAATTTTTCGAGTTTCCGATATCTCTACAAAGTAATAATTCTATTTCGTGTTATTATTTCCCCGCTATTTCACTTTCATCAAATTGTGTGCAATCGTTTTAGAATTTCGGCTAATGCATTAAATTTTTTTGAGAAAGTATGCTTAACTCAAATGTAGAAGAACTATTAACGAAAATATTCTTGCACCTTGTTTTGTTTCTAAAGGAACGCTTATGACCTCAAAAATCGCGAACGATAACTAGAAAATCATGGTAGCTCTATGACAGATAAAAAATATTTATTTGCTGATGGGAGTTAGCGTCAAATTTCCAAAAGCGAATTAAATGAATGAATTGCTAATCTGGTTGGAATTTTTTCGCAGATCGCAGATTTGACTAGAAGGAGCTAAAAGATGCATACTAAATTTCTCCATTTTCTATCAGCTGTTTTTATACGGGGGAGGAGCAGTGGAGATATAATTTGTCTCACTATATACGGTGTTTTTAAAATAAAGATGGCTATCACTTTTTATAAAAATAGGTTAATGAAAATATAAGATTGATAGTGCAATCAATTATGTTCTGCATCGAATCTTGGCAGGTAAAAATAGGATAGTTAATTTTAATTAACGGCATAAGCTGAGTAAGCAATATTCTGTTTAGGAAGTTGTGAAAATTCTGATCCTGATATATGGGATTCTTATCTTTCTTATAAAGAAAAGATATCTGTATATCAATGTACTTGTATACTTTATATAAAGTTCACATATAGATTTTATTTTGATCAATTCTGTGGTTGAAAGTCACCGAATACATGGGCGAAATGAGGCTGTGAAAATCGC
>Ga0247805_1001596_pt1 | contig 10826 bp, 5 predicted proteins | sample UWRJL044104R1_FD_180930 | JGI IMG/M metagenome (GOLD analysis project Ga0247805, IMG submission 180930) | Plant litter microbial communities from Arlington Agricultural Research Station in Wisconsin, United States - UWRJ-L044-104R-1 | ecosystem: Environmental > Terrestrial > Plant litter >...
GGATCTTTTCAAAATTCGCTACTCTTATGGTGAGGTTGGTAATGATAATTTTGGTTCAACCCGTTTCCCTTACCTGAGTGATATTAAGCAAAACGGAGGATATAACTTTGGTGAAAGTATCAGTCCTAATTTTTATCCCGGCCTGTCGTTTTCACAGGTTGCATCTGATCAATTGACATGGGAAGTTGCAAAAAAACACAATTTAGGTTTCGATCTCAATGTCATGCGGAATTTGTTTTCGATCAGGTTAGATGTATTTAAAGATACCCGTGAAAAAATATTTTTACGCAGGGATCACCTATCGGCTATCATAGGTGTAGCCAGTAATCCCTGGGCAAATGTTGGAAAGATGGAATCAAGAGGCTTCGACGGACAGTTTAATGTAAATAAGCGTTTTAATGAAGTTGACTTTACTTTGCGTGGAACGGTTACCTATGCTAAAAATAAGGTGCTTGAATTTGATGAGGAAGCCAATAATTTGCCCTACCGGATGACAGAAGGGTATCGTTACAACCAGGCAAGGGGGTTAATTGGTTTAGGTTTATTTAAATCCAACGAAGACATCAGGAACAGTCCTAAACAAACGTTTGGGGAATACATGCCGGGTGATATCAAATACAAAGATGTAAATGGCGATGGTTTCATCAACGACGATGATGTGGTACCGATCGGCGCATCGCGCGTGCCAAGTTTAATCTATGGATTTGGTTTTTCTGTGGCATGGAAAGGGCTTGACCTCAATGTTCATTTGCAAGGTGCCGGAAGTTCTTCTTATTTTATAGATGGCGCAAGTGTGTATCCTTTTATAAACGGAACCTGGGGTAATGTTTTAACGGAAATTGCAGATCCCAAAAACAGATGGGTTTCACAAGAGATCTCCGGAAATCCGGCAACAGAAAATCCCAATGCTAAATATCCAAGGTTGAGTTATGGGGGTAATGGAAATAACTACAGGGCATCTACTTTCTGGCTTAGGGATGGCGCTTATTTACGCTTGAAAAATGTGGAACTGGGCTATACGCTGCCAACAAGTATGACCTCATCTATCCACATCAATAAGGCAAGGCTATATGTCATGGGTTATAACCTGATGGTATGGGATACCCTGAAAATCTGGGATCCTGAATTGGGTAGTGGTAATGGGATGAGCTACCCGATATCCAAAACTATAACACTGGGGCTAACCGTCAATTTTTAGACGTCATGGTTCATCCATTCATATATCGACCACAAACAAAAATATAGACATGAAAAAATACATTTATATCGTGATGTTATCCGGTTTACTGCTGTCCCTGGGTGCATGTAAAAAATACCTGGATATGGAACATTATTTTACAGACGACCGTTTAAGTCTGGAAAAGGTTTTTACCAGTAAAGATTATTCTTACCAATGGTTGGCTGATGTTTACTCCCATCTTCGGGGATCGAATGCCGAGGTGGCCAGTAAAGGGCTTACGCCCTTCAATTTTATCTCTGATGATATGTTCTATGGCGACCGGAGTAATTCTTACAAAATGTTCAAAAATGGAGAATATGATGAGAATTCGGAACAGGGCACCTGGGCTGAGTGTTATCAGGGAATACGTAGCGCTTCAATATATATCCACAATATTGACCGTAACCAACAAATGAGTAAGGTTGAGGTTGCCGATACCAAAGCTCAGGCCCGTTTTCTCAGGGCTTATTATTATTGGTTGTTGTTGAGGAAATACGGGCCAATCCCTTTAATGCCAGATGAGGGAGAGGATTATACGAAGGATTATACAGAAATTGCCAGGGCAAGAAGCTCCTATGACGAATGTGTTGCATTCATCACCAATGAATTTGCCATAGCGGCCAGAGATCTTCCACTGTATACCACCAATAGAGATAAAGCCCGTGCAACCAGGGGTGCGGCTCTTGCTGCAAGAGCAAAGGTGTACCTTTTTGCGGCAAGTCCGCTATTTAATGGTAATCCCGAGTTGGCAGGGCTGGTAGACGACCAGGGCAGGCAGCTGGTTTCGCAGTCCTACGACAATGCCAAATGGGCACGGGCCGCAGCTGCAGCAAAAGATGTGATTAACCTGAACGTTTACCGCCTGTATACCGCTCCTTTCAAAGCAGCAGATCAGGGTCCAGGTCAGCCGAAAACCATTGTTCCTCCTTACCATGCCAAATATTCGAATCTTTCTTTTCCACTAGGCTGGAAGGGCATCGATCCTTTTGCATCCTACAGGGAGTTGTTCAATGGGGCAATTTCTTATTCTGACAATCCTGAACTGATTTTTTCAAGGGTAACGGAACAAAGTAGTGAAGGGATTGACGTGATGGTTAAACACCAGATGCCTTATACCATGAAAGGATGGAATACGCATGGCATTACTCAAAAGCAGGCCGATGCTTATAGCATGAATGATGGGAGCGATGTTCAGACATCTCCACGCCGGCAAGGATACACGGTAAATGCTGTTGATCACTTGCCCTTACCTGCTAAAGTATCGCTGCAGTACGCCGAAAGAGAACCGCGTTTTTATGCTTCTGTAGCTTATAATGGCAGCATATGGGAAAACATCAGTGCAACCAGGGAGCAGGACAGACACATCCAGGTATTTTATTACCGGGATCATCAGAATGGCAAACAGGCATCCTCACCGGATTTTTATATCAGAACAGGATTGGGAATCAAGAAATATTATAATCCGCTTGACTCCTATATGGAAGGCGGATTTATTGTGCCCAAAGTGGAACCTGCGATGCGGTATGCAGATATTTTACTGGTTTATGCAGAAGCATTGAATGAATTGTCGGGTTCCTACACCATCCCCGGTTACACTGGAAATGAAACCATTTCGGTAAGCAGAGATGTCACAGAAATCAGTAGATATACAACCGAAGTACGCGTAAGGTCGGGTGTTCCAGGCTACGGAGACGATGTTTATGCAAGTGTGGCGCTATTGAGGAAAGCCTTAAAGCGCGAGCGTCAGGTTGAACTATTTGCTGAAGGTCAAAGGTATTTTGACCTTAGACGCTGGAAAGATGCCCCGGTGGAAGAAGCCACACCGGTAGTGGGCTGTAATATGAACATGACGGAAAGCCAGCGGGATTTATTCAATACACCTGTGCCTGTTCCATCCACGCCAACCATTTTTGTTGATAAAATGTATTTATGGCCTATTTCACATACCGAACTTAGAAGAAATAGAAAATTGACTCAGAATCCAGGTTGGACTACTTTTAATTAAAAGCTTTATGAAAAACGCATATATATTAGCCTTACTCAGCTGTCTGCTCATTTGTTCCTGTAACAAAGAGTGGCAGGAAGAATTATTCCAGAAATCGGTTTCCTTTGTCAATCATGGCGTGGTGGAAGTCCACGTGAAATACAGTGCGCTGGGAGGTAATATTCCAGTCAAGGTTCCGGTAATGATCAGCGGATCGACCGACAATAACAGTAATGTCAGTGTTACGGTAGATCTGGATCAGGATACCCTGGCCAATCTCAATTTTGAAAGGTTCAGATTGAGAAAAGATCTGTATTTTAACCAACTACCTAAAGAATTTTACCAGTTTGGATCGATGAATACTACGATCCCATCTGGGAGTAATGTGGGTTTATTGGACTTGAATTTAAAACTGGAAGGCTTGGATTTTAGCAACAAATACATTTTACCAGTCCGGATTGTTTCCACATCGGCATCTGGCATAGCAACCGGCAGGGGCTATAAAAAATCGCTGATGCAGATTATCCCCTTTAATGATTATTCAGGTAAATATTCGGTTACTGGTGAGGTCTGGGATAGAAATCGTCCGCAGAATGAACAAAAAGCGCTGACAGTGCCTTCCCGGAATGCCTTTGTGGTAAATGAAAAAACGATCTTTTTCTTTGCCGGAGTAACAGAAGAAGAGGCGCTTGACCGTCGCGATTATAAAATCAAAGCTTCATTCAACTCAGACAATACCGTAACTTTAAGTGCGGAGAATCCGGCCATTAAATTTGCCCAGCAACGCGGAACTTTTACTGTGCGAAAAGAAAAGGATGCCGTACTTCCTTATTTAGAGAAGACGTATACCACGGTGTATTTAGAATATTATTATAGTGATATCACTAACCCGGCATTTCCTATTGATTACAGGTTTATCGGATCTATGGTCCTGGAACGGAAAAGAAATATTTTAATTCCTGATGAAGACCAGCAAGGAACCATTGTTGTACCATAAATGCCATATATCGATCAAAAAATGAGATTAAAGGTTATCATCTTCTTTATCAATGTGCTCACCGTTATTCGGGTTTCGGCACAACAGACAGATCTTGTACAGTATGTAAATACTTTACAGGGTACCAATTCAAAACATGAACTCACCAGGGGAAACACTTATCCGACTACGGCGCTGCCATTCGGCATGCACACCTGGAGCCCGCAGACAGGGAGGAATGGCGATGGTTGGAAATACCAGTATTTTAAAGATAAGATCCGTGGATTTCAGCAGGCACATCAGTGTAGTTCCTGGTCGAGAGATTATGCGGTATTCGCCTTAATGCCTATGACAGACCGTTTGGTGGTGAATGAAAATGACCGGGAAGCAAAATTTAGTCATGATCATGAAGTTGCCAAACCAAATTATTATAAGGTGCAGTTTGACAATCAGATTACTACGGAGATCTCACCTTCGGAACGTGGTGCACATTTGCGCTTTAGTTATCCCAAAGGAAAGAAAGGCTTTCTGGTCCTGGACGGATACACCGGGATTAGCGGAGTTAAAATTTATCCTAAGGAAAATAAGATTACTGGTTTTGTCAACAATGGCGAAGGTTTCAAAGAAGGGTTTAAAAACTTTTTTGTCATGCAGTTCGATCAGCCGTTTAAAGCTTATGGAACCTGGGAAAATAAAAAGAATACGACCAGGGCAAACGAAACTGAAGCCAATGGTGTAGGTGAAGGTGCTTATATTGAATTTAAGGAAGGTACAGTGGTACAGGTAAAAGTGGCTTCTTCCTATATCAGTATGGACCAGGCCTGGTTAAACCTGAACAGGGAACTGGGGCCCGACCGAAGCCTGGAGGCCACGAAAGCAAAGGCCGCTGCGGTTTGGAATAAATCTTTAGGCAAAGTTCTGGTTGAAGGCGGCACTGAAGCCGATAAGGCCACTTTCTATTCCTGCTTTTTCAGGGCCAGCATTTTTTCAAGAAAATTCTATGAGCTGGATGCCAATGGGCAAGCCTATTATTTCAGTCCTTACGATGGTAAAGTTCATCAGGGATATATGTACACTGATACTGGTTTCTGGGATACTTTTCGTGCGCAGTTCCCATTAAATACCCTGATGCATCCGGAGATGCATGGACGTTACATGCAAGCACTGATCGATGCTTATAAACAATGCGGCTGGTTGCCGTCCTGGTCGTTTCCCAGTGAAGCAGGAAGCATGATCGGTAACCATGCCATTTCTTTGCTTGCCGATGCATGGGCCAAAGGTATCCGCACGTTTGATCCGAAAGAAGCGCTGGCGGCCTATTTACATGAAGCTACAAACAAAGGACCCTGGGGACCGGCGAATGGAAGAGATGGCTGGAAAGAATACTTTCAGTTGGGTTATGTACCCTATCCTAAAGTCAGAGAGGCTACAGCAAAAACGCTCGAGTATGCTTATGATGATTACTGTGCATGGACACTGGCAAAAATGACCGGAAATGATTTCTATGCTGGTATTTTTGAACGCCAGATGTACAATTACAAAAATGTATATGATCCCGCTACCCGATTTATGCGGGGGAGAAACGAGGATGGAAAATGGGCACAAAAATTTGATCCTTTTGAATGGGGAGGTCCGTATACAGAAGGGAATGCCTGGCACTACCACTGGTCTGTTTTTCAGGATATCAACGGTTTGATTGATTTGATGGGTGGCAAGAAAAACTTTACTGCCAAACTGGATTCGGTATTTACGGAGCCCAACACGGTTAATGTAGGAACTTATGGCGGAATGATCCATGAGATGACAGAGATGGTGATGGCCAATATGGGGCAGTATGCGCATGGAAACCAACCGATTCAGCACATGGTATACTTGTATAATTACGGTGGCCAGCCCTGGAAATCACAGTACCATGCGCGTAGGGTAATGCATCAGTTATACGATTCGACTGAAAACGGGTATCCCGGAGATGAAGATCAAGGGCAAACTTCCTCCTGGTATGTGTTGAGTGCACTCGGATTTTACAGTGTAACGCCTGGTTCCGGTGAATATGTTCTGGGCAGCCCGATTTTTAAAAAGGTGACCATTAACCTGGAAAATGGCCGCAAATTCATCATAGAAGCTCCCGCCAACAGTGCGCAGCATGTGTATATCAAATCTGCCAGTTTAAATGGAAAAGTGTATACGGCTAATTTTATCCGCCATAGCGATATCGTAAACGGGGGAATTCTGAAACTGGAAATGTCAGACCAGCCGGAACTTAAACGCGGACTTGCAGCAGAAGATATGCCGTTTTCCCTACATAAGGCACAATAAGATAGAAAGATGAAACGAAGAACATTTATTAAAAATACAAGTATACTTGGTGCTGGTTTGCTCAGCTCCAAGTTTTCTTTTGCCAGTGGGCAAAAATTTCCGGTAGTCAGGCTGCCGGTATCCAAACGTCATTTTCAAAGTAAAGCGGTAGAGGCGGCGATCAAAACTTTCCAGTCGGGAATGAAAAATCCGGAACTGGCCTGGCTTTTTGAAAATTGCTTTCCGAATACGCTGGATACCACAGTATATTATACAGAGGCGCATGGCAAGCCTGATACCTATGTCATTACGGGGGATATTGATGCCATGTGGTTGCGGGACAGTTCTGCACAAGTTTGGCCATATTTACAGTTTATCAATGAAGATCAGGCGCTAAAAAAGCTGATCGCAGGGGTAATCGCCCATCAAACCAAATGTATTTTAAAGGATCCTTATGCCAATGCTTTTTATGGGAATGCGACAAAAATAGGAGAATGGAAGACAGACCAAACCGCCATGCTGCCTGGAGTTCATGAAAGGAAATGGGAAATTGACTCTTTGTGTTATCCCATCAGGTTGTCTTACCATTACTGGAAGAAATCGGGCGACCGGACGCCATTTACCGCAGACTGGAAAAAGGGTATAGAAAATACATTGAAAACGTTCAGGGAACAGCAACGAAAAAGTGGAAACGGCCCTTATCATTTTCAGCGCGAAACACCTAAACCAACAGATTCCCTGCCTATGGCTGGATACGGATTTCCGGTAAAGCCTGTTGGTTTGATCTGCTCTTCATTCAGACCCAGTGATGATGCTACGATATTTCCATTTCTGATTCCGGCTAATTTTTTTGCAGTGCGTTCTTTGAAGCAGGCTGCGGAAATGATGGATCTGATTTTCGGCGATAAACAACTTGCTACCGAACTGGATACGCTCGCCTTGGAAGTACATGCAGCCATTCAAAAGTATGGTATAGTTAACCATCCCAAATACGGTAAAATCTACGCCTTTGAAGTAGATGGCTTTGGCAATACCTATCTGATGGACGATGCCAATGTACCAAGTTTACTCGCCCTGCCTTATCTGGGGGCTGTTGAAGCCAGTGATGAGATTTATAAAAATACCAGAAGGTTTGTCTTATCGGACGATAACCCATTTTTTTACAAGGGCAGTGCTGCTGAAGGCATCGGGGGGCCGCATGTGGGGCAGGACATGATCTGGCCGATGAGTATCACCATGCGTGCTTTAACCTCAGATGATCAGGAAGAAATCAGGCAATGCATTAAAACTTTACAGCGTACACATGCCGGTACAGGTTTTATGCATGAATCTTTTCATAAGGATGATCCTGCTAATTTTACAAGGTCCTGGTTTGCATGGTCAAATACCTTATTTGGAGAGTTGCTGTGGCGTACCCATCAACATATGCCGCAATTGTTAACGTAATGATCAAAATGATACAGAATTCTCAACATACGATGAATAAAATATATATCAGCTTCCTGTTATTCCTGGGCACTTTAGCCACACAAGCCCAGCCGGCAGGCCAGGCGTATGAGCCGGTGGATATGGTAAATCCCCTAATGGGTACACAATCCAAACCTTCCCTGTCCAATGGAAATACTTATCCCGCAGTTGCAGTGCCCTGGGGAATGAATTTTTGGACCCCGCAAACGGGCAAAATGGGGGATGGATGGGCTTATACTTATGATGCCGATAAGATCAGGGGCTTTAAACAAACGCATCAGCCCTCTCCATGGATGAACGACTACGGGCAGTTTTCTATGATGCCGGTAACAGGGCGTTTAAAGTTTACAGAAGATGATCGTGCGAGTTGGTTCAGTCATAAGGCTGAGGTTGTAAAGCCGTATTATTATAGTGTTTACCTGGCAGATGCTGATGTGACCACAGAAATTACGCCGACAGAACGTGCGGCACAGTTCCGGTTTACTTTCCCACAATCCGACAGCTCATTTGTGGTCATAGATGCCTTTGATAAAGGTTCCTACATTAAAATACTTCCGGCTGAAAGAAAGATCATCGGTTATTCCAGCAAATATTCCAGCGGGCCACTACCCAAAAATTTCAGGAATTATTTTGTCATGTATTTTAGTAAAGACTTTGCACTGTCTAAAACATTCAGCGATAAAATACTTAGGCAGGAATTGGAACTGGAAAGTAACCATAGTGGCGCAGTCATTGGTTTTAAAACGGTAAAAGGAGAGCAGGTTACTGTCAAGGTTGCTTCATCGTTTATCAGCATGGAACAGGCAGAAATGAACCTGCAAAGAGAGCTTGGAACAGATGATTTTAACCTGACCAAACAAAAGGCAAGAACGGTCTGGAACAAAACGCTCGGCCGCATTAAAGTAGAAGGGGGTAGTCCGGATCAAATCAGGACATTTTATTCCTGCATGTACCGTACCTTGTTTTTTCCGCATAAAATGTACGAGTTGAATGCTGCCGGGCAGCCCATACACTGGAGCCCGTATAACGGTAAAACCCTGGCAGGATACCGGTTTGCCGGAACGGGATTCTGGGATACTTTCCGGGCACTTTATCCGTTCCTGAACCTGGTTTATCCAGCTGTTAACAAAGAGATGCAACAGGGCTTGATCAATGACTTTAAAGAAGGTGGCTGGTTGCCGGAATGGTCGAGTCCAGGCTATGCGGATTGTATGATTGGCAATAATTCTGCTGCTGTAGTTGCCGATGCTTACATTAAGGGAATGCGTGATTATGACATCAACACCTTATGGGATGCGGTTACACACGGTGCAGCAAACGAGGGTCCCAATGCTACGGGACGTCGTGGCGTGGCGTATTACAATAAATTGGGGTACGTGCCTTATGATGTAAAAATCAATGAAAATGCAGCCAGAACATTGGAATATGCTTATGATGATTTCGCCATTTACCAGCTGGGAAAAGCCTTGAATAAACCAAAGTCGGTCCTGGATGTTTATGCCAAAAGAAGCATGAACTATAAAAACCTATTTGATCCCTCAAGTGGTTTGATGCGGGGGAAAAATGAAAACGGCGAATTTCAATCGCCTTTTAACCCATTTAAATGGGGCGATGCATTTACTGAAGGAAACAGCTGGCACTATTCCTGGTCTGTATTCCATGATATTGCCGGGTTGTCCAGATTAATGGGTGGAAATGCAAAATTTGTGCAAAAGCTCGATTCTGTGTTCACGCTTCCACCGGTGTTTGATGACAGTTATTATGGAAGTGTAATTCACGAGATCAGGGAGATGCAAATTGCCAACATGGGTCAGTATGCACATGGCAATCAGCCCATACAACATATGATTTATTTGTACAATTACGGCGGTGCAGCCTGGAAAACCCAGTATTGGGTACGTGAAACGATGAATAGAATGTATCAGGCTACACCAGATGGGTATTGCGGAGATGAAGATAACGGACAAACATCAGCATGGTACGTGTTTTCCGCTTTGGGATTTTATCCGGTAACGCCTGCCACAGATCAGTATGTTTTGGGTGCACCTTTATTTAAAAAAGTCACCCTAAACCTGGAGAACGGAAAAACTGTTGTCATCAATGCCGCAAATAACAGCGATAAAAACAGGTATGTTCAAAGCTTAAAATACAAGGGTAAATTGTACGATAAAAACTGGATCAGCCATGCTGTGCTGACACAGGGTGCTGTTTTAGATTTCAACATGTCTGAGCAGCCGAATAAACAAAGGGGTAGCCAGGAATCAGCCTTTCCATATTCATTCTCTACCGCTAAATAGGGAGCATTTTAACCTAACCAAGTATTCAAGTATGTATAAAATTTTAAGTTTAAACCTGTGTTTGTGCTTATCGCTGTGTAACGTAAATATGTACGCGCAGTCTGGACAGACAAAAATTAAGGCTACACCCGGTGCAGATTTGCTGATCCCAATTGCCTTCAATAAGGTAAAGCTGGAAGATCAGTTTTGGCGTGAACGCATCAAACTTCAGAAAGAAGTCTTGATTCCGGTAGCATTTGAGCGCACTAAAGATGCTGCGGAGGATTTGCGGAGAACTGCAAATTATTTAAGCGGAAAGGGAGGGCCTTTACCTTCCGACAGCAGGTATGCCAGTTCGGATCTTTTTAAAGTAATAGAGGGGGCTGCGTATTTATTACAAATCGGGCGGGATGAAAAACTAGAGCAAGAAATAGACGATCTGGCCACAATTATAGCTGCCGCACAGCAAAAAGACGGATATCTTTATCCACCACACATCACGGGATCCTACAAAACTGCGCCTTTGTGGGGTGGATCGGGGATGGGCGACAGGCCCTATTCATGGGAAGTGCACAGTCACGAGCTTTACAATATCGGCCATTTGTACGA
>Ga0247805_1001597_pt1 | contig 10816 bp, 8 predicted proteins | sample UWRJL044104R1_FD_180930 | JGI IMG/M metagenome (GOLD analysis project Ga0247805, IMG submission 180930) | Plant litter microbial communities from Arlington Agricultural Research Station in Wisconsin, United States - UWRJ-L044-104R-1 | ecosystem: Environmental > Terrestrial > Plant litter >...
CGGTGGCACTGGCCAGAGCCGGCGTCGCGGCGCCCTCGTGCACGAGCAGCACCACCACGTCGGCCTCGCCGTTCTCCAGCGAACCGTCGCCCAGCGCCGCCGCGACCCGGTTGACCTCCGGCACCACCGGCCGCACCTCCAGGGTCGCGATGCCGGCCGGGCTCACGAGCGAGGGCAGCTCCTCGGTGGTGGCGCCGACGAAGCCCACCGTCACCTCGCCGAACTGCTGCAGCGAGTACTCCGGGTAGGCCGGCTGCCCGGTGGCGCGGTCGTAGATGTTGGCCGAGAGGTAGTCCCAGTCGGCGGCCGGCAGAATGCGATCATCGAGGTCGGCGCGGCCCTGGTCGAACTCGTGGTTGCCGAGGGCGCTGGCATCGAGCCCCATCGCGTTGAAGGCGTCGATGGTGGGCTGGTCGTTCTGAATGAACGAGGCGAAAGTGGATGCGCCGATCAGGTCGCCGGCGCCGACGAACGCCGTGTTCGGGTTGGCCTGTCGATAGGAGTCGATCATGCCGCCCATCACCGCGGCCCCGGCGATCGGCGGGGCCGCCTCGAGGCGTCCGTGGAAGTCGTTGATCGAGATGATGTCGATGTCCACGGGCGCGTCCGCGGCCGCGATGCCGACGACGATCGGGTCGTGGTCGCTCGATCGGAACGGGGTGCCCTCCTCCGCGCCGTCGCCGGTGTACCCGCGGGCCGCCCACTCGGGCGAGTTGATGGTCCACACGTCGACGCCGGTGACGGATGCCGCGAGTTGCGGTGTCGCGAAGGCGTGGTCGAGCGATCCGAGCTCCCCGTCGAAGGTGTAGGTGTACTCGGTCGGTTCCTGCGTCGGCACGAGGTCGACGAGGCCGGCGTTGGTGAGCACCTGCACCGGGTCCTCCTGGCCGTAGGCGTTGAAGTCGCCGACGAGCAGCACGTTCTCGCCGCGCTGCGGATCCGCGGTGACCCGCTCGACCATCGCGACCAGGCTGGTCGCCTGCTCCACGCGCTCCGCGGTGAAGAAGCCCTGCAGGTCGGCCGGTTCGGGCTCGGTGTTGCCGCTCGGAGGGCTCTTCGACTTGAAGTGGTTCGCGACCACCGTGACCAGGGTGCCCGCCGGAACGCTGGCGAAGGTCTGCGCGATGGGCTCGCGAGCGATGTCCCAGACGGTCTCGTCGACGTCGGCGAAGCTGTCGCCGACCGGGGTGACGGCGGCGGGCTTGTAGATGATCGCGTTGGTGATGACGTCGGTGATGTCCGGGTCGAGCAGTGCCGCGGGCGTGGGCACGAAGGCCCAGGTGCCCGGAGCGCTGGCGGCGTTGAGAGCGTCGACGAGGTCGCCGAGCGCCTCGTCGGGCTCTTCACCGAGTTTCACGGAGTTCTCGATCTCCATCAGAGCCACCACGTCGGCGTCGAGCGCGTTGAGCGCCGAGACGATCTTCGACCGCTGCACCAGGAAGTCGGCCTCGTTCTCTGCCCCGCGGGCATCGCCGCCGAAGGTGGTGAAGTAGTTGAAGACGTTGAAGGATGCCGCGGCGATGTCGCCGCCGACGGCCTCCGGCGCCGGGGTGCGCGGGTTGAGCGACTCGAAGGCCGGCCGGAGGGCGGCGTCGGCCGAGCTGCTGCTCAGCGGCCGCTGCGGCTGCAGCCGCCAGTCGCCGAAGCCCCAGCCGAGCACCATGCCGCCCACGGGCGAGACGAAGCGGTCGCCGTTGCGCACCACCGTGCTCGCGTCGAAGTAGGGCTGGTCGCCGGGGTGGGCGGGATTGCCCACCTGGATGCTGTACCCGTCGTCGACGAGTAGACGCTGGGCCCTGTTGGCCGCGGCGATCTCGGCGGCCGCGGGGCCGGCATCCGCTGTCTCGGTGGCCTTCACTGTCGGGGCGCCGGTGTTGAGCCAGAGCGAGCCGAAGCTGTCGAGCTGGTGGCTCGACGACAGGTACGCCGACTCGGGCACGACCACCATGCCCTCGTACTGCTCGCGCGCGTCGCCCGTGACGGAGTCTGGCAGCACGGTTGGGCGGGGGCGCCCGCCTCCCTCGCCCGCGATGCTGATGGCAGCCGGGTCGGTGGCGGTGATCTGCGTCTGTCCGGAGAACTCCCCCGCGACGCCGGTGACCGACACCAGGTCGTTGATCTGGAAGGTGCCGGTGCCGCCGCTGCCCGTGTAGACGAAGATGCCGTCGGAGGCGCCCGGGGTCGTGTCGTCCCAGCCGCCGACCGTCTGCACGTAGATGCCGTTGAACCCGCTGCCGGTCGCGGCCCGGAAGTCGGCGGTGACGGCGCCCACCACCGTGACCTGCTGGCCGGCCAGCGGTGTGGCCGCTCCGGTGCCCTGTACCTCTGCGATGGTGTGCGTCGGCGCCGCCGCGTAGGCCGCCGGCGCGGTCAGCACGGTGAGTCCGAGCGCGAGGGCCACGGATGTCGCGATCGCAACGACGATTCGCAGGCGGCGGGATGACGACGACGGCATCATGGCAGAACTCCTCGACTGAACCGGCAGGGCTGAACACCCCCGAACGGGGGTACTGCCCGTAGCCTAGGCACCGCCTCCGACGTCGCGCCGAGGGGCTGCGCCGATCAGTCGACGGTGGTAGCAGAGCGCCGGAACGAGAACCACTTGTGCCCCACGAAGCTGATCACCATCGCCACGATCACGCAGAGCGCCTGCGCGACAACCGGGTGCAGCCCCACGACCTCCACCAGCAGGGGCAGCGCGACCGTGTTGATCACGATCGTCACGGCGTAGACGCTGATGAATCTCAAAAAGTCGACCACGATCATCCGCTGCCCGCGCACCTGGAAGGTGAAGCGGCGGTGCAGCACGAACGCGAGCAGAATCGCGAGCGCATACGAGAGGTAGAGGCTGCCGAAGTAGCCGATGCGGTCGCCGACCGTGAGCTGAAAGAGCACGAACAGCCCGTAGGCCACCACGGTGTTGATGCCGCCGACCACGAGAAAGCGCGCCTTCTCGCTGCCGAGCAGAGCGGATGCGACGCGCGAGTTCACGAGCAAAACTGCCAGATCAGGTGGTCGGCGCCTGGTCGCCGCGGTCGTGCTCGATCTCGTCGAGGTAGCCGACCAGGGTCGCGACGCCGTCGATTACCGAGTACCGCCGCACGCCGTCGTCGAAGGCGATCGGGCCGAATGGCGCATCCACCTGCGCGTCACCGGCGTGGATTCGCTGGGAGGAGGTCTCGCCGGCGGGGATGCTCGGGTACGCCACCCACTTCACAAACTCGACCTTGTCGACCACGCGCGCCCGCGCCTCGACGTTGAAGATGGCGATCGACGAGCCGTTGGTCACCACGGCGTCACACTCGTCGGCGTAGACCGGGTGCGCCCAGCCGGTGACGGCGGCGACATCGCGCAGGGCGTCGGCGAGCGTCGCGTCGGCCTCGCGGCGCTGGGCCCGGTCGTGGTCGCGCTGCGCGATCTCGCGCAAACGCGCCTGCATCGTCGCCTCGCGGCGGTAGGCCGTCTTGACCGCGGTCGCGAGTTCTCTCAGGTGCAGTCGCATGAAGTGAGGGATCCGTTCGCGAGAGGCTGGTGGGTGCTCGTGGAGCGCGACCGTGCCGCGTTCATCCCCATGGTTCCAATCTAGGGGGCCGAGCCGCCGGTTCGCGCTCGCGACCCGCTCGCCGCCGGCCTCAACAGCTATGGTTAGGGTGCCCTAACCCGACGAGACCCCTGGGATGCAGATGAGCCAGTCCAAGCCCGTGCCACCGAAGAACGCCGAGATGCTCGTGCTCGAGGTGGTGCGCACCGAGCGCGTCACCCCCACCATGATGCGCATTACCCTCGGCGGCGACGCCCTCGCCCAGTTCACCCCGATGGGCTTCGACCAGTGGTTCCGGCTGTTCTTGCCGCTCGAGTCGCTGCCCGACGACAAGCACACCAGCTTCGCGCTGCCCAAGCGCATCGACCTGCTCGGCTACGTGCAGTTTCTCGCGATGCCGAAGGCCACCCGGCCGATCATGCGCAACTACACGGTGCGCGCCTTCCGCACCGATCCGCGCGAGCTCGACATCGACTTCGTGGCGCACGGCGACAACGGACCCGCCTCGCGCTGGGCCGCCTCCACCGCAGTGGGCGACACCGTGGCGCTGCTCGACCAGGGCGTGATGTACAACCCGCAGCCGGCCGACTGGCAGCTCTTCGTGGCCGACGAGAGCGGACTCCCCGCCGTGGCCGGTGTACTGCGCGATGCGCCGCGAGACACCGTGGGCCACGCATTTATAGAGATAGCGGATGCGGCAGACGCCCAGCCCACCGACGCCCCACCCGGGGTCGAGGTGCACTGGCTGGTGCGCGAGCACTCAGCGAAGCCGGGCACCCTCGCGCTCGCGACCGTGCAGGCCTTCCCGCTTCCGTCGGGAACCCCCTACGCCTTCGTGGTCGGCGAGCAGTCGCTGCCCACGTCACTGCGCCGCTGGCTCGTCACCGAGCGCGGTGTGCCGAAGAGCCACGTGACCTTCTGCGGCTTCTGGCGCGCGTAGCCGCATTAATGACGAAAGCCACCCGGTCAAAGACCGGGTGGCTTTCGTCTGACTCACCTAAGCGGAGCTGGTGTCGGGTCGCCCCACGTCAGTTGGTTCTAGTTGGTGCTTGCAGCGCTGCGGCGACGGATGCCGACGACCGAGAGCAGCACAACGCCGAGAACGAGAACGCCGCTGGCGATCCAGATCGCGGCGATCGGCAGGGTTCCACCGGTGAAGGGAAGGGTGACGCTTCCGCCGGGAACGTCAGCGCCGATGGCGACGACGGTGAGGGCGGCGGTGCCGACCGTGCCGGAGGTGAGGCCGGTAGCGGTGACGGTGTAGGTTCCGGTGGCGTTCGCGGGCGGGGTCACGACGGCGGCGGTGGTGCCGTCGGCGTTGGCGACCTTGACGACGCTGGCGGTGGTGATTGCGGCGATGGTGACGGCGCCCTCACCGGTGACGGAGAAGCGAACCTGCTCGCCGGCGAGGAAGCTCTCCTCGAAGGTGACGGTGACGGGCTGGCCGGGGGCCGGGGTGCTGTCGCTGACGATGGTGTTCTCCGCGGCGACGTAAGGAGTCGCGGCAGCGTTGGCCGCAATCGGCGTTGCGATGAGAAGGGCGAGCGCGATTCCGGCGCCAGCAATTGCTTTCTTGAACATGTAATTTCCCCAAAAAGAATGTGTTTAAACCCGACAAGGTGATGACCGCGCCATCGGGGTCTCTGCCAACAGTATGGGAATTAGCAGGAAATTTCGAGTTTTCCGACCGGAGAAATGTTAATTTCCGGAGTCTTTTGAATAACGATTGTTTTTCGCACCTGTGTTTCAGCGAGAAAACTCGACGTGAATGACGTGCTTTCACCAGGTGCCAGCTCGATGCTCACGGAGCTGACCGGGTAGCCCGAATCAGTCGTCGGGTGGTGGGCCAGCTCGGCCCCGTCTCGCGTCACTCCCAGGTTCGCACTGCCCGGCATACCGTAGACGATTGCGACAACCTTGATGTTGCCCGGCGTTACGCCATACGATCCGCCGCCTGTCACGTATTCAGGGAGGGATGTCGCCGCGTCTGCCGGCGCCGTGTTCGTCAGCGTAACTGTCACATCGACTTGTGGCAGTCCATCGCTCCGACACACGGCACTGCCAGTATCGACCTGAGTCTGCAAATAAGTGCCCATCTTCGATCCGGTCGCGTCGTTCAAGTAAACGCCGAGGCGGTCGGTTTTGGCATCGCTCACCGGCAGACCGCCGGCGATAGTCGTCTCCGCGAGCACGGCCTGCTCTTCCTCGTGAGCGCTCCATATAAGTAGTCGATGCTCGTTACCGGCCTGAGTGAGCGCATCGAGAAGTGGTGCCGGTTGCAGAGAGCCACTCGCGACAGCGTCGAAGACTGCTGCGGCGGCCGTTGCGAAGAAGAGGTCCTGAGCGCGGGGATCTGGATAGCGGGCGTAGACATCGGTCAGCAGGAGCTTGACCGCATTGTCACTCTTTAATACGTCCCCGGTAGGGAGCGTGATCGGCCCTGTAGCGCGGAGGAGATAGCTGAGCACGACCGGGTCAACCGACATAACCCCGTCGGCCTCCACGCCGAACTGCTGTCGCCACATCTCGGCGGCCAGGGGTGCCGAAATCGGGAACTGCGGAGTGAGATTGACACTCTGGATGTAGCGACCGGTGATGTCGCCGTACAGCCCGCGCGTCTCCTCCGGCAGTTCGAGAACGGGCGCGGGTGTTCTCGGAAAATCGGCTGACGATGCCTGCTGAGTCAGCGAAATGGCGCCATCGACAACGGTGAGCTGCGCGAGGGCCCCGGGGATGCCACCGGTTGCTCGCAGCTCCGCGGGATTCTGGAAGAGCAGCACATAATTGCGCTCGCCCTGTGCTCCCATCATTGGAGGCAAGAGCCTGGCCGCGCGATCGATGGTGTCAATCACGTCGTTCGCCTCGCCGACGGTGCTCTGCAGCTTTCCAATCGCACTCGATACGACCCCAAGCACGTTCTCGGTTTCGATGGCTTGGGCGCGATCGTTAGCAGAGCGCAGCGCCGTCGCTGCGGCGGAGATGTCCGGCTGGGCGTCGATGAGCGGCTGAAGCTGCACGGCGCCGTTCACGGGTGCGAACTCGTCGATACCGAACGAAGCGGTGACATCGACGATTGGTGTGATCGCATCGCGGGAGATGTCATCGACGACTCTCGCAGCCTCTCTCACCGCGGTGAGGTTTGGACCGGCGAACGGGACGAACTCAGCGGCACGCCATACCGGATCGCTGGTCAGCTGCGCAGCTCGAGAGGCATTACTCGTCAGTGTTTCAAAGCTCGCGCTGGCGGCGTCGCTGTCACCGTCAGCTATCTGACGAGCAAGAGCGGTCGCGGCTGGAACGGCATTGTCGAGTGCATCCTTAGCCATAAGACCTCGAACGCCCACCCACAGCGCTGCGACAACCAGCAGCGCGAAGACCGCGAGCACGGACCACAGAACGTTGCGCGACCGTCGCTTTCGGCTACGCCGGGAACGGTGTTGCATGCGGGTGTCTGACATCGAAGTACCCGCTCAGACCTGGTCGGCGGTGATCGTTGCGGCCAAGCCAAACCGCGCAAGTACCGTCTCGACTGCCGGGACCAGTTGAGCAGTCGCCAAGCGATAAGTTTCATCGCCACGACGATAGGGATCGATCACGTCGTCGTCGTTCTCGTCTTCGGGCGGCGCGACATAGCCTCGAAATCCTGCGGCAATATCGATTAGCTCTGCGAAACGCGCAGCAGTGTCATCGATCGGCATCGCGGCAACGGCCGCGAGGTCCGACGGCTGTATAGCCTCGAGCAAACGAGCAAGCTCGCGGAGCGTAAATGTGTGCCGCGAACCCCTCGGCAGCATCGCAACTATTTCACTGCGATGAGCTCGCGTAAGAGCGATTTTCAGATCAGCGGCACGCAGATGCTCAATTGCCAGATCCCGAGCACGATGCTGCTCGGGATCACGCGCGCCATGTTCGCGGGCGATCGCGATGGTCTGCGGTGTCATCTGGTGGCCGACGAGAGCTCCGGTACCAGAGCTCGCGGTTTCCACAACTCCCCACGACTCCAGCCCGTCTCTGAGCAGAATCTCCGCGAGAGGAGAACGGCAAATATTACCGGTACAAACCGTCAGGATGTTGAAGCGAATGGGGTCTGGAGTGCCCAATTCACTCATCAATAACGCCCGGCTTGACCTTGTTGCGCTTATCGTTCTTGGCCTTCGTGTTGTCATCGAGACCGTATTCATAGCCGTAGCCGTAGCGGCCGTATCCGTAGGCGTCGGGGCCCTTTGTCGGAAGCATGGTGAGTACGATGCCGGAGACTTTTGACCCAACATTCTCGAGCGCGGAGATCGCACCTTCGACATGGTGCTTATTTGCCCGACCGGCCGCGACGACGAGAATGACGCCTCCCACGAATCGAGAGAGTATCGCAGCGTCAGTCACAGGCAAGAGTGGTGGAGTGTCGAACAATACGACGTCGAACTTCGAACGCAATTCTGTGATCAGACGACCCATCGCTGCAGATCCAAGCAATTCACTCGGATTTGGAGGAACAGTACCGGCCGGAAGGACCGAAAGACGTCCACGACCCCACTCTTGTACGACGTCCGAAAGCGAAACCCGGCCTATCAAGACGTCGGTTAGCCCGACAGCCCCTTCCAGCCCCATGTAGCTCGCTACTTTTGGCCTTCGCAGATCCGCATCCACAAGCAAAACACGCACACCCGAATCAGCAAGGGCGATGGCCAGGTTAGCTGTCGTAGTGCTCTTGCCCTCGCTCTGAATCGACGAGGTGACGATGAAACTGCGCCCGCCCTGCCCGACATCAAGAAATTGAAGGTTGGTGCGCAGGGTACGGAACGATTCGGCTCTAGGACTACGTGGGTTGTCCTGCACGATCAATGGGCGGCTCACAGCCTTCGGATCGAATACGATTCCGCCAATAATGGCTGCATCGGTGAAGAGTTCGACGTCCCGTTCGTTTCGAATGCGCGTATCGAGTACCTGACGCAACACTGCGAGACCAACGCCAGCCGCAAGACCGATCAGCAGGCCGAGAGTGATATTCAATACGACATTCGGGCTAACTGGTGAACCGGAAACCGTGGCCTGCTGCACCAACGTTAGCTTTACTGCGGACATCGCATCTTCTGTAGCGGGCGTTTCGATCCGGTCCACCACCCTTGTGAGGCTCTCGGCCGTGGCATTCGCGATGTCAGCGGCAGCCACTGGGTCGCCGTCGGAAACCGAGATCTCGATAATCGAAGTGTTTAGCGGCGCTGCAACGCTGATTGCGGTTGCGAGCGCGCCCTCATTAACATCAAGTTCCAGCTCAGCAATTACGGGGAGCAGGACAATCGGCGTGGTGGCAAGGTCGGCGTAGGTGGTTACGCGTTGAACCGAAAAGGTGCTTCCCTGAGCAAGTTCTGACACCGAACCGCTCGACTGAGTAGAGACAAACACCTTAGAAGTTGCTCGATATTGCGGTGACTGTAATAGTGACAGCGTGGCCGCGCCAGCAACACCGACTAGAGCCAACACGATGATAAAGATCCAACTTTTCCGAAGAATGCGGATGTAATCACTAAGCTCCACGCAGGGCACACTCCTTGTGTATTCAGGTGGACACGCCAAGCGTCCCCGCCGGATAGTCTGCCACAGGGCGATAACTGTGCTCATCCGACGCCATCATCGCGATCCATCGTGATTGCTACAACGCTAGTATTCGTCGTTATACAATCAGGGGTCGGTTCACAGACACGGTCATCTGGAGGCCGGGCCTGGGTGGCCGCTGCGCCATCGAGGAACGAATGCCCAAGAGCATGGAAAGAACTCCGCCACCCGCAGCTTCGTCGTCCACTTTCGCGGATTGGCGCTCCACATACGCGCGTGGGCTTGCACTAACAGACACTCTCGCGATCGTTTGGGTCGTTTTCGCGATCCAGTTGCTTCGGTTTGGGCTTGATCCAGCTACATTAGCGGGTCTAGATCCCGCGTCCGTCGAGCTGAGTTATTCAATTATCTCTCTCGTCTTGATCATCGCCTGGAGCGCGATCCTCGGAATATTCAAGACACGCGACTACCGAGTCGTCGGATCTGGGTCTGTCGAATACAAACTGGTCGTGAATGCCAGCATCAGGCTGTTCGGCCTGGTCGCGATTGCAGCATTCCTCTTCAAGCTGGAACTGGCACGTGGATACATACTCCTTGCGTTCCCGGCAGGTATTGTTGTGCTGCTTTTCACTCGATGGTTATGGCGCCAATGGCTGACCACACAACGCTCTAATGGCCGCTTCACCTCCCGGCTCATCCTCGTCGGGACTCGCTCAAGCAACGAAGCGATAAAAACCGAGCTTCAGCGAGTTCGCGGCGCTGGATTTAACGTCGTGGCCATGTGGGAACCACAAGAAGACATGGCTACAAAACACGACTCACCGGTCAAACTTTTCGATAGTAGAACAGCTGTTATCGACGCGATGACGGAGTCGAATGCTGACACGGCGGCCGTTACAAATTCAGACGTTCTCGGCGCAGCGGGTGTCCGCGCCCTCAGCTGGTCCCTCGAGCCAGGGCGCCAGCACCTGATTCTCGCGCCGAGCCTCACGGACGTGAGCGGCCCCCGAGTACACATGCGACCTGTCGCTGGACTTCCCCTAATTCACGTAGAAACGCCGCGGTACGAAGGTGCCAAACAATTTACGAAGCGCTGCTTCGACATTATTGCTTCTGGAACAGCGATAGCCGTTTTGGGGGTCCCGATGCTCTTGGTTTCGATACTAGTGAGGCTCTCCAGCGAAGGACCTGCCCTCTTCAGACAGAAGCGTGTTGGGCGCAATGGTGAGCTATTCACGATGCTTAAATTCCGATCAATGGTCACTGACGCCGAGGACCAGCTTCAGGCCCTAATCGACCATGATCGGACTGCGGGCAATACAGTCTTGTTCAAACTCCGGGAAGACCCCCGAGTGACCGCTGTAGGAAAGTTTATGCGACGATTTAGCATCGACGAGCTGCCTCAACTTCTCAATATTTTCTTGGGCCACATGTCGGTCGTAGGCCCGCGACCTCCACTTCCGAAAGAAGTTGAAAAGTACGAAGAACACGTGCATCGGCGCTTTTTGGTGAAGCCGGGACTTACAGGTCTGTGGCAGGTTAGCGGGCGGTCAAATCTATCGTGGGAAGATTCTGTTCGTCTCGACCTCTACTACGTCGAGAACTGGTCGCTGGCTGGTGATTTCATGCTGATATGGCGCACGCTAAAGGCTGTTTTCCGCCGCGATGGGGCGTACTAAGAACTTGCCAAACAGCGTTGGGTCAGCGCGGCAATTGGTCCTACGA
>Ga0247805_1001598_pt1 | contig 10808 bp, 12 predicted proteins | sample UWRJL044104R1_FD_180930 | JGI IMG/M metagenome (GOLD analysis project Ga0247805, IMG submission 180930) | Plant litter microbial communities from Arlington Agricultural Research Station in Wisconsin, United States - UWRJ-L044-104R-1 | ecosystem: Environmental > Terrestrial > Plant litter >...
GTTCACGGCCGTGTAGATGAGGAACAGGCCGAAGAGGTAGAACACCGCGCTGAAGTGCTCGATCACGAGCGAGCCGGCGAGGATCACGACCCCGCGCAGCACCAGCGCGATGACGATACCCACCAGGAGCACCGTCTGCTGGTGCCGCCGCGGCACCGCGAGCGTCGTCATGATGATCGCGAAGACGAAGAGGTTGTCGATCGACAGACTGAAGGCGGTGGCCCAGCCGGTGACGAACTGACCGGCGTACTCCGCGCCGCTCAGCGCGAGGAGAACGCCGGCGAATGCGACGGCGAGGCCCGTGTAGAAGCCGAACCAGAGAGCGGATTCCTTCGTCGTCGGAACGCGCGGACGTCGGTAGGCGAGCACCAGATCGACCACGATGATCAGCACGAGTGCGGCTACGGAGCCGACTTCGAACGCCAGCGGCGGCTCGAGATCCATGGGTCTCCCTCTTCACACGGGTTCTCACGGTAGCACCGCGATTCTCGGTGTCGGGGGCGGGCGGTAGCGGTCACTCCTGTCAGGCAGGGAGGAGTTTTCGCCGAAAGTCCACGTCGGGAAGGACATTTTCTCGGTAGAACCGGGATCCTCCTCCCCTGTCTCAGCGCAGCGCCGCCGGCACGTGGGACACCAGGTCCCAGCGGATCGAGAAGCTGTCGCGGTACGCGCCCACCACGGTGGCGCCGTCGAGCTCGTCGAGGATCAGCGGGCTGACCCGCTGCAGCGCACGGTCGTCGTCGAGAACCAGCGCGAGCACGACCTGGGCCGGAGACTCGCTCAGCAGCACGCGGCCCACCCCGGGGATCATCACCAGCGTTCCGTCGGGCAGGCTGGGAAAGTTGTCGAACCGGCGCAGGCGCCGCCCGAGCGCGGCCAGCGCGTGCGGGGAAGCGAGGGGGCGGATGGTGGCGGCGACCGAGATCATCGGCAGAGTCTGACGCAGCGACGTGACCGGCGGGTGAACGACGCCACCGACTGCCCTAGGGTCGCAGCATGACCGATGTCGCCGTGATCCTCCCGGGAGCCCGCTACACCGCGCAGGCGCCCTTGCTGTACTGGGCGTCCGTGATCCTCGAGGAACGCGGGTGGCACGTGCACCGCGTCGACTAAACCATCGACGCGGAGGCGGGCGAGCATCCGCTGCATTTCGTCGACGAGGCTCTGCACCAGGCCCTCGACGCCGCTCCGACCGCCTCGCGCCGGCTGATCGTGGCCAAGTCGTTCGGCAGCTTCGCCCTGCCCAGGGCCGTCGAGCTCGGCGTTGCCGGTGTCTGGCTGACGCCGCCTCGATCGCCGCCCAGTCCCTCGCATTCCAGGCGATCGCCGAGCACCTCGACGGCGGCCGCGCTCACCGCAGCAGGTAGCTGATGTCGATCGGCTCCGTCGGCGGCAGGTCGATCGCGGCCGGGTCGAGCGGGTAGGACGCCGTGCTGCTGTTCATGATGCCTCGTCTCGACGCGGGGGTCGCGCTGCACACAGAGTAAAACATAATCTCAATTATGTAAACCGGCGATGCTATACCGTTGGGTCGGTGACCAAACAGGCCCGTTCTCTCGTGACACGAGAGGCCATACTGCGGTCTGCCGGTGCGGTCTTCTCCCAGCACGGCTACTCCGCCGCGATGCTCAGCGACGTCGTCGCCGCGGCGGGCGTCACGCAGGGCTCGCTCTACTTCCACTTCGCCTCGAAGCACGCCCTGGCGAGCGAGGTGCTGCTGCGCCAGCACGAGCGCGCCGTTGAGCTCATCGAGGGGCTCGACCCCGCGGCCCGCTCGCTCGAATCACTCGTGATGTTCTCGGTCGGCTTCACCCGCCAGATCGTCACCGACCCCATCGTGCAGGGGGGACTCCGGCTGAGCACCGACTCCCCCCTCTCCTTCCCCGAGATCGCGAGCCGGCCGTACGCGGACTGGATCGACGCCTGCGAGGCGATGCTGGTGGCCGCCGCGGCCGAGGGCGACGTCGACCCGGCCCGCGACCTCCGCCTGCTGGCGCGCTTCGTGATGTCGGCGTACACCGGGGTGCAGGTCGTCTCGCAGGCCGTCACCGGCTGGGACGACCTCTTCCCCCGCGTCCGTGAGATGTGGGAGATCATCCTGCCCGACCTTCTGGTCGATTCCCGGCGAGCGGATGCGGCGGCTCTCGCCGCGCTGGTTCCCGAGTCCGTGTGACGCTTCTCCCGCGGCAGCCCGCCGCGGAGTAGGGCGTCAGCCGCTCGAGTCGTCAGCCGGCGAGCTCGCTCGCCCGCGCGGTCTGCCAGACGTGGTCCCACCCGGGTGCGAGCTGGGCGGCGCGCTGGCACGACAGCACCAGGCTCGCCTCGCGGGCGATGCCCGTGCCGGCGATGTCGAAGGCCGTTCCGTGGTCGACCGATACGCGCACGACGGGGAGCCCGACGGTGATGTTGACTCCGTCGTCGCCGTAGACGGCCTTGAACGGCGCGTGACCCTGGTCGTGGTAGCAGGCGACCACGATGTTCCACTTGCCCTTCACCGCGGCGGGGATGAGCGCGTCAGCGGGAAGCGGTCCGAAGGCGTTGACCCCGCGCTCCCGGGCACGGGCCACCGCGGGTTCGAGGATATCGGCGTCCTCGTCGCCGAAGATGCGGTTCTCGCCGGCGTGCGGGTTGAGCCCGCACAGCCCGATGCGCTCGTCCGGGCGCCCGAGCGCCGTTGTGAAGGCGCCCGCGAGGGTGAGCACGGCGTCGGTGCGGGCGGGGGTGATGTTCTCGATGGCGTTGCGCAGGGACACGTGGGTGGTGAGGTGGAAGAAGTACAGGTCGCCCGCCGAGAGCACGAGGCTGTAGTTCTTCACCCCGAACTCGTTGGCGAGCAGCTCGGTGTGCCCGGGGAAGTTGTGGCCGCCCTCGTGCATCGCGGCCTTGTTCAGGGGCGCGGTGACGATCGCGTCGACCTTGCCGGCCTTGGCCAGGGCGCAGGCCTCCACGACGAAGCGGTAGGCGGCGTCGCCGGCCACCCCGCTGAGCACGCCGGTCTCCACGTCGACCAGCGAGGGGCCGGTCTGCATCAGCTCGATGATCGACGGGTCGTTGCTGGCCGCGCGCGGGTCGGTGATGACGCGCACCACGTCGGGATCGAGACCGATGTGCTGAACCCCGCGGCGCATCGCCTCGAGGTCGCCGATCACCACCGGAACGCACTCCTCGCGCAGCTCGGGGTGCAGCAGGAGCGTCTTGGCGGTGATCTCCGGGCCGATGCCGGCGACATCGCCGAGTGTCAGTGCGAGTACTGGCTTCGTCATGTGCCTGGGTTCCATTTCTGTTGACTGGGTGGTGGGTTCTGGTGCGGGGCCGTCGAGTGCCCGCACGATGTCGACGAGGGCGGAGGATGCTCCGAATCCGCCCGACTTGGTGACGACGGCGAGTCCGTCGGCCGTTCCGCCGACGAGCAGTCCGTGAGGCACGCCGTGGCTCACCTCGCCGAGCACGCGGATCGCGGTGGCGCCGAGACGGCGCAGTGTGGCCAGGGCGCCGTCTCCTCCGACGAGCACGAGGGCGGAGATGTCGTGTGCGGCGAGGTGGTCCGCGACGACGGCCGCGAGGCGCGCCGCGATATCCTCCGGGGTCGGGGCGCCGAGCAGCGGAGGGGTCGTGACGATCATGGCCGGGACCCCCGAGCGCTCGAGGGCGTCGAGCTGCCGCCGGGCGACCTCGTGCAGCGAGCTGACGATCACCAGAGGCGAGCCCTCGCCGGCGTGCGGCTCGGGCGCCGGCGACGTCGCGGACAGCGGCGCCCAGGCCCGCTGCAGAGCGGATGCGAGTCCCGCCGACCCGACGGACACCGCGCGGGCGCCCACCAGGGCTATCGCCTCGGCCAGCAGATCGAGATCGGCGCGGGTGGCCGCGTCGACGGTCACGATGCGGGAGCCGGCGGCCACCAGGTCTGCCGCCAGGGTGCTGGCATCGCCTGCGACCGCCACCCGCACGGCCCCGGGAACGAGGTCGGCGAGCGCGCTGGCGACGACGGGCGTCACCGGATCCTGGGAGGCGGCGGACGACGCGAGCGGCGCGCCCTCGACGAGCACCGCCCCGTCGACGACGGTGCGGTCGTGCTCGGGGTAGGCGGGGCAGATCACCGCGAACGAGTCTGGCCGCCAGGCGTCGAGCGCGCCCTCGATCTGGCCGGCGACCGAGCCGCGCATGGTCGAGTCGATCTTCACGTAGAGGTGGTCGACCCCGGCGTCGCGGAAGGCGGTGACGGCGGCACGGGTGCGGTCGGCCGCCTCCCGGTGCGAGGCGGCACGGGCGTCGGAGGTGACCGCCACGATGGTCGGGGCCTCCGCCGCGACGACGGTCGGGGCGGCGAGGCGCAGCTCGACGAGCCAGCCGGCGCGGGCGAAGGGCGCCACGGCGTCGGCGGCGCCCGTGAGATCGTCGGCGACGAGGCCGACGGAGACCGCTGCGGCGGCTGCGGGGGCGCTCACAGCGACGCTCCCCCGCAGATGACGAGCTGCTGCCCGGTGACCGATGCGCCGTCGGGGCCGAGCAGGAAGGCGGTGAATCCCGCGACCTCCGACGGCCGCACCAGGCGGCCGAGCGGCGGCACACGCGGGGGCGTGCTGGAGCGCGCGGGGTCGGCGAGCATCGGGGTGTCCGTCGGTCCGGGTGCCACGACATTGACCGTGATGGCCCGCGGTGCGAGCTCCATGGCCCAGGACCTGGCCAGCCCGACCAGGGCCGCCTTGGTCGCCGCGTACTGGCTCTTGCCCGCCACCCCGGAGGATGTGCGGCTGCCGATGAGCACGATGCGCCCGCCGTCGGAGATCGACCCGACGAGGGCGTTGAGGAGTTCGGTGGGGGCCTGCACGTGCAGCCGCCACATCCGCTCCCCCGCCGCCGCGTCGAGCTCGCCGAGAACGGCGCTCGACTGCACTCCCGCCGCGTGCACGACGGCGTCGAGAGGTCCGGCTGCTTCGGCGAGCGCGACGATGTCGTCTGTGGCGGCGAGATCCGTTTCGCGCCACGCGAGACGGGCGTGCGTGCGTGCCGGAGGCGTCCTGCTCGCGGCGAGCACCTGCCATCCGCGCTCGAGCAGACGGTCGACTACGGCCGCCCCGATTCCGGAGCTCGCACCCGTGACCAGCGCGCGGCCGGTGCCGGCCGGGGCCTCGTCGACGAGCGGCACGCTCATGATGCTGCGACCCAGCTCTGCGGCACGCGCGTGTACTTGATCGCCTGACGGAAGTAGGTGTACGCGAGGTGCAGGTCGCCGGAGGCGTCGCGGTGGATCGACGGATAGGAGAACTCGCGGTTGAGACCGTCGCGCGAGTTGTTGCTCAGGCAGTAGCCGTCGCCCACCTCGAGGGTGCGCGACTGCGGCCAGGTGCGACCGCCGTCGTGCGAGACGGCGAGGGTCATCGGCGCACGCGGGGCACCCCAGAACGCGGTGCGGCGGTCGTCGTCGGGTGCGCGCTCCACGAGTACGGGGGTCTCGCCCGCCGACTCGGAGACGCCGTCGTCGTCGATCTCGTCGTAGAGCGAGAGGCGGCGGGCGGTCGCGTCCTTCCGGCTGGAGTCGTTGAAGATCAGACCGAGGTCGTCGCCGCCGAGCGGCACGAACTGGATGGAGGAGTTGTTGTTCGGCAGCGAGGTGGCGGTCGGCGCGGTCCAGGTCTCACCGTCGTCGGAGGAGCGCGACTCGTAGACGAAGTCGGCCCAGCGGCTGCGGTACAGGGCGAGCAGGCTGCCGTCGGCGAGCTGGTGCACGTTCATGTGCACGGCGCCGACGCTGTTCGGCACCGCCACCTCGCGCCAGGTGGCGCCGGCGTCGTCGGAGAGCAGCGCCGCGCTGGTGTCGAGATCACCCACCCACTTCTCGCCCGGCACGCTCACGCAGTGGAATACCGGCAGGATCCAGCGCCCCGAGGCGAGCACGACGATCGGCTGGCGCACGAACGAGCCTCCGGTAGCGGATGCCGCGACCAGGGTGCGCGGGTCGCCCCAGGTCACAGCGTCGTCGGTCGAGATGCGCAGCCGGATCTCGGCGGTGTCCTGGTTGCCCGCGCGCTGCGCGGTGTATAGCAGCCAGAGGTCGCCGTTCGGGGCCGCGAACAGCACCGGGTTCTGCTCGGAGCGGGTCTCGTCGTCGGAGAGGCGCACCGGGGTCGACCAGGTGTCGGAGCCGGGCGCCAGGCGGGAGAACCACACGAAGATGTCGCCGACGCCCTCCTGGGTTCCGCCGAACCAGACGCAGCCGAGGTCGCCGCCGGGGAGCGTCGCGAGGTTCGCCGCGTGGCTCTGCACGGTGGGAGCGGGGAGGTAGGCCTCGACGCGGTGCGGATCGCCGTCGGTCGCGTGCACGATCCCGTCGGTGGGCAGCGCGACCCGCCCGGTCACGAGCCGGCCCTCGCCGTTGCGAGGTGTCCGGTGGCGACGGCCTCGAGATGAGTGAGGTCCGAGGCGATGGTCACCACGGTGAACCCCTCGGCGAAGCGCTGGGCCGCGATATCGCCGTTGGCTGTGTGGATCGCCGCGATGATGCCCGATGCCTCCGCCGCCTCGCGCACGCGCACCAGTGCCGCGTCGAACTCGGTCTGCACGGCGGGATCGCCAGGGAAGGCCGCCCCGATCGCGAGCGCCAGGTCGGATGGACCGATGTAGAGACCGTCCAGACCGGGCGTGGCCGCGATGGCCTCCACGTTGGCGAGGCCGTCGGGCGTCTCGATCATCGCGAAGACGAGGGTGGACTCGTTCGCCACGGCGGGCACCGGTCCCACCCGGAGGCCGGAGCGCATCGGCCCGTAGGAACGGATGCCGAGCGGCGGGTACTTCGCGGCGGAGACCGCGCGGGCCGCATCCTCGGCCGTGTCGACCAGGGGAACGATCACTCCGGCCGCGCCGGCGTCGAGCGCTCGTCCGATCGGGGTGGCGTTGTTCGCCTCGACGCGCACGAGCCCGGCGGCCCGGCCGCCCGCCTCGATCGCCATCAGGCCGTTGAGCATGGCCGAGTAGCCGATCAGCCCGTGCTGGGCGTCGAGGGCGACATAGTCGTAGCCCGTGCGCGAGACCCGCTCGGTCGCGACGGCGGCGTCGAGCACGATCCAGTAGCCGACGATGCGCTCGCGATTGCGTACCCGGGCGGCGAATTCCTGTGCGGTCGTCATCTGCGTGGTCTCTTTCCTTGGTTCTGCGTGGTGTGGAGGAATCAGCGGTTGTAGGCCGGCATGGGCCCGCGGAGGGCGGCGCCCACGGCGTCGCAGGCGGCGACCACCTCGGCGGGCAGTGGGCCGAGGGCGGCGGTCGCGATGTTGGACTCGAGGTGCTCCACCTTGGAGCCGCCGAGCAGCAGGGCGCCTACGCGCTCCTGGCCGAGCAGCCAGCGCAGGGCGAGCTCGGTCATCGGGATCCCCGCACCTGCGGCGATCTCCTGCAGCGCGGTGATCGCCTCGAACAGGGTGGCGTCCCAGTAGCGCTCCGTGTACATGGCCGCCAGGCGGGAGTCGCCGAAGCGCCCGCCCGTCGGCTTCTGCTCGAAGCGGTGCCGGCCGGTGAGCAGCCCGCCGCCGAGCGGGTTGTAGACCATCGTGAGCAGGCCGGTGGTGTCGGCGAACTCGAAGTACTCCTCCTCGATCCGGCGGGCCACCAGGTTGTAGAGCTGCTGCGCGACCACCGGGCGGTCCGTGCCGACGGCGTCGGCGGCGGCGTTGAGTTCGGCGATCTGCCAGGCCGCGAAGTTCGAGACTCCCAGCGAGCCGATCTTGCCCTCGGCCACCAGTTCGGAGACGGTCGCGAGGGTCTCGACGACCGGCGTCGCGCGGTCGGGCTGGTGCAGGTAGAACAGGTCGAGCCTTTCCACACCGAGGCGGCGCAGGCTGCCGTCGACGCTGGCGCGGAGTCCGGCGGGCGACAGCGGGGAGTTGTCGCCCGCGTCGGGGTTGGGCATGCCCGCCTTGCTGGCCAGGTGCACGCGGTCGCGGCGGGTGGGCAGGATGCCGGAGAGGATCGTCTCCGACGCGCCCCCGGCGTAGCCGTTCGCGGTGTCGATGGCGGTGACGCCGTTGTCGAGCGCGACGTCGACCATGCGCTCGGCGGTGGCAGCGTCGACGGTGTCGCCGAAGGTCATCGTGCCGAGCACGAGCCGGGAGAGTGAGGCGGTCATCATGCGAGCCTTTCTGCGGGGACGAGGATCTCGCGCGGCTTGCGGCCGCGCATGGTGGCCGGGTCGAGGGCGGCGGCGCGCAGCGCCCGCGTGTAGGCCTCGCGCGGCCGCTCGAGCACCTGGGCGGTGAGGCCCTGTTCGACGATCGAGCCCTTCGACATCACCATCACGTAGTCGGCGATCTGGCGCACCACCCCGAGGTTGTGGGTGATGAACAGGTAGGTGAGACCGCGCTCCTTCTGCAGGTCGGTGAGCAGCTGCAGCACCTGGGCCTGCACAGAGACGTCGAGCGCGCTCGTCGCCTCGTCGCAGACGAGCACGTCGGGAGAGCTGGCGAGCGCCCGGGCGATGCCGATGCGCTGGCGCTGCCCGCCGGAGAACTCCTGCGGGCGTCGCTCGAGCGCGGTCGACGGCAGCCCGACGAGGTCGATGAGCCGTGCCGCCTCCTTCGCCCGCTCCGCCTTGGACGAGACGCCGCGCAGCCGCAGCGGTTCGCCGACGATCTCCTGCGCGGTGAGGTGCGGGTCGAGCGAGCCGTAGGGGTCCTGGAACACCATCTGCACACGCGACCGGGTCGGACGCAGCGCCTTCTCCTTCAGTTTCGCGTAGTCGGTGCCGCCCAGCTTGATCTCTCCGGAGGTGGGGGTGAGCAGGCGCACGATCGCCTTGGCGATCGTCGACTTGCCGCAGCCGGACTCGCCGACCATGGCCAGCGTCGTGCCCTTCTGGATGGAGAAGCTCACATCGTCGACCGCGCGGAACGTGCCCTTGCCCACCTGGTAGTCGACGACGAGGTTGTTCACCTCGAGCAGCGGGGCGGTGGTGGAGTCGGTCATGATGATGCTCCGTTCGATTCCGTGGTCGTCGGCGGTGCCTGCCGGGCGATGTCGCCGTCCCAGGGGCCGAGCTGGGGGACGGCGGCGAGCAGCTTCTGCGTGTACTCCTCGCGCGGGTGGTTGACGACATCCTCCACCTCGCCGCTCTCGACGAACCGACCGGCCTTCATCACGTGGATGCGGTCGGAGACGATGCGCGCGATACCGAGGTCGTGGGTGATCATCAGTATCGCGATCTTCGTGCGCTCCTGCAGCTCCATCAGCAGATCGAGGATTCCCGCTTGAACGGTGACATCGAGCGCGCTCGTGGGCTCGTCGGCGACGAGCAGCACGGGCTCGCCGGCGAGCGCCATCGCGATCAGCACGCGCTGCAGCATTCCGCCGGAGAGCTGGTGCGGGTACTTCTTGATCTGCGCGGCGGGGTTGGGGATGCGCACCTGGTCGAGCAGTTCGACGGCGCGTGCGTGGGCGGCCGCGGCATCGAGTTCGGGGCGGCGCAGGCGCACCGCCTCGATCAGCTGGCGGCCGATGCTCATCACGGGGCTCAGTGCCGTCATCGGGTCCTGGGGAACCAGCGACACCGTTCGTCCGCGCACCGAGGTGATGACCCGCGGATGCTTGATCACGTCGCGGCCCTGGAAGGACGCGTGGCCGGAGAGCACGGCGAGGTCTGTCGGCAGCAGGCCGAGGATCCCCATGGCCGTCGTCGACTTGCCCGAGCCGGATTCGCCGATGATGGTCACCGTCTCGCCGACGGCGATGCGGAAGGAGACCCCGTCGACGGCGCGGACGACTCCCGCGTCGGTGATCAGCTCGATCTGCAGGTCGACGACGTCGAGCAGCGGCGCGGCCGGGTCGATCGTGGGCAGCGAGGCGGTGAAGAAGCCGCTCATTTTTTCGAACCCTTCCGTCGGGGTGCCCGGTCTCGTAGTCCGTCTCCGAAGAGATTGACCCCCACCACAAGGATCACGATCACGAGACCGGGGAATGTGACAAGCCACCACGAGGTCGTGATGTAGTCCTGGCCGTCGGAGATGATCCGGCCCCAGGTGCTGAACGGCCGCTGCGGTCCGGCTCCGAGGTAGCTCAGCGCGCTCTCGAGCAGCACCGCCTGGGCGAGCAGCAGCAGTACGACCAGGCTGGCCTGCTTGAAGATGTTGGGAATGACGTGGCGCACCAGGATCTGAACGCGACCGAGCCCGAGAACGCGGGCCGCCGCCGTGTAGGGCTTCTCGCGCTCGACGATCACGAGGCTGCGGGTGAGCCGGGCCACCTCGGGCCACTGTGCGATCGCGATCACGAAGGTGATCACGACGAGCGACGGTCCGAACAGCGCGACCACGAGCAGCAGCATCATCAGCAGCGGAAGCGACAGCTGCGCCTCCAGCACCCGCGAGATCAGCGAGTCGATCCTGCCGCCGAAGAAGCCGGCGGCGGAGCCGAGCACGATCCCGATGACACCGGACACGGCGACGGCGAGCACGCCGACCAGCAGCGACACCTGGCCGCCGTGCAGGATCAGCGACAGCAGGTCGCGGCCGAGCTGGTCGGTTCCGAGCAGGTGTCCGTCGCTGAACGGCGGCAGGCGGCGGGAGCCGAGGTCCTGCTCGTTGGCGGAGGGCACGGGCAGGATGCCCACCAGCAGGATCGGCAGCACGACCAGCAGGGTGCAGACGGCGCCGATCCAGATCTTCACCCGGCTGCCGCGACGGCGGCGGGTGGAGCCGGCCGACGCCAGCTGCTTGGCCGTGACGGCCGAGGGACGTTCGACGACGCTCATGATGCGGCGACCTTTTCGAGACGTACGCGAGGATCGAGCAGCGGGTAGCAGAGGTCGACAATCAGCTGCACCA
>Ga0247805_1001600_pt1 | contig 10798 bp, 13 predicted proteins | sample UWRJL044104R1_FD_180930 | JGI IMG/M metagenome (GOLD analysis project Ga0247805, IMG submission 180930) | Plant litter microbial communities from Arlington Agricultural Research Station in Wisconsin, United States - UWRJ-L044-104R-1 | ecosystem: Environmental > Terrestrial > Plant litter >...
CTCCTGGGCGGTGTCGTGGTCGTTGGTCGCCTTGCCTACGGCTTCCTTGGCCTTGCCGGCTACCTTCTCGGCGGCGTTCTGAATCTTGTCTCCAGCACTCATGGTGCACCCGCTTTCCTTGATCGAAGTGGTTACGACGGTACGCCGATCCGACCTGTGAAGAGCACTCATTGCGGAGTGGGAGAACGCGCGCTAGTGATGGTCAGTCGTCGATCGTGTCCAGGCCCCGGCGTCGCAGCTCATCGAGGTGGTCGCGCATCGCCGCAACACGCTCGGGGTTGTGCCCCACCCATCCCGTCAGCTCGCCGACGACCCGCACGGGCTGCGCGGTGCGGAACGACCGCGTCGGATTCCCCGGGAACCGCGCGTTCGTCACGTTGGGATCGTCCTCGAGCGCCCCCGTCGCCTCGACGAAGTAGATCCGGCCGGGTGAGTCGCCCGTCGCGAGCTCGGCGCCCCAGGCCGCCGCGTCGAGGGTCTCGGTGACGTAGACGTGGTTCGCGATCCTGCCCGCGCCGAAGTTCGAGGGCCGGCCGGGCACGAGAAGGTCTCCCGGGCGCAGGTCAGCGCGGGTGCCGTGCAGCAGGGCTCCTGACCCGTGCACCTCGAACGCCGTGGGCTCGCTGGTCATCGTCTACTCCCTCCGCGTCGCGACTGTGCGTCGGGACTGTCCGTCGGGCCAGGGACGACCGTCCCTGCGGCCGGGGTGTGCGACCGGCCCGCTCGCCACGATTGAACCATGACGAAACGCGAAGCACCAGACGACAATCCCGTGCACGACACTCGACAGGAGACTCCCGTGAACACCGCGAACCTTCCTCACCGCACCCGACGCACCGGCCGCGCGATCGTCGCCGTCACGGCCGCGGCGGCGCTCGCCGTCGGAGCCGTGGCCTTCGGCGCCTGGAGCCGCACCGACGGGGCGGGACCCGGCGCCGGTGCGGGTTCCGAGTCCGCGCTGACCGACCGGCTGCAGGACCTGGTCGACGCCGGCTACCCGGCCGCCCTGGCCTCCGTCACCGACGCGCACGGCGACCACGTCGACGTCGCGGTCGGCGAGGGCGACATCGAGTCGGGCGACACGGCGCGGGCAGACGGCGAGGTGCGCATCGCCAGCAACACCAAGATGTACGTCGCCACCATCGTGCTTCAGCTCGTCGAGGAGGGCGTCGTCGCGCTCGACGAGCCGATCGAGACCTACCTGCCAGGGCTCGTTGCGGGCGAGGGCATCGCCGGAACGGACATCACCGTGCGCCAGCTGCTGCAGCACCGCAGCGGGCTGCCGGAGTACGCGGACCAGGTGGCGGCCGACGCCTTCGGCGTGCAGGACGTCTACATCGCCCCGCGCGACATGCTCGACGTGGCGCTCGAGAAGCCCGCCGTCTTCGTCCCCGGGGAGCGCTGGGAGTACAGCAACACCAACTACCTCACCCTGGGCCTGCTGATCGAGCGGATGACCGAACGGCCGCTGTACGAACAGGTCGACGAGCGCATCGTGAAGCCGCTCGGACTGCAGCACACCTACCTGCCCGTTCCGGGCGAGCGGGAACTGCGCGGCGAGCACCCGCTGGGCTACCACCTCGGCGACGACGGGGAGCTGCGCGACATCACCACGATGGACCCGTCGTTCGCCTGGTCGGCCGGCGCGATCGTCGCCTCCCCGAACGACCTCAACGCCTTTATGCAGGCGCTCCTGAACGGCGAGCTGCTCAGCGACGCCGGACTGGCCGAGATGCAGACCACCGTGCCCGCAGGCGACGAGCTCTGGCCGGAGGCGACCTACGGGCTCGGGCTGCAGAGCTACCCGCTGAGCTGCGGCGGAGTGGCGTGGGGACACGGCGGCGACATCCCGGGAACCCAGACCCGCAACGCGGTCGGCCCGGACGGCACGGCGGTCACCGTCGCCGTGACCGCCCTGCCCTGGGCGGTCGTCGACATGACCGACGAGGAGAAGCTGCTCGAGCAGTACCGGATCGTCGTCGACGTCCTCGACGAGACGCTGTGCGACTGAGCGGAGGGCGCACAACACGGGGGCTCCGGCGTGCTGCCGGAGCCCCCGCGTGGTTGACTCGACCCATGGCCAGCGACGGATCGAGATCCCGCGGATCGCGCTCGGCCGCATCGTGGCTGCGCGCCGCGGTCGCGCCGGTCGTGGTTCTCGCGCTGTCCACCGGCTACCTCGGTGCCGACCTGATCGAGGGCGAGCCCGCGGGTGCTGCTGCAGCCGTGTCCGGGCCGGCAGCCGCCGGCATCGTGGCGCTCCAGGCGCTGGTGCTGGTCTTCCGCCGCCGCGCGCCTCTGCCGGTGTTCGCGCTGGTCGTGGCGCTCGACGCGGTGCTGCTCGGTTCCAGCGCGGGCGAGCTCGGCACCGGTGCTCTCGCAACCATGATCGCGACCTTCGCGCTGACTCGCGGCGGCGAGCTGCGCATCCGCTACATCGTCGTCGCCTGCGGGGCCGTGACGACCCTGGTTGTGAGCGCTATGGCGATGGCGGTGGCGGGCGTCTACCCGCCGCTGGCGATCGCGGCCGTGGCGGTGCTGCGGCCGGTGCTGCAGTACGCGGTGCCCGCGGCGCTCGCCGAGTTCTTCCTCGCCAGGGAGCGGCTGGTGCGTGCCCTGCGCGATCGCGCCGAACTCGCCGAGCGGGAGCGACTGCGCGACGTGGAACGGGAGATCGCGGGGGTGCGCACCGCGATGGCGCGCGAGCTGCACGACATCGCCGCACACCACCTCTCGGGCATCATCGTCGGAGCGCAGGCGGCATCCGCGCTGGTCGCGAGCGACCCGGACCGCACCAGGGAGATGCTCCGCACCGTGCAGCGGGACGCGCGCACGACGCTCGCCGACCTGCGACGCACCGTCGGGCTGCTGCGCAGCGACGGCGATTGTGACGGCGATGCGGGTACGCCGGGCCTCCCCGCCCCGGTGCCGTCGCTCGACCGGGTCGCCTCGCTGGTGGCGGAGGCGGCCGGTCGTGGCCGGCTCGTGACGCTGGACGTCTCCGGGGAGACCGTTGCTCTCGGGCCTCTGGCCGAGACCGCCGGCTACCGCATGGTTCAGGAGTCGCTCGCCAACGCCGCCCGCCATGCGCCCGGGACGGCGACTCGCGTGAACATCGTGTACTCGCCCGAGTCGGTGCGCATCACCGTGCACAACGACGCGCCCGCCGTGGCGCCTGCCGGCCGGCGCGACGGCGGCTACGGAATCGCCGGCATGCGGGAGCGCGCCGACCTGGTCGGCGCGCGGCTCAGCACCGGCGCGCTGGTAGACGGGTCCTGGCGCAACGAGCTCGAGATCCCGCGCGACACCGACAGGAGCACCGAGTGATCAGACTGCTCATCGCCGACGACCAGGCCATCGTGCGCGCCGGCGTCGCCGTGATCGCGGGTGCCGAGTCCGACATGGTTGTCGTCGGCGAGGCCGGCGACGGGGTCGAGGCGCTCGCGATGACCCGGGAGCTGCGGCCGGACGTGGTGTGCATGGACATCCGCATGCCGAACATGGACGGCATCGCCGCCACCCGGGCGATCGTCGCCGACCCCGGTCTGAGCACCGAGGTGCTCATCGTCACCACCTTCGACATCGACGAGGACGTCTTCGCGGCGCTCGAGGCGGGCGCCGCCGGATTTCTGCTGAAGGGCGCGGAGGAGGAGACCCTGCTCGGGGCCATCCGCTCGGTAGCGGCGGGGGAGGGGACGCTCGACCAGTCGCTCACCCGGCGGGTGCTGCGACGGTTCGCCGAGCGGCGCGCCCATGCGCCCCGGGTTGCGGAGCCCGCACCGCATCCGCTCACCGCGCGCGAGCTCGACGTACTGGGCCTGCTCGCCGAGGGCCTCTCCAACGCCGAGATCGCCGAGCGGCTGTTCATCGAGTCGACGACCGTGAAGTACCACCTGGCCGGACTGCTGCAGAAAATCGAGGCGCGCGACCGGCTGCAGGCGGTGCTCTGGGGAATCCGCTCGGGACTCATCGACCCGTTCGCCTAGGGCGGGTCAGGCGTAGGCGGGCTGGCAGATCTGCGCCCAGACCGTGTCGAGCGACAGCCCGAGCACCGCGGCGATCGCGGCGATGGTCGGGAAGGCGGGTGTCGCCACCCGGCCCGTCTCGATCTTGCGCAGGGTCTCCGGCGAGACGCCGGCGTCGAGGGCGACATCGAGCATCGACCGCTCGCCCCTCGCCTCGCGCAGCAGGGCGCCGAGACGCTGCCCGCGCTCGACATCGGCGGGGGTGAGCGGCAGTCTGACCATGGCACGATCCTAGTACGGGATAGTTTGACCGGTATAGTTATTGGCTCCACGAGAAGGGCGACCGCATGATCGAGATCCTGACCCCCGCCGAGATCGACCGCGCCCGACGCACCGGCGCCCTGGTCGCGAACATCCTCTACGCGCTGAAGGACCGCGCCGTCGTGGGCACGAACCTGCTCGAGATCGACCGCTGGGCCAAGGCCATGATCCTCGAGGCCGGTGCGACCTCGTGCTACGTCGACTACGCGCCCTCCTTCGGGCGCGGGCCGTTCGGACACTACATCTGCACCGCGGTCAACGACGCCGTGCTGCACGGCCTGCCCCACGACTACGCGCTCGCCGACGGCGACCTGCTCACCCTCGACCTCGCGGTCGTGCTCGACGGTGTGGCAGCCGACTCCGCGATCAGCTTCGTCGTAGGAGAGACGCAGCCCGCCGAGAGCCTCGCGCTCATCGACGCCACCCGCCGCGCCCTCGCCGCGGGCATCGCCGCCGCCGGTCCCGGGGCACGGATCGGCGACCTCTCCCATGCCATCGGCTCGGTCCTCTCCGCGGCCGGGTACCCGATCAACATGGAGTTCGGCGGACACGGCATCGGGTCGACGATGCACCAGGACCCGCACGTCGCCAATGACGGGCGTGCGGGTCGCGGCTACAAGCTCCGCCCCGGACTGCTGCTCGCGCTGGAGCCCTGGGTGATGGCCGACACGGCCGAGCTGGTCACCGACGACGACGGCTGGACGCTCCGCAGCGCCACCGGAGCGCGCACCGCACACAGCGAGCACACCATTGCCATCACCGCGGACGGCGCCGAGATCCTGACCCTGCCCACCGCCTGATCGGCTCAGTGCCCGACGCGACGCCAGCGCAGCTGCGAGTGGAAGGTGCGGCCGTCGGAGTCCGTGCGCGGCGAGGCCTCGATGCTGAGGGTGTCGCCGATCAGCTCCAGCAGCCGCAGCTGGCTCCTGCCCTGCCAGTTCGGGAACAGCGCCAGCTCGATCTCGTGGTGCACCCTGCCGGTCTCCTCGTCGAGAGTGAAGGTGCCCGCGTAGGCGACGAAGCGTCGGGCCGAGCTCGCGTACTCCGCATCGGTGGCGTCGAGGGGGTCGGACGCCGACACCTGCGGCCGGTCGGCGGCGCCGAGCACGGCGCTCACCGTGCCGCCGGCGGTGTAGCTGAGGTAGCCGGTGGCGGAGGCGCCGAACTCGGCCACCCGCGAACCGTCCTCGAAGTGCTGCACCGCGCTGAGCAGCCGCCACGAGCCGAGCAGGTCCTCGAGCGAGACGCGCCGGTCGGTCGTCACTGCTGTGCCGTTCGTCATAGCCGTCTCCTCGACGTGCATTGGGCGCCCCCGAGGTGCGCGGTGTGATCACCCTAGAAAACAAGCGGATGCGACGCGCGCGTCCGCAGTCGGAAACTCGCTAGACAAACGTCGTGGTCTGGGTATTCGGGTTCCGGAGCCCGTATTCGAGCTCCCAGACGGCCTCGTCGAAGTCCTGCGCGGAATCGACCGGCGACCACCGGTGGGCTCCGAGTCGTGCGTCGGCGATCGGGGTGATGCTCGCGGGCGTGTGTTCCCTGGGTGTCATTTCGACTCCTTCTCTGTCGGGGCGGATTCCCTCGTGCGGAATGTGACGGCGACCAGCACGAGTACCGCGAGCATCGCGCAGGCGGAGACGACGAACGAGGTCGCGAAGCCTCCCGCCACCGAGGCGCCGGCGGTGGTGCGCAGCGCGGCCACGGTGGCGAGCGACGCCACGCCGAGGGCCGCACCGATCTGCTGGGCCGTGGTCAGCAGGCTGGCCGCCTCGCCCTGCACCGACGCCTCGACCTGGGCAGTGGCGGCGATCGACAGCGCGGGCAGCAGCAGTCCGATGCCGAGCGCGGTGAGCAGCAGCCCCGGGAGGATGTTCCCCGTGTAGCTGCCGCCCGTGGTGATGAACGCGAAGGCCCCCTGTCCGACGACGAGGAGGGCGGTGCCGGTGAGGGCGGTGGCCTTCACGCCGAACCTCGCGATGATCCGCCGCGCGACGACCGAGGAGACCACGACGATGGTCGCCGTGGCCGGAAGCAGGCCGAGGCCGGTGAGCAGCGGGTCGAAGCCGAGCACGGTCTGCAGGTACAGCGACACGAAGTAGACGTAGGCGGCGAGAACGGCGCCGGTGACGAGCATCGCGCCGAGGGCGCCGCGGCGCGGACCGGAGGCGAGGAGCGATCGGGGGATCAGCGGATCGGAGGCCCTCCGCTGCGTCAGCACGAAGATGCCGGCGAGCAGTACTGCGCCGATCACGGGTCCGTAGGTGAGCGGGCTGGCGGCGCCGTGCTGCTCGAGGTTGCTGAGCCCGAATATTGCCGCTGCGATCGCGAGCGTGACCAGCAGTGACGGCACCAGGTGCAGCGATCCGCGCTCGCCGGACCTGCTGTGCCGCGGGATGGCGAGCGGCACCGCGATCAGCAGCGCGAGCACGATCGGGATGTTGATGAGGAACACCGCGCGCCAGCCGACCGCCTCGACGAGCAGTCCGCCGAGCACGATCCCCGCTGTGCCTCCCGCGGCGGTGGCGCCCTGCCAGATGCCGAGCGCGTGGATCCGGGAGGGTCCGTCGGCGAACAGCAGCGTGAGCGACGACAGGGCGGCCGGTGCGACGAGCGCGGCCGCTGCGCCCTGCACGAACCGGGAGGCGACGAGCAGCTCAGGGGTCGGCGCGAATCCGCAGCCGATCGACGCGATGCCGAACACGCTGAGTCCGATGATGAGCATGCGCCGTTGACCGAACTGGTCGCCGGCGCGTCCGCCGAACAGCAGCAGGGCGCCGAAGGTGAGAGCGTAGCCGGTCACGATCCACTGCAGGCCCGAGCCGGAGAAGCCGAGTCCGGAGCGGATCGTCGGGAGGGCGACGTTCACGACGCTGAAGTCGAGCTGGAGTACGAACTGGGCCGCGCAGAGAACGAGCAGCGCGCGTGTGGCGTGCGGCGGCGCATCCGCTGTCGCTGGCGGGGCGGTCGTGTGTGTCGTCACGGAGATCCTCTGGTCGCGGTAGACACGAAGATAGGAGGCCGAGGGGTGGACCGGTTCCCCCCGGTTGTTCAGAACTTGTTCGACAAACGTCGCGGCGGGGCGGTTGCGCCCGCCGCCCGCTAGCCCGTCGGCGACATGTCGCCCGTCGCCGGAGTGCCGTTCAGGTAGCCGTAGCGCAGCAGCACCGTGCCCGTGCCCGACGTCGCCGGAGGCTCGAGCAGGGCGAGGGTGGCGGGCGGGCCGTCCGTCTCGAAGAGCCTCTTGCCCGCTCCGACCACGATCGGGTGCACCCAGAGGTTCAGCCGGTCGAATAGCCCCCGGGCGACGAGGGTGCGGGCAAAGTCAATGCTGCCGATGACGTGCACGTCGCGGTGCCGGTCGCGGAGGGCCGCCACCTCGGCGTCGAGGTCGTTGCCGAGCAGGTGGGAGTCGCGCCAGACCAGGTCGGGCGTGCCGCGCGATGCGACGTACTTGGGGATCGACTCGAAGGTGCGCGCGATCTCGGAATCGGGCCCGTCGAGCTGGTGCGGCCAGTACGCGGCGAAGATGTCGTAGGTACGCCGCCCGAGGAGGAGTGCGTCGGTCGAGCGGATGCCCTCCATGATCTGCGCGCCGGCGATGTCGTCGACCAGGGGCGCCTGCCATCCGCCGAACGCGAAGCCGCCCTCGGTGTCCTCGTCCGGGCCTCCGGGCGCCTGCGCGACGCCGTCGAGGGTGGTGAAGAGATCGATCTGGATTCTGCCGGTCATGGTGGCCTCCTCTTCTCGCTCACCCTACGCATCCGCTCGTCCCGATCCAATCGCTTGACGCCGATCACGACAGGGGACCCGCTTGACAGTTAGAACTCTAACGGTTAGGTTTCTAACTATGAATGAGCCAGGCGGTCCTCCCACTCACCTCGACCTGTTCCGGTGGATCGGGTGGGCGCAGCGCCAGGCGGGCGAGAACTGGGTGCGCGAGCGCGACCTGAGCCAGTCGCAGGCCTTCGTGCTCGGCTACCTGGTGCAGAACCCCGGAACGATCCAGCGCGAGATCGCGCGGGTGAGCCGCACCAGCGCCGCGAGCGTCTCGAGTCTCCTGCAGGGGCTCGAGCGCCGGGGTCTCATAGAACGCCGCACCGAGGGCGCCGACGAGCGCACCAAACGCGTCTTCGCCACTCCCGCCGGCGGCGAACTGATCGCCGGATTCGCGGAGGCGATGCAGGGTGCCGACGCGACGATCCTGGCCCCGCTGAGCGAGGCCGAGAGGGCGACCCTGCTCGCCCTGCTCGCGAAGATCACCGCGCAACTCCCGCCGCCGTCCCGGTAGCGGCCCCGCGCCCCCGCGGCGCATTCCATTCCCCGCCACCCGGCATCCGCCGGCGCGCGTATTCGCCGTGCCGGCGATCGTCGGCGCGCCCGAAACCGTCCGAAAGGGCACCCCCCCCCTGCCCGGAAAGGAGCAGCTCATGAACACCTCACCCACCCCGGAACCGACGGCGGCGGCCGATGCTGTCGGCAGCAACCGCTGGTTCCTCTCTTCGGCCCCGATCGTCAGCGCCCTCGTGCACCTGTGCGTGCCGATGGCGGCGGCGTTCATCGTGGGCGCCGTCTACAGCCTGATCAATGCCGGCGTCATCGGGTCGCTCCACAACACTGCACTGCTCGCCGCTGTCACCCTCGGCTCGCCGATCCTGGGGCTGGCCATGGCCGTCGGGAACGTGTTCGGCGTGGGCGGCGGCGCGTTGATGTCGCGGCTGCTCGGTGCGGCCGAGCGCGAGCCGCACGCGGCCGCGCAGATCAAGCAGGTCGCGTCGTTCTCCTTCTGGGGCTCGGTGGTCACCGGTGCCGTCGTGGGGGCGATCGGTCTGCTCCTGCTGCAGCCGATCGTGTCCCTCCTCGGTGCGGACGCCGCGGCCGCACCCGCGACGAGTGCCTTCGTCGGTGTGATGCTCGCGTTCGTTCCCGCGCTCGCCGCAGCGGTCTGCCTCGAGCAGCTCGTGCGGGCCGAGGGCGCCGCCCGCCAGGTGATGATCGGGCTCATCGCGTCGACGGTCGCGAACCTGCTCTTCGACCTGCTCTTCATCCTCGTTCTGCACTGGGGCGTGGCCGGCGCGGCCCTCGCGACCGGCCTCGCCAATCTCGGAGTCGTGGTCTACTTCGCCGTGTGGCTGACCCGGCACAGCCAGCACGTGAGCCTCGCCCCGCGTTGGTTCAGCCTCTCCTCCGCCGTGACGAAGCCGGTCCTCGGGGTCGGGGTCGGCACCCTGCTCCAGTCCGCGTTCCTCATCGTCATCGCCCTGGTTCTCAACAACCTCGCCGCGGACTACGGAGACGGTCCGCTCGCGGCGATGGGGGTGGCGGTGCGCATCGCGCAGGTGCCGGAGTTCCTCATCATGGGCGTCACGCTCGGTGTGCTGCCGCTCCTCGCGTACTCCTTCGGGAAGGGGGACGGGGCCCGTCTCTCGTCGGCCCTCCGAGCATCCGCTGTCACGGTGGGCGGCATCGCCCTGCTCTCGTCGGGGCTGGTGTACCTGTTCCGCGACCAGGTGTTCTCGGCCTTCGTAGCGGATCCCTCGGTGCTCGCGATCGGTGTCGTGGTACTCACGGCGCAGCTGGTGGCGATGATCGCGAACGGGTTCACGGGACTCATCACCTCGCTGTTCCAGGCCACCGGGCGCGCTCTGGCCGCGACGGTGATGTCGATGACGCAGGGTGTTCTGTTCATCCCGGTGGTGCTGCTGGGCAACCTCTGGTTCGGGCTGGCCGGCATCATCTGGGCGCTCACGGTCACCGAGATCGCGGTGCTCGTCGTGGGCCTGGTGATGTGGACCGCATCCCGCGGGGTGATCGGGCGGGGTCTCGCCGCGGGAAGCCCGGAGCGGGCGGAGCTGGCGCTCGAGCAGGCCGCCGCCTGAGCGGCAGGAGACCTGACACCATTCGGGGTTGACGTGACACCATTGTGGTGTCACCATGGTGCCATGGAACTCAGCAGCTACGTCACCGATCTCCAGCGCCAGCTGGTCGACGCCGCCGAGCACGGCAGCGAGGAGACCCGCGCCGTGGCCGAGCGGCTCGCGGCGGGGCTCGACGCGGCGACCCGGCTGGTATTGCTCGACGTGCTCTCGGCGGCGGTCGGCGAGATCACCCGCGACCTCGCGCCCGGGTCGGTCGAGATGCGGCTGCGCGGTCGCGACGTCGACTTCGTGGTCGCCGTGCCCGCCGCGGAGTCCGAGTCCGACGAGCGCCCCGCCGTGACCGTCGACCTCGACGACGCGAGCACCTCGCGCACCACCCTCCGCCTGCCCGATGCCCTCAAGGCGCGGGTCGACGAGGCCGCCTCAGCCGACGGTCTGTCGGTCAACACCTGGCTGGTGCGGGCGGTCGCGGCCGCCCTCCAGCCGAAGCAACGCCGATCCGCGCAGCGGACGCTGCGCACCGGCGACAATTTCGCGGGCTGGGCGCGCTAGAGAGCCCGGCACCTCGCTTCCGCAGCCGCGCGATCCCGCGCGACCGATCCACCACGCCCGATGAAAGGAAGGCGCCAGCATGCC
>Ga0247805_1001602_pt1 | contig 10790 bp, 5 predicted proteins | sample UWRJL044104R1_FD_180930 | JGI IMG/M metagenome (GOLD analysis project Ga0247805, IMG submission 180930) | Plant litter microbial communities from Arlington Agricultural Research Station in Wisconsin, United States - UWRJ-L044-104R-1 | ecosystem: Environmental > Terrestrial > Plant litter >...
GGTAGGTAAAGCGACACCACTTTCATCTTTACCTGAGCGCTGATAAATGAATGCAGGATAATTGTTGATTGGGTTGATTGCCATTTTTATAGCAGAAGCAGTTGGTATGGTTAGATTATCTCCAATTAATGTCCATTGACGGCCGATGAAGGATATATTTACGGTATAGTTTAGTGCAGCGGGTAAATTTGGATCGTTGTAGGAATAAACTACTGTATTGCTAAAATCGTTTATTGTTTTTTTACTTTCCTGCGTTGTTGCGCCAACTTTAAGGATAGCACCAGTAGTCGTTTCAAACCGGGCCACGAGACTACTTAAGTTTGCTGTTTCGGCAATTGGCATGTCGATGTTTAAGCCTTTGATCACTCCAGGAAAATTACCTTGTAATCCTGGATTATCTTCGGCGAAGAACCCAAATGATTTCAGGGCAATCTTTTTTTCTACCCGTACTGCATAACTGCGTGTACTTCTATCTTCAGCTTTTACTTTATATGTGATAGGGGTCGTGAAATCCTGTTCAGATATGCCACTTTCCTGCACCACGTTACCTACCTGTACAATGGTACGGGGATTGTCTACGATGAAACTCGCTTTCAGCTCGGTTACGTCAACTTCTATAGGTAAGTTTACTACAATTTCGTCACCAGCTATTGTGCCTGCATATTCTTTGTCTAATCCTTGTGCATCTTTAACAATGAATTTAAAGGTTTCAATTCCTTTAGCATACATGACAGGATCTTTTTTACAACCTGCTGCAATGCCCATTGCGATGAACAGGATTAAGGCTATGATATTTTTAATGTTTTTCATCACGGTTAGTTTAGGGTCTTAAAATTTTCTGGCATGAGTACTGCTTTTATACCAGGTGTATCGATCAGATATTTTTTGGCTAAATCAGCAACCATTTCCGGAGTGATTTTATTGATCATATTTTCAAAATCATTGAAATAACTGTAGTCTTTAAAGCCAAAGTAAAATTGGTTTCTAAGGGCCGAACTCCAAAATAGATTTTTATCAGCCTGTTTTTTATAGCCGTCAATTTGCTGTACTTTGATGTTGTTCAGGTCACTAACAAAATATTTTGGATTGGCAGCTACTTTCTTTACCTCTTCCTGGGCCTGCTTGATCAGGAATTGAGCCGATTCGGGCGCACAGGTAAAAGAGATCCTGGAACGGATAAGTGGCGCAGGGATCCTGGTTGATGAGATGGAAACACCAACTCCATAAACTCCTGAGTTCTCTTCGCGTAAATTCAAACGCAGTTTTACCTTTAATACTTCTTGCAGTAAGGTTTGAACCAGGATATCTGGATAATCATATGTTACATTATTGCTTTGGTGAAAAATGTTTACTGTGCTTTTTGGTGCTGCACCTGCATACATGAGGATGTCTTTGGCAGTCTGACCGCCAACGGGGCCTTTGTATTGAAATTGCTTGTTGTATTCACCTCCAGGTAAGCCACCAATGTATTGTTCCAGGAGTGGTTTGATACTGTCGGGATTAAAATCACCTACAATGACAAACTGAAAATCTTTTGCAGAGCCGAAGCGACTTTTAAATACGGGGATGATCTTGTTTAAGTGCGCTTCTTTATTCAATCTTTCTGGTGAAAGATCGGAGGCATAGTCGTCATCTCCTTTTAACAACTCGGCAATGGCTTTGTTGTAAGCATAGTTTGGAGATAATTTGTTGTTCTCCATTTGTTCTATGCTTTGGCGTTTCGCTTGTTCAAAGGTTACCGGGTCTGCGTTTGGATACATCCATTTCAGGTACATCAACTGGAACATGGTATTGGCATCTTTCCAATCGGCGCTGGCAACCACACCTTCTCTTGTGCCGGAAAGTACTAAGGTTGCAGATGCTGAATTTCCTGTAAGGAATTGTGTAAGGGCTGAGCGACTGAATGCTCCCGCTCCGCTTAAACCGGTTACGGGTTTAACAAACTGCGCAGTTACGTATTGAAGGGAATCAAGCGCATAAATGCCACCTTGTCTAAAACCAGATAGTGAAATGTAGTTTTTCTTTTCGGTGGTAGGTTTGAGGTATACGACAGTTCCGTTAGATAAGGTCCATTTGGTTACCCCAATAGGGGCCAGGCTTTCTGTTTTAACGACTTTTCCTGCAACAGGTTGTTCTGTTAACAGTTTTTTCGGAACGGTAAGCTGGTCTGCCCAGGGTGCAATTTTTGCTGTGGTTGCTTTAGCAAACATCATTCTTAAAGCAGCCTGGCTAGGCAAATTATGCTTGTCTTTTTCCGGAGCGGTTAGCAACACAACGGTATTGCCGGATTTATTTACCGATTTTAAAAAGCTGAGTAAAGCCAAAGAATCGATCTGATCCACATATTTTAAAGCCAGCCTGTTGCGTTCTTTTTTTGCAAGCATGGTACTGCCATTGTAAAATACGTCCTGAATTTCATTGACATAGGTTTCTGGCTGGGTTTTGTCTTCAGCCAGCTCAGACCTTTTAATGGCTGCTACATATTCGTTCCGGTATTTCTTGATTTCATCTCTGGTAAATCCATAACGGAAAATGCGCTGGGCTTCGGTCAAATACTGTGCAATTCCTTCATTCATCTTATCGTGATATAATGCTGCACCACCTGAAACAATTCCATTTTTTAACACAATATTACTTATAGAAAAGCTGCCCTCTTTAAAATCGTTTTGCAATTGCGAAATCCGGCTAAAGCGGCTTTTCGCTAATGCATTAAAAAAAGATCTGGTAAGCTGCGCTTTATAATCCTGTTCGGTTTGAATGCCCTTAAACGACTTGATTTTATTGAAAACGCTCAATTCAATTGCATTGGCTTCTTTATCGGTGAGGATAGAGAATAGGGTGTCCTGATGCGCTGGCAATTCATAATAAACCCTTGCGGCCTTACTTTTTGCCTGGTATTGGTTAAATTCGTTTTTGATATAGTTTTCTACCTTTTTTGGATCGATATCTGTTACAATGGCGATGGACATCAGATCGGGACGGTACCATTTCTCATAAAAATCAACAATAGTTTGTCGTTTGAAGCTTTTTAGAATATCGACTTTACCAATAGGTAAGCGTTCTGCATATCTTGATTTGTTAAACAGTACAGGCAGATATTGTTCTCTTAAGCGATTTGCAGCACCTTGTTTACTGCGCCATTCTTCGATCACTACGCCACGTTCTTTGTCAATCTCATGACTGTCGAAAGTTACGCCAAAAGCCCAGTCGCCCATAATATCTATGGATTTTTCCAGGTTTTTTTCGTCTTCGGTATTGATACTGATTTTATACACGGTTTCATCAAAACTGGTATGTGCATTTAAATCGGCACCGAATTTTACACCTTTGGACTCCAGAAACTCAATGACATCATTTTTTGAATAGTGTTTGGTGCCATTGAAGGCCATGTGCTCGATAAAGTGAGCAAGGCCTTGCTGGTCGTTATTTTCCTGAAGTGAACCCGCATTAACAAACAGCCTTAGTACTGAATTTCCAGGTGTTTTGTTGCTTTTGTAAATGTAATAGCTGAAGCCATTTTTGAGTTTGCCTGTAACCAGGTTTGGGTCTTGTTTTAACTGCTGTGCATAGGCACCTGAATTCAATAATCCAAGGCCAATACCGAGTAGAACAAAGAGATTTATTTTCTTTATCATCTGATCCCTCCTTATTTTTTAGTGATGACCAATTGTTTCTGCAGCTGATCTGGCCCAGGAAGACCCATGGTGAAATTTTTGCTGTTGCTGAGTAAACGGATAATGAGGGTATTGTTTTTTGCAGGATCGAGGGTTGATTCTTTCCAGGCGATTCTAACTGGCCGTTCAAAGATTCCCTGTGGAAATGTTAACGTAGTTCCTTTGGTAATCAGGTCGAAGTCACGGCCTTCTTTTAAACCGTCTCCGACTTGAACTTCATACTGCACTGTAATTGGCTCGAATTGCAATTGGGCGCTCAGGTAAACTTTATAATCTACTGTGTCTTTACGGTTAGAAAGTACATCTATTTCACCTTTATTGTCTACCATGATGTGAAAGAAAGGATGGTCGTATGGTTTTACCTCGTCTTTTGCACAAGAAGCGATAAACAGCATGGCCGCAAAAACCGGCAGTGCTAAAACATATGTTATTTTGTGTTTCATTTTCTTAATTAATTAAATCCCGGGTTTTGGATGATGGCTTTATTGGCATCTATTTCTTTACCTGGAATTGGCAAAACAAATTTTTCATTAGGGTAGTTGAGGCTGCAAACAGATGAACTACAATCTGAGCCTCGAACTAGATTTTCTTTTCGGCGAACGATGTCAAAAAACCGTTGACCTTCAAAGCAAAGTTCGCGATTTCTTTCATCAGCAATTTGTTTGTACAGATCGGCATTAGAGGTGTAATTAATGCTGATGGTTCTGGTTGGGTGCGCCCTTTGAGAAATGATGCGTAAATCTTCAGCAGCTTCAGCATATTTTTTCAAATTCCAGTTTGCTTCTGCGCGGTTTAAATACATTTCAGACAAACGAATAATTTGTATAATCTGAGGATTTAAAACACCAACAGATCCATTGGAGTATTTCGTGGTTATTAATCTTCCCTTGTTATTCCCCGTTTTAGGTATGTTAAACATCCCCGTTAGCCGAATGTCGTCGGCATCATATAGAAACCTGGTTTTTGCAGATATCACAAATGAAGCATTAGTCGTATCAGAGAATACTGTGTAGATATTTGATACGGCAGCGTTCAGGTTGATGTTCGTTAATGCAAAAATACGTTCTGTTTTAGAGCTGGCATAATTGTCGATCTCCGTGTTAAAGACAGCTTTGTAATTTGCTGATGTGGCAAGCTGATAAGCATTGTCGTTAATGGCAAGACTAGCATTAGCTACGCTTTTCTCCCAATCTCCTTTATACAGATAAACACGGGAAAGTAATGCGATCGCTGCTTCATAGCTTATTGCCGCCTGAGTTGTATGGTTAGCATACTGTTGCAATAAGGGAAGTGAATTGTTAAGGTCTAAAATAATCTGATCGTAAGTTTCTTTCATTGTTTTTCTGGGTACCTGTTCGCCCGGACTGGGTGTTTTAAGTAATACCGGTATTCCGAGGTGTGAGGCATCAGCTGTGTAATTATAGGGTTGAGCATACACTCTGCTCAAATCGAAATGACATAATGCCCGCATGGCCAGCCCTTGTCCGGTAATAGAATCCAGGGTTTTGGCTTGGTTTGGGAATTTTGTTTTCAATTCCGGAATGGCATTTAAAACATTGTTTACGTTGTTAATAGCCTCATATACATTTAGCCAGATATGTCCGACAGCAAATGCATCATCGCCTATTGAACTTTGGAAATTATACTGCGGCAACATGACTGATGTATTGCCGCCTTGAATCAAATTATCAGAGGCCACCTCGGCATACATGCCAAATTCGCTTTTATAATAAGCTAAAATGACATTATAGGAACCATTTATCGCCAGTTTGGCGCCTTCTACAGTTTCAAATAGGGTATTTCTACCTGTTTTTCCAAAAGGTTCTTTTTCCAGGAATTTTTTACAAGAAACCATTGTGATGCACACAAGGCTTAATATTGTTATGGTATAGCTAATCTTTTTCATCACAATTTGTATTATAAGCTAACGTTTAAACCAAATGAAAGCACAAGTGGTTGTGGATAAGGATTAAACGAGTTTTTAAAATCGTTTCGGTTTGATTTGGTGTTGTATGGTGTCCAGAAGCCGATGTTATCTGCCTGTAAGTAAACACTTGCACGGTCCAGACTCACGCGTTTAAGTAAGGACTTAGGTAAATTGTAGTTTACACTCACATTTGTTAAACGAAGGCTTGTTTTTTGATGTAAAAATCGCGTAGAGTTTCGTGCGTTATTTACGTTTTCACCCAACACTGTTTTAGGGATATTACTCAAATCTCCAGGTTCTCTCCATCTGTCTAGCAGATTGGTGGATTGATTGTCGCTGGCAAGGTTGCGACCATCGGATTCCGCATCACGTTGCAGAACGCTGAATGCGTATCCACCCACATTATAGATGAGTAAAGCGGATAGGGAGAAATCTTTATATTGGAATGTATTGGTCATTCCACCGAAAAAATCAGGAGTACCTGAACCTACTGTTACCCGATTTGCGAGGTCAAATACTTTCGTTATATTTCCTTTTGCATCGTACCATAAGGGGCCACCATCACGGGGATCAACACCTGCCCAACGCACCAGATAAAATGTACTGGCATCTTTACCTATTTCTCTGATGGTTTTGTCTAGTATTTTAGTATTGTCATTGTATAATTTAAGGATTTTGCTGGTGTTGCGTGCGATGTTAAATTTCGTTGACCATTGAAAGTTTTTGTTCTGGATGTTTTGTGTTACCAGGTTCATTTCGATACCGCGGTTTCTCACTGATCCTATATTTTGGTCGATGCTGGTAAATCCTGTAGTACGTGTAACGTCGACCTCATCAAGCATTCCTTTGGTGATGTTTTGGTAGAGTTCCACTTCCATTGAAATTCTTTTAAAGAAGCTCAAATTGATTCCTCCATTTACAATATAGGTTGTTTCCCAGGAAAGCACTGGATTTTCTCCGGATGCCATTATCGCTCCGTTTGTTCCATTGTAAGTAGTGCCCATCAAATTTAAATTGTAAATTCCTTTAGCCTTATAAGATCCTAAGCGGGAGTTACCATTTGTACCGTAGCTCAGTTTAAGTTTGGCAAAGTCTATTTGTTTAATTTTCCAGAAAGCTTCATTACTTATTGTCCAGGAGGCACCTATAGAATTAAATGTAGCCCATTTTACATCTGAGCCAAAATCGGAATTTCCATCCTTCCGGAAACTGCCAAGCAAGCTGTATTTTTTGGCTAAAGTATAATTGAATTGCCCGTAGTAAGATACCCCCGTTTTATCTTCACCTGAAAATGTGTTGACAATTCTTTGTGCTTCATTCGCATTTCTGATGTAATCATTTTCAAAACCATATCCGATGATCGAATTGGATCTTCTATCATCACTTTTTGCCTCAGCACCAAATAATGCTGAAAATTCATGTTGTTTGATTGTTTTTGCAAAATTAAGACGTTGTTGACTGTTCCAGCCGAAATTTTTACTTTTTGCGAACTCTGCCTTACCTTCATTTTTGTTGCTGAAGGCAAACATAGAGTTGTAAATATGTTCTCTGGTTGACGTATAATCTATACCGTTCGTGCTGGTAAAGGTAAGACCAGGTATAATTTTGAAAGTACCACCAACATTTCCATTAACGAAATTTGTTTTTTGATTGTTGTCATTATATACCGATTCGCGTACTTTGTTATAAAATGCATCCACGAACGAGCCATCTGGATTATAGGGGCTATCGATGGGTCTGTTGATATAATAACTGCTGGAAGGATTAAACATATCATTGATATTGCGTGAAGCACCTACTCTGAGAAATAACTCTATGGAATTGTTGACCTTTTGATCGATATTTATTCTACCCGAAAGCCTTTGTACCTGATTTTGGATCATGATCTGCTTCTCGCTGTAATAAGAACCGGATACATAATACCTGGTTTTGTTATAAGTTCCTGAAAAAGACAGATTATGCTGGCTATTGATTCCTGTACGGAAGAAGGTGTCGTACCAGTCTGTATTGGTCGTGCCTAAATCTGGCAATTTACTTTGATCCAATGCCGTATTATTTCGGTAAGATTCTGTATACAGTTCGCGGTATTCATCAGCATTGAGTACATTAAAGCGGCTGTTGTTGATGAGGTTTACTCCAGTCCTGAAACCATAGCTAATCGAATTTTTTACAGAATTTCCTTTTTTTGTGGTGATTAGAATTACTCCATTTGAGCCGTCTGCTCCATATATTGAGGTTGCGGTTGCGTCTTTAAGCACCACTACAGATTCAATGTCTTCCGGGTTGATATAGGTTAATGGACTGATACTTGTGTTTACTCCAAGAATCTGATTGGTTTCATTTCCTGTTTTTATAGGAATTCCATCTATTACCCATAATGGGTCGTTGGAAGCGCCAAACGATGCTTCACCACGAATACGCGTTTGGTATCTTGGCCTGATGCTGCTAGTTGAGCCATCTTGCACGTCGTATTGTAAGCCGGGTACAAGCCCTTCCAATAGTTTATCTATCCTATCTACAGGTTTACGTTCAAGTTCTTTAGCTGTAACCACGTAGGCACTTCCAATTTGATTTTCCTTTTTCTCTGAAGTACCATAGGCGGTTACAATCACTTCATTAAGCTCGCTTGCAGATTCGATCATCAGTACATCAATGAGCTTACTACCGCTAATAGCTACTTCTTTGGTTTCATAACCAATCATAGAAAAAACCAGGGTGCCATTTGCAGGTACCTGAATGGAATAAGCGCCTGTAGCAGAAGTTGTGGTTACTTTTTTAGTGCCTTTTACGGTAATTACCACGCCGGGCATGGTCTGGTTCGGTTGCCCAGGGTTTCCTTTGGACGTTACAATACCTTTCACAATAATCTCCTGCTGCGCAGTTTTTGTACTGGTCTTCGCTTCAGAAATGATCACAGTTTGATCAATGATTTTGTAATCCAGTGCTTTTCCCGCGGTTAATTGCTGTAAGGCATCGTTTAGTTCTGTGTTTTTTAACTCGAGGCTAACCGTTCCTGATTTTTTTAGGATAGCGGCATCATATAAAAAGAAATAACCAGTCTGTTTTTTAATGTCCTGGCACACGCTTTCTATACCTGCATTTCGAACGGATAGGTTTACTTTTTGGGCATATCCTGCAGCGTGAACAGCAAGGCAGCCAGTTATTAATAAGAAAATAGTTAACCTCATAACTAATAGTAGTTTTCTATTAAATGACCTGTAATTTCCCGTACACTTGCCGAGAAGGAATTGTTTCATATTTTTGTATGTGTTGGTTTTGAAAATTGGTTGAATTCGATAGCGATCAAATAAGCACAGCCCACACTATTTGTCCGGGAACATTGCAGTGTTTCCGGATTTTTTATGTCTGTTCTGTACGTTGCTGGGGGTTTAGTAAAGGTTTATTTCATACGGTTTGATTTAATTATTATGGGTTAAAATCTACGATTACAGTTCGTCCTTTTAATTCGAACTTTTTGCCACTCACAGCATTCAGCATTTCGAGAACCTGATTTAAGGTTGCCTGCCGGCGGATGTTACCACTGTATCTTTTCAGGTCCGGTGTTCCTTTGTAAACAACTTCCACGTCATACCACCTGAATATCTGGTTCATCACATCGGGAATCAGGTCATCTTTAAAATAAAAGGCTCCTTCTTTCCAGGCAATGGATTTGTAAGTGTCTGTTTGATGTATATCTAGTGCTCCTGAGCCGATTGTGGCTTCTTCACCAGGAACAAGCATTTGTTGCTTGCCTGCATTGGTGATTTTTACAGAACCTTCAAGGAGTGTGGTTTTACTTTTATCGCCAAAAGAACTGATGTTAAAGTGGGTTCCCAGTACCTCTACTTCAGTCTGGTTAAAATACACCCTGAAGGGTAGCTTTTTATTGTGTTTCACTTCAAAATATGCTTCCCCAGTCAATTCTACCCTGCGTTCTGTTTGATTAAACGTGGTAGCGAAGCGTAGGGAAGAGGAGGCATTTAACCATACTTTAGTGCCGTCGGGAAGGATCATTTTATATTCTCCGGCCCTGGGTGTACTTAATTTGTTGTAACCCTCGGTAGTGTTCAATTTTCTTTTTGTGCTAAAAGCGAGGGTTCCATTCCTGGCGCCTAAGGCAGCTTTTCCATTTGGTGCATTTAAGGTCAGGTTTGCATCGCTCAAATTAATGGTAGATCCGTCTGCCAGTTGTAACACTGCTTTTTTGCCGCCTGGCATGATGTCCTGTACGGCTGCCATTTCATTTTTAACCTGTTTTGTGGTGTTGCTAAATTTATAAAATCCTAACCCAGCAACAATCAGTACCATCGCAGCTGCGCTGTACCTTACTATTTTATTCCAGTTTACTGTTTTAACAGGTTTGTTTTCCGTTAACCTGGAAACATTTGCCCAGGCCATATCTGTATCCATTGCATCAATGTAGTTGATGTCCTGCTGTATGTCTGTTGTATTTTTAAAAGAATCCAGCAAATCCCTGTTCTTCTGATCGGCAGCCAGCCATTGTTCAAAAGTTATCATCTCGGCATCAGAGAGGTCGTTTTTAAGGAATTTGATGATGAGTTCCGAGGTGTATTTGAAATTGCCTTTTGTTTCCATAGTTATCTGTAAGAAACTTGAAAACTAAATTGGGGTGAAAAGGAATGTAAATTATTTTAAAATAATTTGTCTACTTGAGTAGGAATAGGGAAAGGAGCGCAAAAAAATCTGGATTTAATCGTACACGTAACAGCTGTAAACCGCGTTTTTTTTGCGTTTTGACGGTGTTGATACTTAAGCCCAATTCTTCGGCAATCTGAGGGTTTCTTAACCCTTCCAGATAGCCCATCCTGAATATTTTCTGGCAATTTTCTGGTAAAGTGGTAATGACTTTGTGTAGTTCCACAATGACCTCAGATCTGATCATCGCATTTAAAACGGCGGCGTCTTCAGCAGGGTCTGCATCCTGATTATTCAGGAACAAATGTTCCAGTTTTTGTCTGCGGAGCTTATTTAAACAGGCATTTTTAACTGAGGAGTAAAGAAAACTGTTTATGGAAGCTTCGGATTCGGCCAGTTCATTTCGGTTATTCCAATAGGTCACAAAAGCTTCCTGAACAATGTCTTTTGCGGCATCGTCATCTTTCAAAAATTGTCTGGCAAATACGCATAATTTTGCATAGTTGTTTCTAAACAATTCTTCAAACGAGGGA
>Ga0247805_1001608_pt1 | contig 10770 bp, 9 predicted proteins | sample UWRJL044104R1_FD_180930 | JGI IMG/M metagenome (GOLD analysis project Ga0247805, IMG submission 180930) | Plant litter microbial communities from Arlington Agricultural Research Station in Wisconsin, United States - UWRJ-L044-104R-1 | ecosystem: Environmental > Terrestrial > Plant litter >...
GCCAGGGTCAGATCCCGTTGGCTATCGGGATTTATTAAAGTACCGAGCATGCCATTTAACAATGCATCTGAACTTCCATCCGCATGACCTGCAATGATGGGGCAACCACAGGTAGCGGCTTCAATGAAGACCAGCCCAAAACCTTCTTTTTTGCTTGGAAGTGCAAAAACATCTGCAAGAAGGTAGTATTGGGTGAGGTCTTCTTCCCGGATAAAACCAAGAAGCTTGATGTTGTTTTGTAAGCGGAGTTTGTAAATGAGTCTCAATAGCCTTTGTTTTTCCGAAATACTCATGTTTCCAGCCATGAGGTATTGTAAATCCTGATACGCCTTTACCAATTCAGGCATGCATCGTATGATGAGGTCGTAGCCTTTGGTGACGTCTGCTGTTGTCATCCTGCAGACGCTCAGGATGATGGGAGTCGTATTTTTGATCTGGTGTTTTTTCAAAAGTCCAGCAGGTTTTTCAAATTCATCTGGAATTTTAAAAAATGGGTCGATGCAATTGTTGAGGATGTTGATGCTATGGCGGGAGATCTGATGCCTGCGTTGAAGAACATCTGCGGTGTGTGTGCTGACTGCCCAAATTGAAATGCTTCTGTTGATGAATTTGATTTTCCAGGAACTCAGTTTCCTATCCACTTCAGTGCCATGGGCAAGCAGGATCAGGTTTACTTTTCTGTTGATTAGTTTGATGATGATGGCAAATAAGATCAGGTTGATGTGACTGATGATGACCGTATCTGCATACCATCCATATCGGATACACGCCATACTGAAAGAGATTTGTCGTCCGGAATGGCCCTTGAACAATTTGGCTGGAATGTAACGGGTATCAGGCTCCCGATCGTAAAGGGAAAGCATCTGCAGGTTTCCGGTCCGATCTGGTTTTTGTTGGATTAACCTGAATAGGGCATGAACCAGCGTTTTGCATACGCTTTGGATGCCTCCGGGTTCACTAAATGACGTTAGGGTTAGCAGCAGCAGTTTTCTATTCATTTGTTTTTACTGTTGAAATAAGATTGAAGTTCCTGTTGTGTATGATCATGCGTTTTGGCCATGTCTTGCCTGGTATAATCGCTGTAAAGCCGCTCATTCTTAAAAGCATTTAAGACGATGGCGATATGGGAGATGTTGAATTCACGCTTGAGCCGTTCGGGTGACAATGCGGCTTCCTGGTGTGAAACTCCAGCCCTGATGATAAATAAGGTCAGATCCGTGAGTTGGACCAGCGGTATAGCATCCGTAACCAAGCCTATGGGGGCAGTATCCACAATGATATAGTCATATCTGGTTTTAACATCCCTGAGTAATGATTTCATATGCTCGGTATGCAGTAATTCTGAAGGATTTGGTGGAATGGGACCAGATGGAATGAAGTCAATGTTTTGGTAGGGTGTTTTGGCTATGATCTCATGGGTTTTTGCTTGTCCGCATAGATAGTGGCTCAGCCCTTTTGTATGATCTGGATTAAAAATCAGGTTTATACGAGGTTTTCTGAGGTCTGCAGCAATTACCAGCACACTTTTACCAAGTAGGCTAAGGGACCCAGCCAGGTTGGCAGATATGAAGGATTTTCCTTCCCCTGAAGAATCGGAGGTGATGCAGATGCTTTTGTTCGGATCAGGGGTAGGCAGGAAATTTAAATTGCTGCGCACCACGCGGATCGATTCTGCAAAGATTGAGCCCGGTTGGTCTAACATTGGAATCGTTTTGGGACTTTTTGAAGCGCAGAACTCAACCTTTCCGATAATGCCGATAATTGGTATTTGGGATAACATCCGAACGGTTTCGCAGTGGTAGATGTGGGGATTTAGCCTCCTGACCAGGTAAATTAAAGCCATTCCGGCACTTGCTCCAGCTAATATAAATAAGGTGTATACATTCTTTTTTAAAGGGTACACTGGATTTAGTGGGTAATCTGCCGGATCGATAATTATAGCTCCCGGTACGACCGCCGCATTGGAGATTTGTGCTTCCAGTTTTTTCTCGGCCAGATAACTGTATATTTTCTGATTGACATTAAATTGGGTTTGCAGGTTGGTCAGGATTCTTTCTGCACCCGGGCTCTTATCGAAATTGTTTTTAATGCGGCCGATGATTGCTGCTAAATTTTGAATGGCCATTCTATTTTCTCTTTTCTGCGCTTCAATATTTCGTTTTAGTGTTGAAAATAAAGTGCTGATCTGCCCTTCTATTCTCAGCAGGGTCGGGGCATTTGCGGTGTAGAAATTCAAAGCGTCCTGTTTTTTTAATAAGAGTTCGTTGATGCTGCTGATCGATTTATGGATCGCATTGTCCTTAAAATGATTACTGGGGAGTTGCAGCAATTGCTGGGTCTTTTTACAATGGGATATGTCGGTTTGAAAAACGGACAACCTATTGTTTTCAAATTCAAGGTTGTATTTTTCCAACTCATACCCGGATAATTGCTCAACCGCATTTTCCGAAACATTCAAAAACTGATGTTCGGTCTTAAAAGCTGCGACTTCCTGTCCGGAGGACTGTAATTTTTTGGCCATCTCCCGCAGGAGTGTATCAATAAAGTTTTTGGTTTGGGAGATGGAGACCAATCGTTTGGATTTGTCAAATTGTAAATAAGCCTTCAAATTGGCATTGAGTAAATCGGTGGCCAATACGGGATTCTGATCAACAAGGTGCAAGCTTAATAGATTTGAATTTGGAAGCTCATCAATTTTTAAAGCATTTTCGAGTCGCCGCACCAGTTCCCCAGTTGTATTGAACTTAAATGCAATGCACGCTTTTGTTTTACTGCTGTTGATTCTGAACTTTATACCGTATAGCTGGATGACCTGGCCGAAAAAAAACGCGCTTTCATAGTGCCTGCCATCCAGATCATAAGCCAATAGATACTTTTTCTTATTTAACATGGAAAATTCGAAATAAGGGCCTTCAGTTAAGGCTTGCTGGTTTTGAAGAATTGTGATGTCTATTGGTTTCCGTGGATAAAGTTCTTTCCATCTGAATCTTTCCTTTTGATAAAAAGAAACAGGGTATGCCAGGGATACTACTGCATTATTTAAAACTGCTTTAGATTGAATGATCAACCTTTCCGAGGCAGTTTTGCTCGTTCGTTCATATAAGTTTCTGATGTTGATCAGCTCGGATATTTCCGTTCTTTTTTCTTCAAATTTCAATAAGGCATGAACTGCATAGCGCTCTGGTGTAAGCCAAAGGAAGAGCTGGGCTATACCTATAGCAGTGATTGTTAATCCAAATACCCAGTACCAGCGACTCAAAAGGATCTTCGAAATTTTTATAAAACTTATATTTTTTTGCACATGAACTTTGAATTTTTGTTCTTCCATATTGAAATCTGTGATTTACTCCATTTTATATTATTATTATACAAATATTTATTAAAAGTATAATTGATGTTTTAATATTGTATTTAATGTGTTTATTTGTAAATATATTAATTTATAATGAAAGTCAGTGTAGTGACCATAGTTTATAATGGAGCCCGGTACCTGGAGGATTGTATTACTTCTGTTTTGGCACAGGATTACCCTGATGTCGAATATATTTTGATTGATGGGGCTTCTTCAGATGAAACCCTGAACATTGCCAATAGGTACCTGAATAAGTTTGCTTACTTTAAATCAGAGCCAGACCTTGGTATTTACGATGCATTTAATAAAGGCATTTCCAAATGCACTGGTGATGTGATTGGTATGCTCAATGCAGATGACCGCTATGCGGATATTGGTGTAATCAATGCAATAGCATCCTGTTTTATAGCCAAGAAATGTGATGCCGTTTATGGAAATCTGCGTTTGGTAAATTCTGGCGATCGGCTTGTTCGTTACTGGAAGTCAGAAACCTTTAACCCCGGTCAATTCCGGTTTGGTTGGATGCCGGCTCATCCTACTCTGTATCTGAAAAGGACTTTATTTGAGTTGTATGGGACTTACGCTTTAGAATATAACAGCTGTTCAGATTATGAGTTCATATTGAGATTGTTCTATAAAAACCAGGTTCGGGCGGAATTTATGGACATGGATTTTGTGATGATGCGCAGTGGCGGATGTAGTAATGGTTCTGTTCGGAAGATTTTTATGGGTTTAATTAACGATTATAAAATTCTACGTTTTCATCGTTTGCCGTATCCGCTACTTGTTTTGCTCTGTAAAAGGTTAAGAAAGGTGCCGCAATTCTTTCGCTCATGACCTGGGTGTGTTTTCTGGGATTTGCCTGTTCTTTTACCCTGGTTTTATTTCAAATTCCATTTATTATCAGGTTTTCTAACCGGTTTGTTCTGCATGATGACCGGGATATATACCGTAAAGATCATAAAAAAGGCATTTCCAGGCTAGGAGGGTTGGCTTTATTTCCTGGTTTCATGTGTGGCGTGATGTTCTGTTTCGGTAGGGAAGATACCGCTATTTTCCTACTGACCGGCGGATATCTGGTTATGTTTGTCTTTGGGTTAATAGATGATCTGTTTGGGATCGCGGCGATGGTTAAAGCTTCAGGACAAATTGTTTCTGCATTGTTGATCCTTGGGCTTGTAAAATTTGAGGCCGGGAATTTATATGACTTTTTGCAAATCAGTCAGGGATATGCACACCTGGCTTATTCAATTGTCATCTTACTGATTTTACTAATCAGCAATTCTTTCAACATGATCGACGGTATTGATGGCTTAGCGGGGCTAATCGGTTTGTTTGTTCACCTGGTGCTGGGAGTGTTGCTTTGGCTGGGCGGACTTAAAAGCTATAGTCTTTTATCCGTGATTATGGCCGGCGCAATTGCTGGGTTTCTATATCACAACATCAATCCGGCAAAGATTTTTATGGGAGACAGTGGCGCTATGCTGATTGGGTTAAGCGTAGCGATACTCAGCGTTATTTATCTGAATCGGGGGGCTCAAAATACATTATTACTCCACAAGCCGGCAATGCTCAGTGCACTACTTATTGTCCCTGTTTTTGATTTGCTGCGCGTTTTTATCATTCGTTTATGGAGCGGGAAGTCGCCATTCAAAGGAGACCGGAATCATCTGCATCACCAGCTGAAGTATTTGGGCTTGTCTGATAATGAAACGGTGTTGCTGCTGCTCGCATTTAACATCATGGTGTTTTTATTCACTGTGCTGCTAAATCAATTTGGGAACCTCTTCCTGATGTTGTGGCAGTGTACCTTATGTCTCGCGCTTCATGTATTGCTTGGCTTTCTTAAATCTTTTAAATGAAGACACATCTCTTTCTGGCAATACCGATCGTCCTGGCGACACAAAATGCAAATATTATGACCAATAAAGCTAACGCTGATCTGAAGAATATAGGTACTTTTGCAAAACAAAACAAGACGAGTAGCATGAATATAGCAATTAATGGTTTTGGTAGAATTGGTCGTATATTTTTACGTACGGCAATCGAGAAAAACCTCCATGTGGTGGCAATCAATGATTTGGGAGATCCTGCTACACTGGCGCATCTTTTTAAGTACGATACTGTGCATCGCGGATTTAAGGGGAGTGTGGATTTTGACAAAGACAGTCTGATCATCAATGGAAAAAAAATAGCTGTTTTTGCCAGGTCCAATCCAGAGGAATTGCCATGGGCACAATTAAATATTGACCTTGTTATTGAGTCGACCGGCAAATTTACAAGCCGGACTGGTGCAGAGCGTCACTTAAAAGCCGGCGCAAAACAGGTGCTGATTTCTGCTCCTTCAGGAGATAAAGATATTCCGATGGTTGTATTGGGCGTTAACGATAGTGATATTGATTTAAAATCGACTATACTCTCAAACGCTTCATGTACCACCAATAATGTGGCACCTATGGTTAAAATTTTAGATGACAACTGGGGAATTCTGGATGGTTATATTACCACTGTCCATTCCATGACAGGTGATCAAAACCTGCATGATGCGCCTCATAAAGATTTACGTAGGGCAAGAGCGGCATCTGCTTCTATTATTCCGACAAGTACCGGGGCGGCAAAAGCCATTACTCATATATTTCCACACCTGGAGGGTAAATTAGGTGGAGCAGGTATTCGTGTACCGGTATTGAATGGTTCATTGACCGACTTTACCTGTATTTTGAAGTCGCCGACTACGATTGAAGCGATTAATGCGGCTTTTAAAAAGGCATCGGAAAATGAGCTGAGTGCTATATTGGAGTATACTGAGGATCCGATTGTTTCTGTAGATATCCTGGATAATCCACATTCCTGCATATTTGATGCGCAATTGACTTCTATTGTAGGCGACCTGGTTAAAGTTGTGGGCTGGTATGATAATGAATCTGGTTATTCTGCAAGGCTGGTTGATTTGGTGCAAAAAATAGCTATGGCGAATGGTTAAATACATCTCTGCCGAGGATACTTTGCCTTTAAGGAGTCGGGTTTTGAGATCAGGTAAACCTGTAAAGGAGTGTATATTTCCTACAGATCATATTGAAGGTGCTTTTCATTTGGGTGGTTTAACAGCGGGGCAGTTGGTGGTGATTGCTAGCTTTTTTCCGGATAATCATCCCGATTTCGGTGAAGGAGGCTTTAAATTGCGTGGGATGGCTACAGATCCTGACTTTTCCGGGCGTGGATATGGGGCAGAATTGATAAAATTTGCAGTTAAGGAGCTCAGATCCGCCAAGGGTTCTTATATTTGGTGTAACGCGCGCAGTTCAGCGGTGGTATTTTATCAGAAGTTGGGATTTGAATTGATCTCAGCAGAATTTGAAATACCAGGTGTTGGTCCGCATTTTAACATGATTAAGCAATTACAGTAAAATATTAGAACCAAATCTTACAAAATAACAATTAAAAGATGAAGACAGTAGATCAATGCAATTTCAATGATAAAAAGGCTTTAGTACGGGTTGATTTTAACGTACCCCTGGATAGTGATTTTAACATTACTGATGATAAAAGAATGCGTGCAGCTTTACCAACCATTAATAAAATCTTGAATGACGGTGGTGGTGTCATCTTGATGTCGCATTTGGGCAGACCAAAAGGAGGGCCTGAAGATAAGTTTTCTTTGAAACATATTTTAGGTGATCTATCGCGGATGCTTGACCTTGAAGTGCAGTTTGCTGACGATTGCATCGGCACAGAAGCAGTACAAAAAGCTAGAAATTTGATGCCTGGACAGGTTTTGTTGTTGGAAAATCTACGCTTTTACAAAGAAGAAGAGAAGGGTGACCGTGCCTTTGCAGAGAAATTAAGTCAGCTGGGTGATGTGTACGTGAATGATGCCTTTGGTACAGCGCACCGTGCACATGCTTCGACAGCAATTGTTGCTGAGTTTTTTCCTGATGCAAAATACTTTGGCTACCTGATGGCTGAAGAATTGAAAAATGCAGAAAAAGTAAATCACGGAGCTGCCAAACCTTTTACAGCCATTATGGGCGGTGCCAAGGTTTCGGATAAGATTTTGTTGATTGAAAGTTTATTAGATAAAGTTGATAATCTGATTATTGGTGGTGGTATGGCTTATACTTTTGCCAAGGCACAAGGTGGAGAAATCGGTACTTCCTTACTGGAAGAAGATCGGATGGCGCTTTGCCTGGAATTGCTGGAAAAAGCGAAAGCAAAAGGCGTAAATTTATATTTACCACTGGACACTGTCATTGCAGATAAGTTTGATAACGAAGCTAGCAGAGATATGGTTGATACTGGTAAAATCCCTGCGGATTGGATGGGTCTCGACATCGGTACAAAAACCATTAAATTGTTTTCGGATGTGATTAAGCAGTCGAAAACTTTGTTGTGGAACGGACCAATGGGTGTATTTGAAATGGCCAATTTTGAAAAAGGTACACGCGCAATTGCGGATGCGGTTGTGGCTGCTACTCAGGATAATGGCGCTTTCTCGCTGATTGGTGGTGGAGATTCTGCAGCGGCTATAGCAAAATTCAATTTAGAAGATCAGGTAAGTTATGTTTCAACTGGCGGTGGTGCACTGCTTGAATACATGGAAGGTAAAGAGTTACCTGGTGTTAAGGCAATTAATGATTAATTTTCCAGTATAGTTTTAAGGACAGGCGTTTCGTTTTTGCGAAACGCCTGTTTTGTTTACCACCTCGATTTCCGTGTTTTTACCTGTTTAAAGGCCGAAAATTCTTGGTATGAAATATGTTAATAATTTTTTGTGGTAGAATGTGGTAAAAAGTGGTAGAAATATCTATTTTTACACTACATAAAAAGTGCACATATAAAAATGGTACAACTGTTAGGAGAATTTGATTGTAAATTGGATGCGAAAGGCCGCTTGATGGTCCCTTCGAGTCTGAAAAAACAATTGCCTAACGTTGAGCAAGAGGGACTTGTAATAAATCGCGGCTTTGAAAAGCATTTGGTGATTTACCCGAAAAATGTGTGGGAGGGGATTGTGGAAGAGCTTAGTAAATTGAATCAATTTGAACCAAAAACGAGAGAGTTTATCCGCTACTTTACCCGTGGCGCGACGCTTTTGACCTTGGATGCAACCGGAAGAGTCAATTTGCCGAAGTCTTTACTGGAATCTGCAGGTATAGAAATTAATGATGAACTGGTGCTGGCTTGTCAGTTTGATAAAGTAGAGGTTTGGTCTAAAAAAGCGTATGAAGCTTTATTTGATAAAGAGCCGGAAAACTTTGCATTCCTTGCGCAAGAGGTAATGGGAAATAAGAACAGGGGGGAAGATGGAAAATAATTACCACGTACCAGTATTATTAAAGGAATGCATCGATGGTCTGAATATTAAGCCAGATGGTGTGTATGTAGATGTAACTTTTGGTGGCGGAGGCCATTCGAGAGAAATATTGAAACATTTGGGTAAGGATGGGGTATTGATCGCTTTCGATCAGGATCCTGATGCACAGCGCAATAAGATTGATGATCCGAGATTTCTTTTTGTTGATCAGAATTTTGCCTTTTTGAAAAATAACCTGCGTTTACTGGGCTTTAAAACAGTAGATGGTGTACTGGCGGATCTGGGTGTTTCTTCGCATCAGTTTAACGAAGCTGATCGTGGGTTTTCTACACGTTTTGAATCTAATCTGGATATGCGAATGGACCAGCAAGGGAAACTAACTGCTGCTGACGTTTTGAATACCTATGCTGAGGATGCTTTGCACCGGATTTTTGGAATGTATGGCGAAGTGAAAAATGCAAAGTCTTTAGCCAGAGCGATTGTTACGGGACGTGTGGATCGTCCGGTTTTGACACTGGCTGATTTTAAAGCGGTAGCTGCGGCGCACATCCCGAAAGGAAAAGAGAATAAATATATGGCGCAGGTTTTTCAGGCTTTGCGTATTGAAGTAAATAAAGAAATAGAAGTTTTAGAGCATTTTTTATCGCAGACAGCGGATGTAATTAAGCCAGGTGGACGCCTGGTGGTGATGTCTTATCATTCCTTGGAGGACAGGCCCGTAAAAAGTTTTATAGCGAAAGGTAAGTTTAGGGGAGAAGTTGAAAAGGATTTTTTCGGTAACGAAATTAAGCCATTTAAAATCATCACCCGTAAAGCAATTGTAGCAGATGCTGAAGAGTTGGCTAGAAATAGCAGGTCCAGGAGTGCGAAATTGAGGATTGGAGAACGGATATGAACAACAGATTCAGAGCGCATATAGAGGATGAACCTGAATTAGAAGAAGAAATTGAGGTTAAGCCAAGATATAAGGCTAAAGCGAAGCTAAAGTCTGAGGAAGTAGAAGATGCGGAGACCGGAAGCAGCAGGGCTTTTTTTAAAAAGCTGTTAACTGAAGGCGTGGTGACCAAAGAAGCTGCAACGGAGATGTTGCCGTTTTTGTTGTTTTTGTGTGTTTTATGTATGCTCTATATTGCCAACAGCCATATGGCAGTTAAAAATATAAGAAATATAGATAAACTGAATAAAGAGGTTAAAGAATTGAGTTGGGAATACAAATCGCTGAAAGCGGATTTGATGTTTAAAAGTAAGTTGACAGAAGTTGCAAAAAAAGTGGATACGTTGGGGATTAAAGAGCTGACTGAGCCACCTAAAAAAATTATTATAAACAGTAATGAATATTAGAGATAACATATTATTGCGTGTTTATCTGGCTTTCGGCCTGATTGTACTGCTTGCCGTGGCAGTATTTGTCAGGCTATGCGATGTACAATTTGTAGAGGGACATAAATGGCGTGCCATGGCCGATAGTCTCTCTACAAAGTATATCAACATTGAAGCTGCGCGCGGAAATATTTATTCAAATGATGGTAGTTTACTGGCGACCTCTATTCCTGAGTACGAGTTGAGAATGGATTTGTATGCAGGTGGTATTGATGATGACAAAATTTTTTATGGTAAGGTAGATTCTTTGGCCTTGCGGCTTTCCCAGTTTTTTAAGGATAAATCAGCGAAGGAATATTCGCGTTATTTGCGCACGGCAAGAAAAGACAGTGTACGTTATCTGCTGATCAAACGTAAAATAGGCTACCAGGAATTGAAAACCATCCGTACTTTTCCTTTATATAATATAGGTAAGTATAGTGGGGGGTTAATTGCAGTACAGCAAAATAAAAGGATTCGTCCGTTTCAGTTTTTGGCTGCCAGAACAATCGGGTATAAAAACGACCATGTTGGTGTGGGTTTAGAAGGTGCTTTTGGCAATTACATTGATGGAGAATCTGGAAAAAGATTGGTCCAGCGTATTGCTGGTGGGGTTTGGATGCCTGTTAATGACGAAGCAGAAGTGGCACCTAAAGAAGGGGCCGATATCATTTCTACCATCGATATCAATATGCAGGATTTAGTGCAGAACGCACTGGAGAAACAGTTGAAATTGAGTGATGCC
>Ga0247805_1001609_pt1 | contig 10766 bp, 6 predicted proteins | sample UWRJL044104R1_FD_180930 | JGI IMG/M metagenome (GOLD analysis project Ga0247805, IMG submission 180930) | Plant litter microbial communities from Arlington Agricultural Research Station in Wisconsin, United States - UWRJ-L044-104R-1 | ecosystem: Environmental > Terrestrial > Plant litter >...
TCATAATTTTAAGGATTATGAAATCATTTATTTTGTGATGCCCGGCGGACCCAATAATATTTGCCTTCATGATTATTATTACAGCCTTGAAGAAATAGCAGAACTTTTTGAAGGAAAGATGAAAGGGAAAGTGATACATTTTGCCAATAAAAAAATACTGGACTTAAATAATGATGAAGCCCAATATTTTCTGGATATTACGGGCGCAAGGGCTATTTTAGGCTATGGATCATCCTATAACAAAATAGCAAGTTCCGGCACCATTGACAAAGCCTTTTTTAGTCTGTACCAGGAAAATGACAACCTTGCTGAGGTAGTAGAGGAATTGTATCAAAAACATTATGCGCTTTGCAAGTTACTGGATTTTAGAATGTATTATTAGAATAAACCTATTCTAACCTTCTTGGGTACATATATTTTTAATTCAGAAATATATTAAATTTCCATATTTTAAACCTTCCTTGATATAGTATTTTTACTTGTTTTACCAAATGTTTATTCAATCATTAATCAAACCTCTAAAATAAATTTCAATTTTTCTGAAAAATATAGCAGAAACAGAAGAATATGAAATATATTCTTCTAAAATGTAATTGAAAAAAAATATGCTATTAATATGAATATTTTTTACAGGATCACTTCATTTTAAAATTAATTTATATATAAAAAAAAGGCATGCAAAATATTTAAATTTTACATGCCTTTTTAACCAACAAATAATTTTATGATGCTATTTAATCCAAATTGGATCACCTACATTATTATCAATCAAGGTTTGATTTGAAATTGTAAATTTACCAGATGCAGCATCCTCATATTGAGGGTCTAATGTAGTACCTGTGGCATCTACTTTGTTATTTGAAATAGTAGAATCTTTAAAATTTGCAGCATTAAAATAATTATTATTACCAAATATAGGCATAACAGTAGCTCCCTGATTAGCAAAGATTGCTGTTGTATTTGTAAATAATGTATTTCTAATAGTTGAGGCATTTGAAATAAAGCGAACATATAAGATTCTTTTTGGCGAAGCACTATTAGAGACATTATGTAAAGTACAGTTTTCGATTGACACAGCACTTGTTAGTCCTCCTCCTGTCAAGCCACTAACAGCATCTAAACGAATAAAATCACGATTATATGAACAAGTGTTGAATGTACTATTTTTAAATACTATGCTGCCAACATACGCTGATCTAACATTAATAAATTCTGCTCCATCATTTGTATTTACATTGGTAACTTTACAGTTTTCTAATTTAAGTGAAGCTATTTTTGAGCCATTTGCATTACTTGCAGATAATAATGATCTTACAAAATCGTGTATTTCACATCCGCTTAGTAAAATATCTCCATAATTTGCAGCATTTAAAGGTGCAACTGTAAACACACTCCCATTTTCGATTCCTGTACCATCTAAATCTAAGTTTAAAAGCGAAATGTTTTCTATACCCGTATTGATTGTAATTTTATAATGTAAAACAGGCTTAGCTTTTCCAGGAATTCCACTGATAGTAATAGATTTTTTTAATATCATTTCAGTAGTTAGATTTATTCCGTCAGAAGCCAAAGTTTTATAATTGCCTGGCTCTAAAAATAATTTTGCATCAGCGGGTGCATTTTCTATAGCTTGTAATAAGTCTTCACCATTCTTCACTAAAATACCATCACCAATATCAATTCCTGTCTTAAATGTTATAGCTCCTCTCTTTTTAGTGTTATTAAATAAATTTGCCTGATAACTTTCTTCTGGAACTAATCCTTTAACAGTTGCAATACCGCTAGCTTTTTCTTCGGGAGTAATAATATGTGTAATATCTCCGGGAGAAAGAACAATTTTGGTTACAGTGCTATTTGGCACCCATCTCAATATTGCCTCAACAGCAGCAATGTCTGTTTCCTGTACAGGCAAGAAAATTTGCTCGGATAATGTATTCGCAGTTGTTACAGACCAATTTGAATCTTCTTTCCCATTTGCACTAACAGCCTTTATCCTGATAGAATAAAGAGTTTCTCCATCTAATGCCACTTGAACGGGTAACTCTTCTGCAGTTACCTCCACTGTTTTAAAAATTGTAGTAAACTCAGAGTCATCTGCACTAAATTCAATTACATAGTGATCATCTTCAGCTCTGGTCTCCCAATCTAACTCGACATTAGTCTGATTTCTAATTTGTGGTTTTTTAAGGATTGGTGAAAATAACCTTTTATTGCCAATATCATTAAGCAATGCCTCATTATAACTCTCACAACCTGTAGAAAGAACAAGCAACAAAAGAGTAGTTAAAAGTCCTTTAAATATGTTTTTTATTTTCATAATTATAAAATATAATTTTATCTATTATTTGTTAGTTGCCAAAAACCCAATCATTATTCAATTGACCATTACTACCTTGAATAAATACCTCCCAAATTGGCCAAAATTGTCTTTTATCAGGATTATTTCCTTCTTTATAAAGGGAAGTAATTTTAATATCTTCTAATTTTTCCCAAGATTTGGACGAATAATCAGCTCCCGGATTTGTCGTTTCTCCACGATTAAGACCATAAATATCAAGAGAAATATTATCTGCTTTATATTTGTAATATAACGTTTTAGGCACATCACTATAATTACCAGTCCTTGTTTTTAAATCAGTCATTTTGACTTTGGCTTCATCTAGTTTCTCCTTTAGCTTATTCCATCGAATTAGAGCAAATTTACGTTCCATTTCTCCTGTAAATTCGTATTGATATTCATCAATAATAGCATCCATCATATTTCTCTTAATTGTTAAAGAGCTTACATATTGCTCAACTTTAACACTACGATCAGCTGGTGCAAAAGCTCTTTCTCGAATTGCTTTTAAATAAGGCGCTGCTGCCGCAGCTCCTTCGATTTCATTTGCAGCTTCAGCGGCAATTAAGAGCACCTCAGCATAACGCATATAAATTTTATTTACGCCATCGTCTGACGGAGCACTAGGAATTCTGTTCATCCATTCGTATCTATATTTTCCAAAATACCACACCTGTAAATCAGTCAGCTCCTGTTTTGCAATATTATCTACAGCTTTACCCCATTTATAAGGCACACAGGTTACATCTCTTCTTGTATCCAAATTATCGTAATCATAATAAACAAATGGTAATGGGCCTGCACTTCCACCATTACTGTCAGTCATGGTCTGAAATTGATCTTTAGTATCATGCCTTACAGCAAATGTGTATAACATTCTACCTCTTGTATCAATAAAAGGAATTTCCCACAGCGACTCTCCACCGGCAGCAATGTAATCTTGATTATATTTTTTCCATAATCCTTCAAAAGAATTTTCTAAATGCGCTGTACCACTTTGAATAACTAAACGACATTCATCTAAAGCCAGCCTATACATTTTATCTACTGAAAGATCCGGATCTGTACTTCTGCGTACACCATCGGAATATTGCTGATAACCACTTGCCATCATAGCCAAACGTGCTCTTAATCCTTTTACAAAAGCTTTATTTACATATTCTACTGTTGCAGTTGCAGCTGTTTCATTCGGCCATGCCACTAATGATGAAGCTTCTCCCAAATCAGCTATTAATTGCTTATAAATTACATCACGGTTTGTTTTTGGTATATAAACTGTAGCATTTGTAACAGGTTCAAATCGAGCCGGAACATCTCCCCAATTTCTAATCAGATCAGCATAAAAAACAGCACGCAATGTTAGCGCTTCTCCTAATAACTGCCCCATCTCATTACCTGGTGCTGGATTGCCATAAGTCCGTATGCCTCTGATACACAAATTTGCACGCTCTATTCCTTCATACATTTTTGCCCATGCATTTATCGCTTTATTCATTTCAGAATTGCTAGCTTTTGCATCATATATAACCAAATCGGTTTTTGGACCTGAGCTTGATGAATTTAAAAACCATTCTACATCGCTATTTAATCCCTGGTAAGCTAAAAGTCTCCCTCTATATGACTCAGTCTCAGCAAATGATTGTTTTATCCCTGCTATTGCTCCTTTAGCTAATCCCGCCGTTGAAAAAAGAGCTTTTTCATCTAAAGTTGACTGCGCAGGTGCGTCTAAAAATTCATCACCAAATTCCTGACATGAAGTCAAAAAACCTGATATTATTAATCCTGCTATTATTATTTTATGTTTCATCTTCTGATAATTTTAAATTAGAAATTAAGATTTAAACCAAACACCAACTGTCTGCTTCTCGGATATGCTGAATAATCGACACCAGGCGTAAGAGGTGTTTTTCTTCTTGTTGAAACTTCCGGATCTGGACCTGAGTAGTTTGTCAACACAAAAACATTCGTTGCAGTAAAATAAAATCTCAATTTAGCTGCGCGAATTTTAGAAGTAAGGGCTTCTGGCATTGTGTAACCTAATGTTAAATTATTTAATCTGATAAATGACCCATCTTCTACATTATAATCTGTAAATAAAAAATTATTCATATACGGTGACCACATTGTTGTATTTGCATTTAAAGCAGCTAATTCTGTTGGATCGTTAACCATTTGACCTGTAGCAGGATTGATATTGGTCCATCTTAATCCGTCTGCCATTTCAGAACTCAAATTTTTGTATTTTCCATTTCTGTTTGCTGTAGTAAATTCTGCTTTATTTGCATTATAAATATCATTTCCATAGCTCCAGTTAAAAGCTGCCGAAAGATCAAAACCGTACGCATTGGCATTAATTACAAAACCTCCAGTATTTTTAGGATTTGCATTACCAATAACTCTTCTGTCTGCCGCCGTAACTTTATTGTCACCATCCAAATCTTTTAGTTTCATCATACCTGGTCTTAATGTACCAACAACTTCTGAATTTACAACTCCTGATTTTAAAGTGTAGCTTGATCCGTTATAATTAAAATCAGAAACCTCGTAACGACCGTCACTAACATAACCATACATAAGTCCTAAAGGCGAACCTGAATTTATAGCATAATCAGATGCTATGTCAGATGTCCAGGTACTACTGTATAAAAAATTATTCATCACGCCTAATGAATTTATACGGTTTTTATTAAACCCAATATTAAAAGAAAAATTTAATCCGAAATCTTTTTTCTCAATTGCTGCAATATTTAAGGTAGCTTCAAAACCAGTATTTTGAGTTTCTCCCATATTTCTATATTGTGTATCATAACCGCTACCACCTACTGGAAAGCTAAGTAATAAGTCTTGCGTTAAATTTTTGTAAATATCAAGAGTACCATTCACACGATTTTTAAAGAATCCAAAATCCAACCCAACATTTTGAGTAATTGTAGTTTCCCATTTTAGCCCTGGATTAGACATAATCTTTGGTGGAGCCCAATAATTATCAGTTTCGTTAAGCCATTGATTAGGATTAGATTCGAAAGTTTGAACTGTTTGTCCTACAGGTATATTATTATTCCCCGCTTCACCATAACTTACTCTTACCTTAAGCAGGTCTAACCAAGAAACCTCTTTTAAGAAATCTTCTTGTGAAATCTTCCATGCTGCTGCCGCTGCTGGAAAATATCCCCAACGATTTGATCCTGCAAATTTGCTAGATCCATCGGCACGAAATGTAGCTGTAAAAATATAACGATCTTTAAAATCATAATTCAATCTTCCAAAGAAAGATAATAACTTATCATCTGCACTATAGTAGTTATCAACTGCCAAAGGTGTCCCCTGTGTTGTCAATATTTTTGCCTGTTCTAATTGAAAAAAATCAGGAAAATTAAGAAAAGTTGATGCCGTATTATTAGAACTGGTAGTTATTGATTCTTGACCTAAAAGCACCGTTAAGTTATGATTATCCCCAACTAGTTCTTTAAAATCATAATTCAGCGTATTAGCATTTCTAAAACGGACATCCTTACGGTCATTCATTACCATACCAGGTTTTCCTGCACCAATCTTAGCTGTAGACGAAAAATAAGTTGTCGAACCATAAAAACGGTAGTCTAAAACATTATAATTATCCAGACCTAAATCGCTTTTAAATTTTAAGTTTTTCAAAATTTCCCAGCCAAAACTTCCCAGGATATTAAAGTTTTTTCTATACTGTTCACGGTTATTATCCGTTAAAGACACGAATGGATTTACTAAATCATTTACATCAGGATCCACATTTATAGATCCTATTTCCTGAATAGGAACGGGTGAATACCCTACGGCATTACGTAAACGAGAATCTGTTGAAGATTTCTCATTTTGTTCATTCACTCCGGAACCTAATATTTTAGTATCTGAATAACGAACAGTAAAACCCAGATCTACCTTATCACTAGCTTTATTCTTTAAAGCCAGAGAAAGATTATTTCTTTTATAATTTGAACCTTCCATTATTGCTTTTTCATCATACAAAGTGTAATTAAAATTGTAGCTTAATTTTTCTGTACCTCCACGTATTCCCAAATCACGGCTTTGTACCTCGCCTAAACGCCCAAAAAGCTGTTTTTGCCAATTATCCCCTTTTATTCCTTGATATAAGTCACGATCCTGCCAATTGCCAAAATATTTTGTATAAGACTCCGGGTTACTTAATACTGTATTATCCGTATTTGATAACATTGCATATTCATATTGCCATTTTACGAAATCATCAGCCGACAACACATCAATTTCATCTGCCAATGTTTTCATACCATAAAACATATTATAACTAATATCCATTTTACCATTTTTACCCGTTTTGGTAGTAATGATAATAACACCGTTTGCACCACGAGATCCATAAATAGCGGTAGAGGATGCATCTTTTAAAACAGTCATTGACTCAATGTTAGAAGCAGCGACATCATTCATACTATTTACAGGAAAACCATCAACAATAATTAAAGGGGAAGCATCCTGAGTAAGGGATCCCCCTCCACGAATTCTAATCTTAATCTCAGCATCCGGCGAACCTTCAGAACTTGTAACATTTACACCTGCTAATCTACCTGTTAAAGCTTCAGAAACATTAGAAACAGGTATTTTAGCTAATGTACTTCCCGAAATGGTAGATACAGCTCCTGTTAAATCTGATTTTTTAACTGTTCCGTATCCAACAACTACAACCTCATTTAAAGCATTTGCTTCTTCAGCCAAAACAATATTAATTGTTTTTTTTCCTGCTGTCTGAACAGTCTGTGGTGTAAAGCCTATAAATGAAAACTCCAAAGTTGCTTTTGAATTCGAAAGCTTAATTTTATATTTTCCGTCAAAATCTGTTGAAACTCCATTTTTTGTTCCTTTTTCTAATACATTAACTCCAGGCAAAGTTAAGCCTGCAGCATCTTTAACAACACCTTCAACCGTTACTTCCTGCGCATGTACCTTACTACTGACAAGCAGACACAAAATGAAAACGATAGTAAAGCAATAATTTGCTCCTTTATTAAAAAACTCTTTAAAATTCATAGTTAACTGTTTAGCTAGTGATTAATTGTTTGTTAAGTTTATTATGGTTTTTAACATTACTCTTTGCTATTTAATTTAATAATTTAAAAGTTTTAATTATTTCCGCAACCCTTGAAAATAAAAGAAAAAAACGTTTTTTATATAAAAAAAATAAAAGTGTAATCGATTACACAAACATAAAAAAAAATTCTAAATAAAAAATAAAAATTCATAAAAAATTCATAAAAAAAATTAAATATTGAGAATTTATGCCTATTTTAATACAACATGTATAATTTTTATTCCCAAAAATCAGCAAATTCACTATGAATGTTTTTAACAATTATAAAAAAATCAATCGATTACATAATATATTGATTTTTCTGCAATATTAAAAAAATTGAATTATTCTTATAATAAATAAGAATAAAGAAAACTGACAAAATTTAATATTTAAATTATTTGGAAATAGAAGTATTAATAAAATATTTGCATAAAAAAATCCATTAAGGAATTTCTTAATGGATTTTTATTTATGAAATTTAAACTTTTAAATCTTCACTGTACCTAGAGAATTTTTATGCTTCTGTATCAGAAATAAAGTGATAATCATCCCTATCACTGCCATTACAACACCTATAAGATTAGGGGATGCAAAACTATATCCGGCAGCCAGAGGAAGTCCTCCTAAAAACGCCCCTAAAGCATTCCCTATATTAAAACTACCCTGAAGTGCTGCCGAAGCAATCATTTCGGCGTCTTTAGCAGTTTTAATCATTAACATCTGAATTGGCGCTATAACCGAAAAAGAAATTGCTCCGGTTAAAAAAGTAAGAAACAAGGATACATATTGATTAAAAGAAAAGAAGTAAACCATAATCAAATCAATCACCATCACAAATAATAAAGCTAAAACTGTTGGTGCTGGCGAATATTTATCAGCCAGTTTACCTCCAACAAAATTTCCAACTACCATTCCGAATCCTGCCAGAATAAGAATATAGGATACGTCTTCTGGAGAAAATTTAGAAATATTTATTAATAGAGGTGCTATATAGCTAATCCATGCAAATAATCCACCAAAGCCAATAGATGTAATTCCAATAATCAACCATGCTTCGGTTTTCTTAAAAAATTGCAATTGCGTTTTCATATTAACCGTTTCGCCTTTATCAAGGTTTGGCATCCATAAATAGATAAATAAAAAGGTAAGCAAACCTACAATACCAATCAGCACAAAAGTATAACGCCATATAAAATGATGTCCTATATAGGTACCTATTGGAACACCTATCAAATTTGCCAGTGTCAGCCCTGAAAACATTATTGCAATTGCCTGGGCTTCCTTACCCTTATCTGCCAAACGACTTGCGACTACCGCTCCTACTCCAAAAAAAGCGCCGTGCGGTAGTCCGGAAAGAAATCGGGAAGCAAATAATATGTTATAGCTTGGAGCAATGATAGAAAGCGCATTAAAGATCGTTAACATCAAAGCTAAAATCAAAAGCATTTTCTTTGGCGCTAAATTTCTTCCAAGTATTACTAATAAAGGAGCACCAATAACCACTCCCAGAGCATAAGATGAAATCAAATAGCCGGCAACCGGAATTGAAACTTTCATGTCTGAAGCAATATCAGGCAGCAAACCCATCATTACAAATTCGGTTATACCAATAGTTAAACCTCCTAATGAGAGCGCAATAAGACTTTTTTTCATTGTTTTATAAGAAAAGAATAGTTTTTCCAGAATGCAAATTTACACCATTAGCACATGGAATAAATTGTACATTTGTGATATAAACTTGTAAATTTGAGTTATGCCAAAATTAAATCAATTTAAAACCTTAATGATAGACGAGTTTGAAGATGAGAAATTTCATCTTCCGCCACATACACATACCTATTATGAAATTATTTACATCAAAAAAGGAAATGGCATTCACCATTTAAATAATAATTTATTACCCTATAAATCAGGCGATCTGTTTGTAATTTCTCCAGATGATGAACATTATTTTGATATAAAGAAAAGTACACGTTTTTTCTATATCAAATTCACGGACCATTATTTCAATTCGAAACAAAACTTAACCTGTGATGAATTTTTAGTTCACACCCCGGAAAGTTTCATGCGTGATAAAACCTTAAAAGAAACCGTTTTAAAATTTGATGATCCGTGTAAAAAGATTTTAAAAAACACTATTGACAACATTTCTGCCTACAATTGCAAAACAGATGTTTCAAATTCGCCAATTGTATTTTATCAGATTCTTTCTATTTTTGGAGTAATCAAAGAGACTTTGCGTGGAATGAACCTTATTGTTAAAGGAAATTCTATTGATAATGAACAAATAACTTCCTACATTCATCAGAATATTTATCAGCCAAAACTGGTTCAGATTAAGGTAATTGCAGATCATTTTAATATCGCCCAGACTTATTTCAGTGCTTATTTCAAAAGGACTTTTGCGATTAGTTACCGCGATTATATTCACAATCTAAGAACAACACTAATTGAAAAACGATTTCATAACAACCAATTGCCCATTAAACAAATTGCTTATGAATTTGGTTTTACAGATGAAAGTCATTTATCGAATTATTTCAAGAAACGTAAAAACATGAAGCCTACTGATTATAAAAAACTTTAATCATTTAAAACAGAAACATGAAATTATATATTAAAAATATGGTCTGCGGTCGATGCAAAATGGTTGTAGAATCTGAGTTTGAGAAATTAGGCTTTCAAACTATTTCAGTTGAACTCGGTGAAGTTGAACTAAAGGACACTATTAATGAAGATCAAAAAAACGACCTTTTAATCCGCCTTCATGCATTAGGCTTTGATTTAATTGATGATAAAAAAAGTAAGACCATCGAGAAAATCAAAACGCTGATTATTGATTTGGTTCACCATAAAAACAATGAACTCAAGACCAATTTATCTGATTATTTGGCAGAAAACCTGAATCAGGATTACAATTCACTGAGCAATCTTTTCTCGGAAGTGGAGAACACCACAATTGAAAAATATTTTATCAGCCAAAAAATAGAGAAGGTAAAAGAATTAATTATGTATAATGAACTATCCTTGAGCGAAATCGCTGATATCTTAAACTATAGCAATGTGGCACATTTAAGCAATCAGTTTAAAAAAGTGACTGGCTTTACGCCTACTTATTTTAAGCAGTTAAAAAACAAGAAGCGTATTCAGATTGAGAATTTATAAATATTGCAAATCATTCCCAAAATTTTACAATCATAAGTGTGCTTTAGTTCGGAAATTTGTTTTTTAATAAATCAAATACCATGAAACATACCTATCAAATTACCGGAATGACCTGCTCTAGCTGCGAAGGCAAGGTAAAAAAAGCGCTTGAACAAGTTAAAAATATAAAAAATGTTGCCG
>Ga0247805_1001610_pt1 | contig 10753 bp, 7 predicted proteins | sample UWRJL044104R1_FD_180930 | JGI IMG/M metagenome (GOLD analysis project Ga0247805, IMG submission 180930) | Plant litter microbial communities from Arlington Agricultural Research Station in Wisconsin, United States - UWRJ-L044-104R-1 | ecosystem: Environmental > Terrestrial > Plant litter >...
CCGTTTCCGTGTCCTTCAGTTTTATAAAACAAGTAAAACAATCCATTTTTGTTAATAATGTCACCATCGATACAGGATTTGCCGTTTTTTGGATTGAACAGTACTCTGGGTTCTGATTCGAAGTCCGTAAAATCACTGTTTACGTAAGCATAATAGATTATATCCGGACCTGCGCCATGCTGCATAGACCAGTAGACCATATATTTTTTTGCTGCGGGATCGAATATCGTTTGCGGTGCCCAAACACGTTTCAGGTCTTCTTGCCCTTTATAACGTTGTTGTATATTGATAACTGTATGTTTCCAGTTCACCAGATCATTAGATTTCATCAGGATGAGGGCCCGGTTAGAATCCCATCCTTTTGAGGAAGTCATATCTGTCAGTACCATATAGAACGACCTCCCATCCTCTGCGCGAAGTATGTGTGGGTCACGAACGCCGCCGGTAGAGCTGATTAGCTTGGAATCAATAATTGGCTCATTATTATTTAATGCGCGGTAATTGTAACCATCAGTACTGATGGCAAAACAGACAGACTCATCTTTAACGTCATTCCCTTTAAAGTAGGCGAACAAATAACCAGCAAAATCCTTATCGGCCGGCCCGGATTTATAAACCTGACTGAATGAGTTACTGATAAAGGCTATTTTTAAAAAGGCAAGAAGGATCAACCGCGGACGTAGAAATTTTTTCATCATGAAGTACTGAAGTTTTTAATTAAAATTTATAAACCTGTTATCTGTTTTCCGGTAATAACAGCACCTCCGCCAGATAGTAATTTGAGCGTTATTTGCTTATTCTTTTGAAGATTTACCTTTTTTATTTGTGGCTGCTTATCACTCTTGTCCGAGTATAGCGTAATCATTTTATCAGATAACATAGGTAAAGACACCGTTATTGTTTTTTCCTTCTCTTCTGCGTTGATGGCTGCGATGTACCAGGTTTCTCCATGGCGTCTCGCCAATACACAATATTTTCCCGGATAACCGTCAACAAATACCGTCTCGTCCCAGGTTGTTGGAACCTGTTTCATGAAATCTATCACATGAGTTGATATATCGTTGAGATTATTAGGCGTTATACCGAAATTCTGCACAGGGGTTTGAAATAAGACAGCTGTTGCCAATTGAAAGGTTTCACTGGTCTTCCTGATGGTTCCTCCATTATTTTCCCGGTTATGACGTTTGTTCAGCAGGACAGGACCAAAGTCCATTGACCCCACAGCATTACGTATGAAGGGGTGTAAAGTTGCATTAAATGCCTCTGCATCATTTGCCTGCTGGGTGAAAATTAGGTTTTCAGATGCCAGTACAGCTTCACTTCCCACAAAATTGGGGTACATCCTTTCCCAGCCACGCGGCAGGGTACAACCATGAAAAATAACGGTGAGTCCATAAGTGTTTGCATCCGATAGAATATCCTCGTACAACTTCATCGTTTCCTGCTTGTCGCCGCCGAAAAAATCTACCTTGATACCTTTTATGCCTATACGCTGCATCCAGGCCATCTCACGCTTCCTTGCAACAGCGGTATTCATTCCGTTTTTTGGCCCTTGCGGCGCGTCATTCCAAAAGCCATTTGAATTGTACCAAAGGCATACGCCCACATTTTTATCTTTGCCATACGCTACCAGTTGCTCTATTTTATCACGGCCTATTTTTGTATCCCACCAGTTGTCAACCAAAACAAACTCGTAGCCCATATTGGCTGAGAGATCGACAAACTTCTTTTGGTCATCAAGGTTAATACTGTCGTCCTGCCACAATAACCAGCTCCAGGTTGACCTACCGAATGAGTATTCTTTAGACGCTTTATACTGAGGCTCAACCACGTCAAAAGGTATAGTTGTTTCGACAATTGGCTTAAGGTTATTCCCTACAGTGAGGGTTCGCCATGGCGTGGCGCCGGGCAAAGCCATAGTGGGGTTTGCACTCCCGATTCCGTTGTTTTCGCCAGTTTCGGGAAAGGCTAATTTATACATCCCGTCTTTGGTTCCTTCGCTCAATTTCGAGCCGCAGTAGAGTGCATTTACACCAGTTTCTGAGAGTAAAATCCAACCCTTATCGCCAACATGAAAAAGGGCTGGGAAGGTATATCCTACGCCATATTTCGAAGGAACGCCCATCGCCTGATCTGGTATGTATTCTTCTTCATAGCTGGGTTTCGTTTTCATCCAGCCAATCATGGGAGAGGCTTGTGGAGTTAAAAAAGTTGTGGTTGCCAAAGGGAACTTATATCCGGTTAGTTCTTCTTCAATAGTTAAATTGGCAGGTTCACCTGTTTGCGGAACTTGATAGCGGAAAGCAATATCATTATTGCTTACCCGAAAGACTACCTCTAATTGCTGTTTATTTGGATTTTCGAATTTACAGATCAGTTCATTGGCCTGATACCTAACGGTACTTATTTTAATTTTTGGTTCCGAATAGGTCTGATCAATCTGTTTTGAATTGCTGCTGATCAGACGAAGATTTGAAGACAAATCTACCTGACTGCCGCGCAACCCTAAAGGGGACTTTTCCAGCATTTCATTTTCTTGCAGAAGCACATTATAATACAGTTTGCCCTGGTCTAAGAATAATTTGACAGTCAGTTTTTTGTCCGGGCTGGAAATATGGAGATCCTGAGCAGAAGATTTGGAAAAGCAGAATGATAATATAAATACGTAAATAATACTCCTGATAGGGGACATAAGCAAGATCAGCTGTTTAGATATTTGGTTAGTTGGGCCTCAAAGTAAGCATTATTTTTTAAACGTAGAAAAGACATTTAAAAAACATGAAATGATACGAACAGGTAAAAAACGCTTCGCTTCTTTTTGCCTAAAAAACCTGATCCAGCTAAGATCTTATCCTTAAGGATTGAAAATCAGCATAATAAAGACTAGAAACAGCACGAGGTGCATGATGCCTACCATTGGCGTTGTTCTTTTGCCCAGAAAGGTCATCAGGCTTAATAACAAAGTGATAATAAACAGGATCATTTCTGTAGCTGTAAGTCCGAATAATACTGTTTTACCTGTGATCAGTCCGACAATAAGGACAGAAGGAACTGTTAGCCCAACAGTGGAAACAAAAGCTCCGTGGCAAAGATTGATGGCACGCTGAAATTCGTTGTTAAGTGCGGCTTTAACCGCTGTCATGGATTCCGGAGTGAATACGATAATTGCAATTAAAACGCCGCCCAATAAAGGTGGTAGATTGGCGGCTTTAATTCCGTAGTCAACCACTGTAGCCATATTATGCGAGAGCAGAACAATTGGTAATATTGTTACGATCAAAACGGCAGAACGGATAATGATCTCGTTTTTATTACTTTTGGAAGGATCGTCTACAGGGCCTGTAACCGTAAGCAGATCACTATTCCGCTCAGCAAAAGGGATCTCCATCTTTCCTTTTTGGGGCTGTATATAGAGATGCCTGTATCCCTTCATCTGCAATAGGAGGAAAAATCCATATAAAATAATAATCAACGAAGAAAGAACGATGGCCTGTGTATTGCTGAAAATTCCATTTCCGGCCCCCTCTATGAAATTTGGGAGCATCATCCCGATACTTCCCAGCATGATAATCATCCCGAGGTAAGACATTGCGCCCTGTGCATTGTACTCCTGTTCTCCATATTTTAGCCCACCTAACAGAATACATAGTCCGATAACCAGGTTCATAATAATCATCATCACTGAAAATATAGAATCCTTACCAATCGTCGGGAATTCTCCGGGGCCAAGCATAACTGCCGAAATCAGAATGACTTCAATGGAAACAATAGAAAGTGTTAATATTAATGTGCCGTACGGTTCGCCGAGTTTATGAGCTAGCTCATCGGCTTCTTTCACAACACCAAAGGCAGCTCCTACAATCGTCAGAAGGAGGATCAGGAAAGCTATTACTGCCGTAGTAGAAGACATAGATTCGCCTAGTAAAGAATGGCCAAACACCGTGAAAAGCCCTACAATTAACCATATTGCGATTAATTTAAACCGGGTCTTTGCAGGGATGATTTCTGCTATTGATAAGGTGTTTTTTATTTTACTACCTGACATAATTTATTTCTGTTTAAACTATTAATAAACAGCGCAAAAATATCAAGAATTAATCAAAGCAAAATTATCCTATGATAAATAGTAGTTTGTGACGATGACTATTTCTCTTTGCGAATCCGGCTTAAGCTTACGGGTGTAATACCAAGATAGGAAGCGATATACTTTAGTGGAGCACGTTGAATGAGGCTGGGTGAGTCTGCCATTAGTCCATCATAACGTTCTTTAGCAGATAATAACGCTGTTGATACAAATCTGCTTTCTAATTTCAGCAGTTCTTTTTCGGCCAGTTTTCTTCCCCAGTTAGCGATGTTTATATCCCGGCTATAGAGCTCATTTAAACGGTCTATCTTCAATTCATAGAGCTCGCAATCTTCCAGAAGCTCGACATTTTCATAACTTCTTTTGCGTTCCACGTAACTCCGCATCGATAGAATTGTTTCTCCTTCTTCACCAAACCAAAAGGTGATATCCATTTCTTTTTGTGGCGCGAATGCCCTCACAATCCCTTTTTTTATAAAGTAGATACTGGTTTCGATTTTGTCAGCTCTTAACAGAATATGGTTTTTAGGATGGGCGATTTCAGAAATATTATCTTTTAATGTGGCCTTGGCATTGGCAGGAATGTTATGGATCTGCTCTATAATTTCATCTATCTTCATTCAGCTCATTTTTTAATTTTTTCTCTATGGTCGAAAACAGGTGATCATAACCACAATACAAATTAAGATAAAAAATCAAGGACTACTTTATAAAAAGGGGAATTGAAAGCACTCTTATCTCTTGAATAAGATAATTAATCTTAGCTTGAAGTTAACTTAAAGTTAATCTGGTTATGTGTTGGTGTTGTCAACATTTCAGACACACTTTGTTCGGACTTCCTTCGGACTTCCTTCGTTGTTCCTTCAATCGGAATCGAAGAAATAACGGAGGAAGTTCGAAGAGGATTTAAAGTGAATACGACTAACACACCAGATGCATTGTCGTATAAGGATAATTATCTGTTCAGCGACTTGGCTTTTGGTTTAAACAAAAAAAACCAGGTAGTTCTGTTACGATACTACCTGGTTATACTATTTATTTAGCCTGTTTTTTTTAAGCTGTCTTTGTACCTTCTGCGTATGGCTTAAGTGATTCGTTTAAGATAGAATTCCAGCCTGCAGTGAAACTCTCCCTTGAAAAATTAGGGTCACCATCAGGGAAACTTTCAATACCGCTGTGAATGATAGTAACGCGGGTTTTGTTTTTTCCAACCGAATTGAGCTGAAATGTAACCTCCGATTCACCAGGATATTCTTTATAACCCCATGAATATGTTAGCCGGTACAAAGGCACAACATCCAGAATTACACCTTTGTGGAGATATTTCTCTCCTTCACCCTTACCTTTAAAAGTAAAATTAGTACCCTCAACCAGACTAAAGTCAGGAATATCGAAGTACCAGATTTTCATGGCATCCCGGTCTGTAATTAACTTCCATAATTCAATCGGGGACGCATGGACTACGGTTTCAGTTATTAAAGAATTCTTATTCATCATATTTAATTTGGCTTGGGAAAATCCCTTTATACTTATTCAATTATGCTTGATATTGTTTCAATGCTTCTTCTAAACAATCCATCGCATTATTCAGATCATCAGTATTCAATACATAGGCCATTCTCACCTCGTTCTTTCCTGAACCAGGACTTGAATAGAAGCCTGTTGCCGGTGCCATCATCACAGTGGCGCCTTTGTACTCAAAATTTTCAAGAATCCACTGACAAAATTTATCAGAGTCGTCAATCGGTAAAGAGGCAACGACGTAGAATGCTCCACCTGGATTCGGGCAAAATACACCATCTATAGCGTTAAGGCGTTTTACTAAAGTATCGCGTCTTAAAGTATATTCTTTGTTAACTTCTTCGAAGTAACTGTCTGGTGTGTCTACGGCTGCGGTTCCGGCAATCTGTTCAACCATACCCGGACTGAGTCTTGCTTGCGCAAATTTTAGTCCAGATTGTATAACTGCCTTGTTTTTTGTAATTAAACAACCTAATCTTGCACCACAGGCACTGTATCTTTTAGATACTGTATCCATAATTACGACATTTTCGTCCAGCCCTTCCATATGCATCGGCGAGATAAACTCCCTTCCGTCATAACAGAATTCACGGTAGGCTTCATCAGAAAACAGGAATAAATCATATTTAAGACAAAGTTCCTTTAATGCTTCCAGCTCTTCTCTCGAATAAAGGTAACCTGTTGGATTATTTGGATTACAGATAATAATCGCTTTGGTTTTAGCTGTTATTAATTTTTCAAATTCGGCTATCGGAGGTAATGCAAATCCGTTCTCTATGTAGGACAATATAGGCTTAACGACTACATTACTCATACAGGCGAAGCCATTGTAATTAGCGTAAAATGGTTCAGGTATAATAATCTCGTCACCTTCATTTACACAAGTTTGCATGGCAATAGTAATTGCTTCAGAACCACCAACTGTAACCAGGATATTATCCGGAGTAATATTATAGCCTAATTTGTTATAATATTCCGTCAGCTTGGTTCGGTAAGAAAGGGTTCCTTCAGATGCAGTATAAGCCCAGACGTTGAAATCTATATTTTTAATGGCATTCAGCATACCTTCCGGCGTGGCAATGTCAGGTTGGCCGATATTTAAGTGATAAACTTTTTTTCCTTCTTTTTTTGCCTGATCAGCAAATGGAGTAAGTTTCCTGATTGGCGAAGCGGGCATTTGCAACCCTTTTTCTGAGATATGTGGCATGTTACAAAAATAAAAAACCTCGTTAATTAACGAGGTTTAATTGAATAAATTATAAATGACTTAAATTACTTTCCAGCGACAGTTTCGCCTTTAATATATAAGACTTTTACCGGCGTTTTAGCATTGGAAGAAATTGTTACGCTCTTGCTGAACGGTAAAGGAGAGCCTGCTGGTGTATAGGTAACTTTAATGGTTCCGGTCTCACCCTTTTTTATTGGAGTTTTAGTATAATCAGGAACTGTACACCCACATGTAGACTCAACTTTAGTTAAAATCAATGGCTGATCTCCAATGTTGGTAAACTTAAATTCTACGGTTGCAGGGCTCGCCGTAGAGATTTTTCCAAAATCGTGCGTTTCTTTTTCAAATTTAAATTCTGCTGGTTTGCTCTGTGCAAAAGTTGCAGTACTGACACCCAATACGAAGGTTAATAATACGATTAGCTTTTTCATTTATGTGTTAATTTAAAATTCAGTAGTAAATATTTACGGGATTGATCACCATTGATTTAACCCCGTTTTGAACAAATTTAGTCTTTTCATTCAGATTTCCAATTGGCTGAAGGAATATATAAATTACGTTCGGTATCGGGACGTAATTTAGAAAATTAGTATCTTTGCCCAATAAACTTTTGTGCTTATGATGCTAAATGACAAACTTACCACGAACCCTATTGATGCTTCAGAATTAAGTTTTGACGACTTTAAAACTATTGTGATCGCTGATTATAAGATCGCATTTGAAAGTAGGCAAGCCAGTTTACTAGGCCGTAAGGAGGTTTTAACAGGTAAGGCAAAATTTGGCATTTTTGGTGACGGGAAAGAACTTCCGCAGATTGCCATGGCCAAAGCATTTCAAAATGGAGACTGGAGATCGGGGTATTACCGTGACCAGACTTTCGCATTTGCCACAGGTATTTGTACCATTAAGGAATTTTTCGCTCAATTATATGCTAATCCTAACGTGGAGGCCGATCCGGCTTCGGCGGGCAGACAGATGAATTGCCATTTTGCAACACGTTCTTTAAATGAAGATGGTTCCTGGAAGGATCTGACGGCTATGAAAAATTCATCCTCAGATATCGCTCCCACGGGTGGACAAATGGCCAGATTAGTTGGCTTAGCTTATGCTTCTAAACTATATCGCCAGAATCCGGAGTTAAATTATCTTAAAAACTTTTCTGTAGAAGGAAATGAGGTAGCTTTTGGAACTATAGGGAATGCTTCGACTTCTGAAGGGGTCTTTTTTGAAGCGATTAACGCAGCTGGTGTATTGCAGATCCCGATGGCTATGTCCGTCTGGGATGATGCTTACGGAATTTCTGTTCCTGCTAAATATCAGACCACTAAGGAAGATATATCTGAAATACTGAAGGGATTCCAGCGCGACGAAGACAACGCTGGTTTCGAAATCTATAAAGTCCGTGGCTGGGATTACCCCGCCTTATGCGAAACATACCAGCAGGCAATAAAAGTTTGCAGGGAGGAGCATGTTCCGGTACTAATCCATGTTACAGAAGTGACACAGCCACAGGGTCATTCGACTTCTGGCTCGCATGAACGTTATAAAAGTAAAGCACGTTTGGAATGGGAGAAAGAATTTGACTGTATCCGCCAGATGCGTATCTGGATGCTGGAATCGGCGATAGTAACGGAGGAAGAACTATCAGCACTGGAAGATACGGCCAAGAAAATGGTGCGTGAAGCGCAGAAAGAAGCATGGAATGAGTTCTTGAACGATATTAAAGTCGAAAAAGACCAGGCGATTGCTTTGATCAATGCGCTTGCTGTTTCCAATCCTTTACTCAAAAAGTTATCTGCTAATCTGGCCGCAACGCCGGATGCGCAACGAAAAGAGGTTATTTCTGCCGTCAGAAAAGCATTACGTTTAACACTGAGCATAGAAAGCGAAGAAAGAAATGCACTGTTGAGCTGGTATCAGGAAGAAAAAACAGCCAATGCGGAAAGATATAACTCCAGGTTATTTACAGATGGTGTGGAATCTCATATACACGTTAAAAATGAGGCGGCAAGCTATCATGAAAACAGTAAAATGATCGATGGCAGAGAATTACTGAATGCCTGCTTTGATGCCAATTTCAGACGCGATCCGAGATTGGTTGCGTTCGGAGAGGATCTGGGTAGCATCGGTGACGTAAATCAAGGATTTGCAGGTCTTCAGGCTAAATTCGGAGAGTTACGGGTCACTGACACCGGAATCAGGGAAATGACCATTGTAGGGCAGGGGATAGGCCTTGGATTAAGGGGCTTAAAACCTATAGCGGAAATACAATATCTGGATTACCTGCTTTATGCGATTAATATTTTAAGTGATGATCTGGCCAGCCTGTCTTACCGGACTAAAGGCGGACAGAAATCTCCTGTAATTATCCGTACCCGCGGACATCGTCTGGAAGGGGTATGGCATTCAGGATCACCTATTGCAATGATTCTCGGTTCGTTGAGAGGCCTGCATATCTGCGTACCGCGTAATATGACGCAGGCAGCCGGTATGTATAATACACTTTTCCGTTCAGATGAACCTGCTTTGGTTATTGAGTGTCTGAATGGTTACAGACTGAAAGAAATGATGCCTGATAATGTTGGTGAATATACAGTTCCCTTAGGCCAGGCCGAAGTGATTAGAACCGGAACCGATATTACTGTCGTTTCTTATGGTTCAACGCTCAGAGTGGTAGAAGAAGCTGCTGAGGAATTACTGAAAATGGGGATCTCGGTAGAGATTATTGATCCGCAGACTTTACTTCCTTTTGATCAGGAGCAAGTATGCCTGGCTTCTCTACAGAAAACAAATAAATTACTGGTTGTTGATGAAGACGTACCAGGAGGAGCGTCTGCCTATATTCTACAGCAGATTATGGAACAGCAGGGCGGATATTATTCTCTGGATGCACAACCACAGACTTTAACAGCAAAAGCCCACCGTCCGCCTTATGGTTCTGACGGAGATTATTTCACAAAACCTTCCGTGGATGACGTGGTAGAGACTATTTATGGGATGCTGAATAAACATAACCAACAAAAATACCCTGCTATTTATTAATAACAGGGTATTCAATTGATATTTAAAACCAGTCTGCTAATTAAAGCTTGCTGGTTTTATTTCTTAAAAGCAGATCTGCGATAACCAGGGCCGCCATTGCTTCAACAATGACAACTGCACGTGGTACAACACATGGATCGTGTCTTCCTTTTCCTTTTATTTCTGTAATCTCTCCTGCCGCATTGATGGTTTGCTGGCTATGCATGATCGTAGCAACCGGTTTAAAAGCGACATTAAAAGTAATTTCCATTCCGTTGGAGATACCACCTTGTATACCCCCCGAGAAATTCGTTACTGTTTTTGCTCTTGTTCCACCGGATAGAAAGATATCATTATGCTCAGAACCACGCATTTCGCTTCCTGAGAAGCCAGAGCCATATTCAAAGCCATGTACAGCATTAATGCTCAACATCGCTTTACCCAGCTCAGCATGGAGTTTGTCGAAAACAGGTTCTCCGATTCCTGCAGGGCAATTACGAATAATACAGCTGACTTTTCCGCCGACTGTGTCACCATCCTTCCTGATGCCGTCAATGAATTCAATCATCTCTTTTGCTACTGCCGGATCGGCACAGCGAACGATGTTTTCTTCTCTGATTTGCAGCAGTTCCGGAATTTCCAATGCCTGTAGCTGCGGCGCCTGTATGGTACCAACAGCAGAAACGTGTGCGAATATCTCTATCCCGTGATGCTTTAAAAGGAGCTTGGCAATTGCACCTGCCGCAACTCTGGCCGCCGTTTCTCTTGCTGAAGACCTCCCTCCGCCACGGTGATCACGAATCCCATATTTTGCGTCGTAAGTATAGTCTGCATGTGAAGGACGGTATACAGTTTGATTATGGTTATAATCTTTTGAACGCTGGTCTTCATTAGGGATT
>Ga0247805_1001614_pt1 | contig 10748 bp, 10 predicted proteins | sample UWRJL044104R1_FD_180930 | JGI IMG/M metagenome (GOLD analysis project Ga0247805, IMG submission 180930) | Plant litter microbial communities from Arlington Agricultural Research Station in Wisconsin, United States - UWRJ-L044-104R-1 | ecosystem: Environmental > Terrestrial > Plant litter >...
AAGCAGCCTCCGGCGAGCAGCGCGGTTTCGGTGTGGGTGGTCATGGGCAAGTCCTTCCAGCAGTTAACGGTGTGTGTCAGGTACGCAGTGCAGTGTGCGTGTCTGCGAGCGCGCGGCGCAACGGCCGGCCTTGAAGATCAGATGACTGACGCGCGCACTCGTTCAGTCGCCGCCGAACTGCTGACGGTATTGGCCGGGCGTCACGCCAATGCGCTCGCTGAACGCCTTGCGCATGTGCCGCGCGCTGCCAAAGCCGCAGCGACTGGCCACGACCTTGAGGGGCAGGTCGCTGCCTTCGAGCAGTTTGCGCGAGTGATCGATGCGCGCGTTGAGCAGAAATTGCATGGGCGTCAGGCTGACTTCGCGCTGGAACGCCCGGGCGAAATTGCGCGGGCTCATCGCTGCCAGGTCGGCCATGCGCTGCACGGTGTAGGCCTCATCAATGTGGTCGACGACGTAGGCCTGCACCCGGGCGATCGCGCTGTCATCCCGGGGTACTGCCGCCAACAACGGGCCGTAGGGTGTTTGACCGCCCTGACGCTTCATGACCACCAGCAGCACTTTGGCCACCTCCAGGGCGATCTCTTTGCCGTGGTCTTCCGCGACAATAGCCAGCGCCATGTCGATGCCCGCCGTAATACCACCGGACGTGATCAGGTTGCGGTCGACGACGTAGATCTGCTCGGTCTCGACGCGGGAGGCAGGGAAACGCCGAGCCAGGCGCTCGACGTAGTTCCAGTGGGTGGTGCAGCGGTAGCCGTCGAGCAGACCAGCGTCACCCAGCAGAAACGCGCCGGTGCAGATCGCCCCGAAACGCCGGGCGCCCTGGGCGGCGGCCGGTAGCCAGGCGGTGAGCTGAGGATGGCTGACGCCGTACGCACCTGGCCCGCCGGGGACCAGTAGCAGGTCAACGTCGGGGGGCAGATCGGCCAGCGCCACATCCGCCTGGACCTTGAGCCCGCAGGAGCTGCGGATGAGCAGCGGAGGTTCGGCCACCGTGATCAGTCGATACTGTTTTTCCGGCGCCAGCAGTCGATTGGAGATCGAAAAAACGTCCATGGGGCCGGTCACGTCGAGCATGAGCACGTCGTTGAACAGCACCACCGCCACCGTTTTCTGCCCTGAGATGTCGCGCATGCCTTGATTGCCTTTCTATTACCGCCACTGCCAGCGCAGGGCGACGAGCCTGAATCCAGGCGGCATTCTAGGGGATTGTGCGAATGAATGTGAATGATTGGCGTTTGGAAGCCAATTGGATGAGTTCGGCGGGTTTGTCGCGGTTGATTGAACCGGGCTTGATCAGAGGAATCGGGAGCGGCTGGCTTGATAACCGCCTTTCAGTAACAGCAGGTCGGTAACTGAAAGCGAATGCGTGCGCCACCGCTGGCCGACGCTTGTGCCCAGATGCGCCCGTGGTGCGCGTCGACCACCGAGCGGCAGATCGCCAGTCCGACGCCGAGGCCACTGGTCTTGGTGGTGTAGAACGCGCCGAAGATCTGCTCGCGACGGTCAGGCGGGATGCCCGGGCCGTTGTCCTCAACGCAGACTTCGACACCGTCGCCGAGGGAAAATGAATGGATGCGCAACACGGCGGCGTCACGGCCGGAGCCGGCCATGGCTTCCACGGCATTGGTGATGAGGTTGACCAGCAATTGCTGCAACTGCACGGCATCGGCGACGATGGATTGGTCGACGTATAGCCCGGTTTCGAGCCGTACCCGCTGGGCAGTCAACAGCGGCTGGGTTAGGCCGACGGCGTCGCGAATGACATCGTCAATTTTCAGGACGCGCAGCTGCAAGGGCGCCTGACGGGCCAGCGCGCCGAGGGCTTTGACGATGTTGGCGGCGCGTTCGCAGCCGGCGCGGATGTCCTTCAAGCCGGCGATGGCTTCGTCGACGTCCGGCACGTCGCGTTGCAGCCAACGCAGGCTGGCGGCGGCGTTGGCGGCGATGCCCAAAAGGGGCTGGCAGATTTCATGGGCGATGGAGGCGCTGAACTCGGCCATCTTTCGGACGTGGAGAGTGTGAGCATAGTCGCTTTGCGCGGCAGCAACCTGATCGCAGCCCCCTGGGCGGTGTGCTGTCGGGTGCGCCAGAGGGGGCAGGGAAGGGTGCCGAATCGCATCCGGCCAGTGCTGCTCCGCTGGCGGCGGGAAGCGCGTGTAAAGAGGAGATTGATGTTCGTCCAGCATCGTAGCCCCCGGCGGTCCGACGTCTTGTGCTTCGTCGCGCTTGAGTATACGCAGCGTGTCCGGCTTGAAACGCAGGCGAGGGCGGTTTGGCAGGAACAGGCACCCGGATGTCTGTCAGAGTCCCCACACGGGCTGAACGGAATGCCAGCCGCGCGTTCCACCGGCCCCGTTTCGCAGCACCGTATCAACAAGGTAAGACCGCGATCACCTGTGGGACCGTTTTTAGCCGGGAAGGCGTCGGCTATCACACCGCAGCATCAGTGGCGTACACAGATCGCGAAGCGGACTTCGGCAAAAAAGCCTGTCATGGCAAGGCCTTGGGTAAGCGCGGTGGCGGCCTGTGCTTAGGACCTGCAACCCTGTAAGCCGCTGACACTGTTGCCCCAGCAACAGCACTCCACCACTTTCCATGGAAAACAAACAGTTACGCCCCTTCACACCCCCCGATTGCCCTGAAACCCCGGGACTTTCCGGCGTGGCATAAAGCCTGCAATGACCCGCAAACGAACCCGTGTCGACCCGCTTATGGCGTCACGTTTTGGCAGTCATTGGCAGGAGTAATTGTGTCTACAGCCCCATCATCAAACCCTCACAACCTTTCAGCGCCGGGACCGGCCGGCATCCATCGACGCCTCGATGGCGACAACCTCATCACCCAGGACCAGGGTTGATATGGCGTTCGATGTTGAATTTGTCGTGTCCACGCTGCCCGCGTTCGTCAGCGCCGTTGGAGTCACGTTGCAGGTCGGCTTCATCGCCATCGGCACGTCGCTGTGCGTGGCGCTGATCAATGCCGCGATTACTGCGTTCAGCGTGCCCATCCTGCGCCCACTGGTACGGGTGTACGTGGAGCTGGCGCGCAACACGCCGTTGCTGATCCAGCTGTTTTTCATCTACTTCGCGCTGCCGACCCTGGGGATCCGCATCTCCGGGTTTGCCTCGGCGATCATTGCCATGACTTTCATGGGCGGCGCTTACCTGACCGAGATCCTGCGCGCGGGCATCGACGCGGTGCCCAAATCGCAGATCGAATCGGGGCTGTCCATCGGCCTGTCGCGCTGGCAGTTACTGCGCCACGTCATTCTGCCCCAGGCCGGGATCCTCAGCCTGCCGGCGCTGTTCGCCAATTTCATCTTCCTGCTCAAGGAAACCACCGTGGTTTCGGCGGTGGCGGTGCCGGAAATTCTCTACACCACCAAGAGCTACATCGCGCTGTATTACAAAACCTACGAAATGCTCGCGGTGATGACCGGCCTCTGCGTGCTGCTGTTCGTGCCGCTGTCGCTGCTGCTGCGCCTGATTGAAAGGAGGCTCCAGCATGGCCAGTTCGGGTCTTGAATTGTTGTGGGTGTCGGCGCCGCAATTGGCCCAGGGCATCGGCCGCACGCTGGGCATTTCGCTGCTGGCGATCGCCTTCAGCAGTGTTGGCGGTGTGATCTATGGCGTGCTGCGCAACCTTGGCGTGCGCTGGATCGACGGGGTGCTGCTGGTCTACCTGGAACTGTTCAGGGCGATCCCGGTGCTGGTCTGGTTGTACCTGTTCTTCTTCGGTTTGCCGATTTTTCTTGGCTGGAGCATCCCGGGTTTCTGGTGCGCGGTGCTGGTGTTATCGCTGTGGGGCGCCAGTGAAACCGGCGAAGTGGTGCGTGGCGCACTGCGCTCGATTCCGAGGGGGCAGCGGGAAGCGGGTCTTGCGATTGGCCTGGGCCCGTTGCAGCTTTACGGCCGCGTGCTGCTGCCTCAGGCGCTGCGACGCATGACGCCGCCGCTGATCAACGTCTTCACCCGGCTGATCAAAACCAGTTCCCTGGCGGTGCTGATCGGCGTCGTTGACGTGATCAAGATCGGCCAGCAAATCATCGAACGAACCTATGAGTCGGTGCTGATCTACGGCTTCCTGTTCGTATTCTTCTTTCTTGCCTGTTATCCGCTGTCGGCCGCTTCGCGGGTGCTCGAGCGGCGTTGGAATCATTCATGAGCCCATTGATAGAACTGACCCGCTTCAGCAAAAACTTCGGTTCGGTGCCGGTGTTGCAAGACGTTGACCTGAGCGTTCGCGAAGGCGAAGTGGTGGTGATCCTCGGGCCCAGCGGCTGCGGCAAAAGCACCCTGCTGCGTTGCCTCAACGGTCTCGAACTGGGCCACGCCGGGCAGTATTGTTTCGCTGGTCAGAACCTGCCGGCCAATACCGATTGGCGTCAGGTGCGGCAACAGATCGGCATGGTGTTTCAAAGCTACCACCTGTTCCCGCACATGACCGTGCTGGAGAACATTTTGCTCGGGCCGCTGAGCGTGCAGAAGCGCACACGGGTCGACGCGCAGCAACAGGCCGAGACGCTGCTGAGCCGTGTCGGCCTGCTGGACAAGCGCGACACCTACCCGCGCGAGCTTTCCGGTGGCCAGCAGCAACGCATCGCCATCGTTCGCGCGCTGTGCATGAACCCCAGGGTCATGCTGTTCGACGAAGTCACGGCTGCGCTTGATCCGGAAATGGTCAAGGAAGTGCTGGAAGTCATCCTCGACCTGGCCCGCAGTGGCATGACTTTGTTGATCGTCACCCACGAAATGGCCTTCGCCCGCGCGGTGGCCGATCGAATCCTGTTCATGGACGGCGGCCGTATCGCCGAACAGAGCGACCCCGAATCCTTCTTCAGCGCCCCGCAGACCGCACGCGCGCAGCAGTTCCTGGAGAAATTCTCCTACGTAGAAAACATGCCAAAAAGGAAAGCATCGTGACCCTTAAATCTGCCTTTGTACTGCCACTGCTCGCCCTCGGATTGCTGGTGGGCACGGCTGCCGCCCATGCTGCCGACTCTGCCGCAGGGTCATTGGAAAAAATCAAGGCGCGCGACAAGTTGATTGTCGGCGTTTTCAGCGACAAACCACCTTTCGGCTTCGTCAACGAACAGGGCGACTACGTCGGCTTTGACACGGACTTGGGGCGGCGCTTCGCCAAGGACCTGCTCGGCGACGAGAAGAAGATCGAGTTTGTGGTGGTAGAGCCCGCCAGCCGGATTCCGTTTCTGCAGAGCGACAAGGTTGACCTGATCCTCGCCAACATGACGGTGACGCCGGAGCGGGCGCAAGTGGTCGATTTCACCCACCCCAACCTGCGCGTCGCGGTGCAGGCGCTGGTGCCGGACAGCAGCCCGGTGAAGACGCTGGACGATCTGGCCAGCAAAACCGTCATCGTCACCACCGGCACCACGGCGGATATCTGGCTGACCAAGAACCACCCCGACTGGAAGCTGCTCAAGTTCGAGAAGAATTCCGAGTCGCTGCAGGCGCTGGCCAACGGCCGAGGCGATGCTTATGCCCAAGATAACCTGGTGCTGTTCAGCTGGGCCAAGCAAAACCCGGGCTATCGCGTGCTGGCGCAGAAACTCGGCGACGAAGCGCCGATCGCCCCGGCGGTGAAGAAGGGCAACACGGAACTGCGCGATTGGGTGAACACCGAACTGGCCAGCCTCGGTCAGCAGAAGTACCTGCTCACGCTCTACAACCAGTACGTGCGGGATCAACTGGCGGCGGACACCGAACCGTCGGCGGTGATCGTTGAAGGCGGGGCGTGGAAGCCCTGATTGATCGAGCTTGTGGCTGGTAGCCGGAAAGCGGTCATTTCGAACACCCTGGGTCTAGCGGTGTGGCCTCTGACGCTTTCCTGGCTAAAGCCAGTCCTACGGGAGTACGCGGTCCTGCTGGATGCATGCGTTGTTGTTGTAGGACCGGCTTCAGCCGGGAAGGGGCCCGTCCAAGTACCACCACTTTGCAGTGATCAGGCAGCTTGGCTCACACGCTGCCCTCGCTCTCGATCACCAGAACGCGCGCTTCACCCAGCGGGTGGGCAACGTGGGCCGTGCCGATGGAGGCGTAGAAAATATCCCCCGTTTGCAGCACGGTCCTTTGCTCGACGCCGTCCTGCTTGAAACGCATCTCCACTTGCCCGTCCAGCACCACAAATACTTCCTGACCGTCGTTGACGTGCCATTTGTAGGGCTGATCGGTCCAGTGCAGGCGCGTGGTGATGCCGTTCATGTTGGCGATGTCCAACGCGGCCCACGGGCGCTCACCGGTGAAGTCTTTGCTGCGGATGATGTTCATGGGGAGGTCCGTTCAAATGCGGATTGGCAGTCGATCAACCGCGATGTTGCGGTGTCGGGTTTCCAACGCTCAATGCGCAGAATCATAAGGCCGCGATGACAGGGTGCAACGGGTCGCCAGCGCAGTAGGGGCTAAAAGCGCAAGATTCTGCAAGTGGCGCTGTCTGCGGTCGATGTCCGGAATCATTGCGAATCTGACATTGCCGGGCGTGCGGGTGCACTTTAGACTCCCGGCCATCCACTAGACGACTGGTCTACGCAGGTCGGTCTGATCAGAACTTTCAACGACTTAACGGAGTATCACCCTATGGCCACGCAACCCTTGCTCACCCACGTTAACCTTGGTCGGCATGTGCTGAAAAACCGCATTGCCTTCCCGCCATTGACCCGCCAGAGAAGCCTGCAGCCGGGTGATATCGCTTCGGATCTCATGGCCACCTACTACCAGCAGCGTGCGTCCGCCGGTTTCATGATCACCGAAGGCACGCAGATCGAGCCGCGCGGCCAAGGCTATGCATGGACCCCGGGCATCTACAGCGCCGAGCAGGTCGAAGGCTGGCGCAAAGTGACCGACGCGGTGCACGCGGAAGAGGGCGTGATTTTCGCTCAGCTCTGGCATGTGGGCCGTGTGTCCCACCACGCGTTGCAGCCCAACGGCGAAGCGCCGGTTGCCCCCTCGGCGATCCCGGCGGCCAACGCCAAGGCGTTCATCGAAACCGGGCCGGGCGCAGGGCAACTGGTGGTGCCGCCGACGCCTCGCGCGCTGACTGCCGAAGAAATCCGCGAGCTGGTGAAGCTGTACGCCCAGGCGGCGAAAAACGCCATCGAAGCGGGTTTTGACGGCGTGGAAATTCACGCGGCGAATGGTTACCTGGTCAACCAGTTCATCTCCGAACACGCCAACCACCGGGACGACGAATACGGCGGCTCGCTGGAAAACCGCCTGCGCTTCCTGCGCGAGATCGTCACTGCCGTCGCCGAAGCGGTAGGCGGGGACCGTCTGGGTGTGCGCTTTTCGCCACTGTTCGCCAGCACCGATGAAGAACGCGTCTACATCGGCCTGGTGGAAAGCGACCCGCACCACACCTACGTCGAAGCCATCAAGGTCCTGGAAAATGCAGGCGTCGCTTACGTCTCCATCGCCGAAGCCGACTGGGACAACGCCCCCGAACTGCCGGACACCTTCCGCAAAGCCATCCGCGAAGCCTTCACCGGCCGCATCATCTACGCCGGCCGCTACACCGCCGAACGTGGCAACCGCCTGATCGACGCCGGTCTGGCCGACCTCATCGCCTTCGGCCGCCCCTTCATCGCCAACCCCGACCTGCCGGCACGCATCGCCAACGGCTGGCCCCTCAACCCCGTTAACCCGGCCACGTTGTATGGCGGGACTGAAGTGGGCTATGTCGACTATCCGGTTTATCAGGCCGGCAAGTGAAGGCAGCGCCCCGCAGCTGACTGATGCGACGCAGAGCGTCGGAGGATGCGTTCCCACGCGGAGCGTGGGAACGATTAAATCGTCGGGATGGCTTCATCGAGCGAAATTGATGGTGCATGCACTGGCCTCTTCCCGGCTGAAGCCGGTCCCACTAAGAGCAGCGCGTGTATGCGGCGAAATTGGGAGTGATCCGGCTGGCCTCTTCCCGGCTGAAGCCGGTCCCACTACCAGCAGCGCGTGCATTCAGCAAAATTGGCGGTAATCCGGCCGGCCTCTTCCCGGCTAAAGCCAGTTCAGTGGGACCGGCTTTAGCCGAGAAGCTTTTGATCTGCTTTTGATCTTCGTACACAAAAGAGCCCAGTCACCGCCAATCGCGACTTTGGTGCAGGCTGAACGCAGACGATGCGCAGTGGGCCGAGCGGCATGGATGCCGCGAGAGCGCCGTCAGGACATGGATGTCCGTTCGGCGCGGGCCCACGGAGCGTCGTCGGAGTGAGGGAACCCGACGAAGTCGGGCCAAACCGAGAGCAAGCACCCTTGGTTACTTGGGGTGCGTTTCCAAGTAACTCGCCGAAGGCGAAACCGAGGCCGTTAGGCCGACGCTCTTGATCTCGACGTTCCAGACCTGCCGAGCACTACTCCCGCGTCGCGATCTCATCCAGATGATTGAGCATCGCCAACGGATCCTCATACACCCGCAACGCCCCGGCCCGCTCCAGCTCGCTCGTATCGTACCCACCCGAAAGCAGCCCGATCCCCGTCGCCTTACACCGCCGCGCCGCGAGCATGTCCCAGATCGCATCACCGACCACCAGACAATCCTCGATTTTCGCGTCAATCTTCTTCGCCGCCGTCACGAACAAATCCGGGTCCGGCTTGCCGTTCTTCACATCATCGCGCGTGATCAGATTGATCTTCTTCGGGTCCAGACCCAACGCTTTCAAATTGATCTTCGCCGTCGACATCTCCCCACTGGTCGCGATGCACCACGGGAAGCCCTCATCGTCCAGCGTCTTCAGCAAATCAACAGCGCCGGGCAACGCAATGATCTGATCCTGGGTTCTCTCGTACGCCTCAGCGTGCTTTTTGCTCAACCGATCGGCCTGCGCCTCACTGATCTCCATCCCGGTCTCCCGGGACAGCATCTTCAACATCAAACCGCCGCTCATGCCGATCTTGCGGTGGATTCGCCACATCGCCAGTGGGATGTTTTCCGAATCGAGGGCTTCCTTCCACGCCGTGACGTTCTGATAAACGCTGTCAGTCAAGGTGCCGTCGAGGTCAAAAAGGAAGGAGGTATTGGATCGCATGGTGTGGCTCCGTTGGTAAACATGTCATCCGCTGACAATGGCTAAAAATAGAAAGGGAGATGCCCGGCGCTCAGGCACGCTGCACAACGTCGGCTCAGGACAACCCGAGCGTCAGCCGCTTCAACCGGCATTCCACGACCTTGTCGTAGAACTCCGAAAGCGCCTCGGCCTGCTGCGCGTCAATGCCGCCGCAGCACTGCAGACCGAGCACGAAGCCGTTGGCCTGAGCGCCGTTCTTGACGGCGTCGATGGTCGAGCCGGACGCATGGATATCCGCCAGGATGCGCTCGCTTTGCGGTCGCAGCACCGGGGGCAAGTGATCAATGATGTCGGTCATGGGAAGGCTGCCTTTCAGTTCTCTGTCCGCAGGTCTGCGCTTGCACAGATGCGGTTGAATGCTCATGCAAGACCTGACCGGGAGAGGGACGCAGCGGTTCCGACAAATTTGCAGAAATGGCCGCGAACGGCAGGGGGCGTGGGACTGGCTTTAGCCGGGAAGGCGTCGTGTGCTACACCACAACACTGATGGTGTATAAACCGGCCTCTTCCCGGCTGAAGCCGGTCCCACCAGAATCAATCTATACGCGGGTGCTGCTGAACCAGGCTCTCGCGTTTGGCTTGCAGTTCGGCAATCTGCGTGTCGATGTCTTCAATCTTCTGCTCGATGTTGTCGTGGTGCTCCTGCAGCAGCTCACGGGCCTCGTTGAGGTCAGATGCTGCCGGCGCTGCACCACGCAAAGGCTTGTTCGCCGTTTCCTTCATGGTCAGGCCGGTGATCAGGCCCACCACTGCCACCACCATCAGGTAGTACGCCGGCATGTAAAGGTCCTGGGTGGTTTCAACCAGCCAGGCGACCACGGTCGGGGTCAGACCTGCAATCAATACCGAGACGTTAAAGGCACTGGCCAGCGCGCTGTAGCGGATGTGGGTGGGGAACATCGCCGGGAGCGTCGAGGCCATCACACCGATGAAGAAGTTGAGGATCACCGCGATCAGCAGCAGACCGGCGAAGATCAGGCCCAACTGGCCGCTGTTGATCAGCTTGAACGCCGGAATCGACAGCACCAGCAAGGCAATGCTGCCCGCGATGATGAAGGGACGACGGCCGATCTTGTCGCTGAGAAAGCCGATCAGCGGCTGCACGAAGAGCATGCCGACCATGATCGCCACGATGATCAGCACGCCGCGGTCTTCGCTGTAATGCAGGTTATGCGACAGGTAGCTGGGCATGTACGTGAGCAGCATGTAGTACGTGACGTTGGTCGCCGCGACCACGCCGATGCAGGTCAGCAGGCTGCGCCAGTGCTTGGTCGCGACTTCCTTGAAGGAGACTTTCGGGCCGTGGGCCAGGCCTTCGCGATCGCCTTGCTCGAGTTTTTCAACGTGCTGCTGGAACGCCGGGGTTTCTTCCAGAGCATTACGCAGATAGAGACCGACCATGCCCAGGGGCAGGGCGAGGAAGAACGGCAGACGCCAGCCCCATTCGAGGAATTTCTCTTCACCCACCACAGAGGAAATCAGCACAACGACCCCGGCCCCGAGGACGAAACCGGCGATCGAGCCGAAGTCCAGCCAGCTGCCCAGGAAGCCGCGTTTACGGTCCGGCGCGTATTCGGCGACGAAGATCGAGGCGCCGGTGTACTCGCCGCCGACCGAGAAGCCCTGGGCCATCTTCGCCAGCAGCAGCAGAATCGGCGCCCAGATGCCA
>Ga0247805_1001615_pt1 | contig 10747 bp, 8 predicted proteins | sample UWRJL044104R1_FD_180930 | JGI IMG/M metagenome (GOLD analysis project Ga0247805, IMG submission 180930) | Plant litter microbial communities from Arlington Agricultural Research Station in Wisconsin, United States - UWRJ-L044-104R-1 | ecosystem: Environmental > Terrestrial > Plant litter >...
TCTTTTAGTGGTTCTGAATTTTGGTTAGTTTATATTTGGTTTGTTTTAAGCATTTTACATCGTATATCAACTGGCAGCAGCTATTTATTGGGGCATGCTTTTCTAAATGTACAGTTTTCAACTTTGTTTAGGTTAATGTAGGTTTTTATTTTCTCATTATGAATTGATCTTTAAAAAATTAAATATATTAGCAATACCAAAGCAACCTTAACCAAACCAGAAACCATGATGGATAACCAACCCCAGGATGCCTCTTTTAAGAGAGAGCTCGGACTTTTAGATGGTACAATGCTTGTCGTTGGATCCATGATCGGTTCAGGGATATTTATTGTCAGTGCTGACATCACAAGAAATGTAGGTAGTGCCGGCTGGCTGATTGCCGTATGGGTCATTACTGGTTTGATGACCATGACTGCAGCCATAAGTTATGGTGAATTGAGTGGTATGTACCCAAAAGCTGGTGGTCAGTATGTTTACCTGAAAGAATCTTACAACAAACTGATTGCCTTTTTATATGGCTGGAGTGTTTTTGCAGTGATACAAACCGGTACAATAGCGGCAGTGGGGGTGGCTTTCTCTAAATTTGCTGCTTACTTGATCCCAGCATTGAGCGAAGACAATAAATTGCTTCGCATTCAGACCGGACTGGACAGCTGTAATAGCCCAACCTATTTTTCTGTAAGTTCTGCACAACTTATGTCTATTGCAGTAATTGCGTTACTCACTTATTCCAATACCCGTGGGGTAAAAGGCGGAAAGTGGATTCAAAATATTTTTACTTCTACCAAATTGCTGACACTTTTCGGCTTGATCATTGCAGGATTTGTCATGTTTAAGCCTGAAATCTGGCATGCGAACTGGGCCAATACCTGGATGGCAACAAAAGCGACTTTGCTGGATGCCTGTAAACCTGCTGCAGGATTCAGTGTGACGCCAATCGCGGGAACAGCTTTGCTGGGTGGTATTGCCGCTGCAATGGTAGGCTCTGTCTTTAGTAGCGATGCCTGGAACAATGTGACTTTCATTGCCGGTGAAATGAAAAACCCAAAAAGGAATATCGGGCTTAGCCTGTTCCTGGGTACCTTGATTGTGACTGTTATTTATGTATGTGCCAATCTGGTTTACCTTGCCGTACTGCCCATGGATGAAATCGCACATGCAGCAAAAGATAGGGTAGCCGTAACTGCTTCCCAGGTTATTTTTGGAGACATTGGTACTGGATTGATTGCGGTAATGATTATGATTTCAACTTTTGGCTGTAACAATGGCTTGATCCTCGCTGGCTCAAGAGTCTATTATACCATGGCGCAAGATGGTCTGTTTTTTAAAAATGCAGGAAAATTAAACAAACATGGGGTACCACAATGGGCACTTTGGGCACAATGCCTGGTTGCCGCAGTTCTTTGCCTTAGCGGTAAGTATGGTGACCTTCTGGATATGATTTCTTTTGTAGTCGTTATTTTCTATGTATTGACCATTGGCGGTATTTTTATTCTACGCAAAAGACTGCCCAATGCGGAACGTCCGTACAAAGCCTTCGGGTATCCGGTATTGCCAGCCTTATATATTATTTTAGGGATCAGTTTCTGTTTGTTGCTGATCTGGTTCAAACCGCAGTTTACCTGGCCGGGACTTATTATCGTACTGATTGGAATACCGATTTATTATTTAACGAAGCAAAAGGAAACAGTTCGTTAGTTGCCTGGTGATTATTTCAAGGGATTTTTCTCAATGCTATGGCATACTAATCTTGTCACCTTTCACAGGCGAATAATCAGATTTAACCAGACTATTTATTTTGACCTTGCTAAAAAAGCATTTAATCCCTGTAGCCTGGTCAAAATCTTCTTCGTCCTGAATGTGAAAGTGTAGGTGTGGCTCTGATGAGTTTCCTGAATTTCCGCATTCCCCTAAAAGCTGTCCGGTTTTTACTTTTTCTCCTTGTTTAACTTTTACTGTGCCCTGCTTGAAATGAGCAAACAAGATATATTCGTTATGCTTCGTTTTTAAAAGCACAGTGTTTCCGATGGTCAGCAGTGTATTCATCTTTCCTGGAATGTTGTCCTTAACACCATCTACCGCAAATACAACTTCGGCATCACATGGTGCAGTTAGAGATTGTCCGAAAGCATAATAATCTGCATTGCTTTTGCCATCAGTTTTATAACTTTTGCCATCTGTATTGGTGATGACTATGTCAAAAGCATTCTTCTGCATTTTGGCAACTACGTGATAATTTTGCGCTTTCGTATCACCACCCCAAATTACAGTCCATTCTCCTTTAAAGGGCAATTGCATTTTACTGATATTCGGCTTTTGGACTTGCGTAACTGGTGGTGCTTCGTATGGTTTGACATAAAGCCCTGTAATTGATTGATGCGGATCTGTCGCAAGATGAAGTAGTATCGTACCGCTTTCCAAATCTGTCTTGTAAATCGCGAATTGACCAAGATTGTTGATAAACTGAGTTTGTTTTATGGCGCCGTAGTTGTCTTTGAGATGGGCAAGGAATGCCTTAGTTTTGTTGATGGGTAGTGCAGTTTTAGTTTCCGGACTAAAAAGATTAAAAATGCTGTCAGGTTGTTCGGCATTGTAAAATCTCTTGAATTTAGTCATGGCATATTTACTATCATCGCTTTCAGACTGAGCGAAAATCAAACCTGTTTTAGCAATGATCAATAATAAGGTGAGTAATGTCAATTTTTTCATGGTTCAATATAATACTAAATATGGTCTGTTTGATTAGATGTGAGGATGTATGTATGTTTCACTTTTAATAAGTGTACTTTTGCTTTCCAATATTACACTATGCCTTTAAAATATTTTATCTTATTTATACTCGCTTTTTCCTGTTCGGCCATTTTTGCACAGGATCAGGTGGACTGTAACAAGGTGCTGGACCAAGAGCCTTACTTTGTCAGGCATAAAGGCAAAGAAAAGGACAGCCTGCTGCTTCGGGATATTCAGATTTTAAAACATTGTGGTAATTTAGAAGTCGCTGATAGTGTGTTTTTGAAAGGTTCCCTGTTGGGTGCTTTGATGCTGGATCAGGTACGATTGGGAAAACCGGCAACCTACAGAACTTTAATCGAATACTTTGCCGCCTTTAAAAATACCATCGCCTATAAAGATTTTGTGAAAGGGTTAACCTTATATCAGGCAATGGCTTTGAAAAAGGTAAACCCGGCAACCTGGGAAACCGATAAAGAACTATTCGTAAAAATCGGGTTTACAGTAAATGATCTGGCCGATTTTAAACAATTCATTAACGAACCTGCCCAGGCAAACCTTACCTATAAAGAAGCGCTTAGCCGGTATATGACTAGCATGGAGGCCTTGCGGGTAGATAAATAAGCTTTACTTTTTTCTTAAGGTCGATTCCCGGATAATCAGCTCGGGCTGTATATTTACCGTGTTTGCTGATGGGTTTCCCTCATTTGATTGTGCTTCATCAAAATAGAGCTTTGCAATGGTTTTACCCATTTGCACACTATGTTGGTCAATAGTCGTGATGGCCGGACTCGTTATTTCTGTAAAAGCTTCATTGGAATAACCGCAAATACCCAGATCTTCCGGCACCTTAATACCCATTTTAGTCGCGATTTCCAATACCCCAAGTGCCGAGAAATCAGAGGTGGATGCAAAAATGGCATCCGGTGGATTCGGAAGGTTCAGTAATTTTCTGGTAGCTTCAGCACCCAATTCTTTGGTCCAGGCATTTTCCATCACCAGTTCAGGTATCAAAGCTATACCGTGTTTTTTCAGGGCAGCCAGGTAACCTGCTTTACGCTGGCGGAAGATGTTCAGGTTTTGAGGCCCCTCCAATAAGGCAATCCGCTGATAGCCCTGTTCAATCATATGCGTTACCGCTTCCATTGAAGCTTGTTCATTGTCGTTTAGTACCTTGAGCGTATCCAATTGATCGGCAACCCGGTCAAACTGGATCAGCTGAATTCCCTGTTCTTTAATGTTTTTTAAATGACTGTCATCTTCGAAATCTGCACTTACCGAAATGATGATGCAACTGACATGCTGATTGGTTAGCGTATTGATACATTTAACTTCCCTTGCATGTGATTCGTTAGATTGACAAATGATTAAATTATATCCTTTTTGATAAGTAATCTCTTCAATTCCCGCAATGACGTTGGCAAAGAAATTCTGATTGATCCGTGGTACCACCACACCAATGGTTTGATTGTGTCCTTTGCGAAGGTTAGAGGCCAGACTGTTTTGCTTATAGTTTAACTCTTTTGCCGTCTTAAAAATCAATTCCCGGGTAGCTTCACTCACATTACTGCTATTGTTCAATGCCCTGGAAACAGAGGATGCATTTAAATTCAACTTTTTTGCAATGTCATAAATCGTTGTCCTTTTCTGACTCTTCATTGGCTTAACAGGGTTTTAAAGGCTATTCTATAGCCAATGGTAAATATCAATATATATTTTTAAAGCAATCGATTGCTTTTATTGTTTTTTTGTTTATTTTCGTTTATCTAAAAACCAATTATACATGTTGTTACTAGGCATTGATGTAGGTACATCTTCCGTAAAAATTTCTGTAGTCGATGCCAATTCAGGCAATACACTGGCTTCCGCGCATTATCCACCCGGAGAATCGGATATCATTTCTCCACAATACGGTTGGGCAGAGCAGTCGCCAGATATGTGGTGGGACCATGTTTGTCAGGCATTGGCGATTTGTAACTCGAAAAAAAGTTACAACCCTAAGGACATTGCAGCCATTGGAATAGCCTATCAGATGCATGGTCTGGTCATTACCGATCAGGCGGGAAACAGTTTGCGAAACAGCATCATCTGGTGCGATAGCCGGGCTGTTGATATTGGCAACAAAGCTTTTGAAACCATCGGCCCGGCTTACGCATTGGAACACTTGCTCAACTCGCCGGGTAATTTTACAGCCGCAAAGCTGGCTTGGGTCAAAGCAAATGAACCTGAAGTTTATGCCAAAGTACATCAGGCCATGTTGCCCGGAGACTATATTGCCCTCAAACTGACGGGAACCTCCAGTACCAGTATATCTGCTTTATCTGAGGGTATATTCTGGGATTTTAAAGAAAATCAGATTTCTACCGCAGTAATGGATTATTTCGGCTTTGACAAAAGCCTGATCCCTGAACTAAAGCCTGTATTTGCCAGCCACGGAGAAGTTTCAAAAGAAGTTGCTGGACAACTTGGTTTAAAAGCGGGTATTCCCGTAGCGTATAAATCCGGAGATCAGCCCAATAACGCCCTGTCTTTGAATGTGACAGAAACTGGCGAGGTAGCCGCAACAGCCGGAACATCAGGCGTAATTTATGGGGTTACCGATCAATTGCTTTGCGATCCGCAGTCCCGGGTAAATACTTTTGCCCACGTAAACCACAGTCCGGAACAACAGCGCCTCGGTGTCTTGTTGTGCATTAACGGTACAGGAAGCATGAACCGATGGACGAAAAATAGGTTTGCTTCCAATTTGAGCTATCCTGAGATGAATACTGCTGCTCAAGGAGTGGCGCCGGGAAGTGAGGGTTTGCGGGTATTGCCTTTCGGAAATGGTGCAGAGCGGATGTTAAACAATAAAATCGTAGGCGCTCATTTCAACGGAATCGATTTAAACCTGCATCGTGATGCACATATCTTCAGAGCGGTACAGGAAGGCATTGCCTTTTCTTTCCGTTACGGTCTGGACATTTTAAGAGAAAATGGAATGAAGCCTGCAATTATCAGGGCTGGTAAATCCAATCTTTTCCTTAGCGAGGTATTCAGCAGTTCCTTTGTCAATATAACACAGGTACCGGTTGAGTTACACGACAACGATGGCAGTTATGGCGCAGCAGTTGGCGCGGGTATCGGTGCTGGTATCTTTAAATCAGCTGCCGAAGCATTTACCAACAGAAAACCATTACAGATGATACAGCCCGAAAACCATGGGCTGGAAAATGCTTACCAGGAATGGAAAGGCCTGCTGAAACAACATTTAAATCAACATAAATCCTAAAATCAACATTAAATAAAAGCAATATGTCAACGTTAAACTTTGAAAATGAATACTTTAAAGGTATCAGAAAGATCGGTTATGAAGGCTTGGAAAGCGACAATCCTTTAGCTTTCAGATGGTACGATGCCAAAAGGGTAATTGCGGGTAAAACCATGGAAGACCATTTACGCTTTGCAGGTGCTTACTGGCATTCTTTCTGCGGCAATGGTGCTGACCCTTTTGGTGGGCCGACTCATCTTTTCCCATGGGATGTAAAGAGCGATCCGATCGAACGTGCGAAAGATAAAATGGATGCAGCTTTTGAGTTTCTAACCAAAATGAATCTTCCTTACTATTGCTTTCATGATGTAGACGTTGTAGATCATGGTCAGGATGTGGCTGAAAACGAGCGCCGCATGCAGGTTATGGTTGAATATGCCAAAGCCAAACAAGCTGCAACAGGAATCAAATTACTTTGGGGAACTGCAAACCTGTTCTCTGACCGTAAGTATATGAACGGTGCTTCTACAAATCCTGATTTCCATGTGCTTGCCCATGGTGCTGCACAGGTGAAAGCTGCACTGGATGCTACCATCGAGTTGGGCGGCGAGAATTATGTGTTCTGGGGTGGCCGTGAAGGCTATATGAGCCTGTTGAATACCAATATGAAACGGGAGCAGGAGCATTTGGCTAAGTTTTTACATACGGCCAAAGACTATGCCCGTAAAAATGGTTTTAAAGGTACATTTTTTATCGAGCCAAAACCTTGTGAGCCTACTAAACATCAATACGATTACGATGCAGCAACGGTACTTGGCTTTTTGCAGCGTTACGATTTGTCGAACGACTTTAAGTTAAACCTGGAAGTGAACCATGCTACACTGGCAGGTCATACTTTTCAACATGAACTTCAGGTTGCTGCAGATGCAGGTATGCTGGGTTCTATCGATGCCAACCGTGGCGATTACCAGAATGGCTGGGATACTGATCAGTTTCCAAACGACATCAATGAAATTACAGAATCGATGCTGATCATCCTGGAAGCTGGTGGTTTACAAGGTGGGGGTATCAACTTCGATGCAAAAATCCGTAGAAACTCTACCGACAGGGAAGATTTATTCTATGCACATATCGGTGGAATGGATTTGTTTGCACGTGCCTTGGTAACGGCAGATAAAATCCTGACACAGTCTGACTTTAAGAAAATCCGTTCTGAACGTTATGCCTCATTTGACAGTGGCAAAGGTCAGGAATTTGAAGCAGGTAAACTGAGCCTGGAAGATTTGCGCAACTATGCCGTTGAACAAGGCGAACCTGCAACCATCAGTGGTAAACAGGAATTGCTGGAAAACATCATCAATAGATACATTTAGCAGATCGAATCGTACAAAAAAAGCCGTTCATTTTTGTGAACGGCTTTTTTTGTAATGGCTATTTATCTTATTTAACCATCATATCTGCTGTTACCTGCGTAGCTTCTTTCAGATAAACATCAGTACTCAGGCTTTTTATCCATTCTTTAAATTTGGTGCTTTTGGCCTCATCAACCGGATTCGCGGTCGCATTGGTATTCAAAGCAGTTAAACCACTCAATTGTAGTTCCTGACCTTTCGGTAGTTTCTGCAGGTTTTTCAATTCATCGGATTTAATTTTAAGTGAGTCTTTTCTAAGCTTGTAATTCGCCATGCTCAGGTCATACCTGCGCTCATTATTTTTACTAAACCAGTCGATATCACTTGTCATTTTGCTGAATGTCGGATCCTTTTTTAAGCGGTCATTCGCCATTTTAATAATCCCATCTTCGTTTACAACGCCAGGAGGATAATTGAAATCAACCGCTGCAATCTGATCCCATTTCAAGGATTCTACTTTATCTTTTTCACGAAGCTTCATGAAATCATAAGGGTCAGGCAAAATGATGTCTGGAACTACGCCTTTGAGTTGTGTAGAACCACCATTTACACGGTAAAACTTTTGGATGGTTAACTTAATAGCGCCAAATTCCTTAGCCGGAGTAGTCGCCGTTGCCGGGATATTCAATCCATAGGTCGTTTGAACTGTTCCTTTTCCATAAGTAGAAGTACTTCCCATGATGATGCCGCGTTTGTAATCCTGGATCGCTGCGGCAAATATTTCGGAAGCCGAGGCGCTTAGTGCATTGACCATCACCACAAGCGGACCTGCATACAATTGTGCTTCATCATTGTCACGCAATACCTGAGGATTGCCTGTACGGCCTTTTACCTGTACCATTGGCCCGTTTTTAATAAACAAGCCCAGCATTTTTACGACTTCCTGCAATGACCCGCCACCGTTATTGCGCAAGTCAAGGATCAATCCTTCAATGTTTTCTTTTTTAAGGTTAACCAGTTCTTTAGCTACATCCGCTGCACAATGTGCGCCATTGGCATTTTTAAAGTCAGCGTAAAAACCCGACAAATAGATGTATCCGATCTTTTTTCCGTTGTTGTTAATCACCGCACTTCTCGCCAGGGCATCTTCCTGTACAATTTCATCGCGGATCATGATCACCGTTTTTTCCGTACCGTCAGCTTTCTTCATCAGCAAACGGACCTCCGTGTTTTTATCACCGCGGATAAGTTTAACCGCATCACTCAGGGCCATTCCGGTAATGTCTTCCATCGGGGCCGATCCCTGACCAACTTTGGAAATGATGTCGTTCACATCGATCATTTTGCTTTTCCAGGCCGGACTTCCAGGTTCCAGACTCGTTACTTTGATTAAGCCGTCTTCTTCTTTAAGTCCAGCACCGATACCGTAAAACTTGCGGCTCATGCTTTCGTCAAACGCACGTTTATCGGCCGGTGGCATATACGTCGTATGCGGATCTACAATCTCCGTAATGCTGTTCAGGAATAGGGCAAACTGTTTGTCATCGGCTAGGTTCGACTTTAACCGTAAAAACGTTCTGTCAAATTGCTTCTGTACTTTTTCACGTGATTCTTTTTCCAGCTCTGCATCTGTTTTTTTCCGTAATGGATCTGCAGCAGCACTGGCACTACGTTGCGCTTGCAACGACAACAGGTTGTCCAGTACACGGTATTTCAATTCATCTTTCCAGCGCTGGTTTAATGCCGCCGGACTGCCAGCAAAATCAATAGAATCCGGCTCCAGCAGGACTTTGTCACTTTTGCTGAAATCAAATGGTTTTTGCAGGTTCTTAATGTATCCTGCTTCCGCTTCGGCCAGGCGTTTGTTATAAATGGCAAGGCAGGCCGAATAAAAGGAGATTGGTGCTCCATTGATTTCATCATCTATAGTGGTCTCATACTTTTTAAGCTGCTCAATATCCGACTTCAGAAAAACCTGTTTGTTGGGATCCAGAAAGCTGATGTATTTTTGCCAAACCAATCTGGAAAAATCATCGTTTATTGCAATGTTATTGGTGTGGGCCTGGCTAATGGCCATTCTGATCAAGGTTAGCAGTTGCTGTTTGGATTCCGGATCGCCAGGGCCTGCGCTTTTGAATGCAAGCGTTGTCGAAAGGAACAGGACAGGAAGTGCTATCCACTTAAAAAGTTTCTTCATTGTATCGTTTTAGTTTTAATTGTTGAATGATAAGGTCGGAGATGGCAAATATATAGGTAGTTATCCGGATTTTAAAAAACATGAGGCTTCCCAGCGGTTAAGCAACTAAACTGTTACGTGGTTCAGGTTGCTGGTGTTTAAGGTCTAAGCATCCAGGCAATAAGAATACCGTAAGATATTCCTGAATTTCTGAAATGTTTACGAAGATTTTTGAGTGCTTCTACCAAATGGTTGTTGACCGTGTTTTTGGAGATGTTGAGTTGGGTGGCTATTTGTTCGTGTGTAAGCCCTTCGTATCGGCTTAATTTAAAGATCAATTGTTGCTGTTTGGGTAATTTAGATACTGTTTGTTCGGTAAATTCTTCTAAATCTGCCAACAGCACCGCGTCTTCAGTCTCGTTGTGCGCCTCAGTCAAACTCAGCCATAGTTTTTCCCTTGCCGCTCCTGCAGTTGCGGCATTGCGTAAAATATTTAAAGTCAGTCGGCGGGCAATGGTATACAAATAGGGGCCTAAAGGATATTTGGGGTCAAGCTCCAATCTGTTTGTCCAAAGGGTAATCAAAGTTTCCTGTACAATTTCTTCACACAAAGTCCGGTCTTTCAGAAAACGCCAGGCAAAACTATAAAGCTTTGTTTTGTAGGTGTTGAATACAACAGCGAATACAGGCTCTTCGCTATTACGCAAACCTGCAACAAGCTTGTCTTCGCTAATTATTTCTACAGCCATTGTTGATTTTTAGGAATAATAGAAAAATATTTTCAATTCGACTAGTTATATGTGGGCGCTGCCGTGTATTACCAGTATGAAACGCAGTAAATATATGATTAATAACAATAATGGATAAGCAGTCTATACATAATTTATTAGTTGATTATGTAAGTAATCAAGTTGATGCCGATGGATATGAAAAGCTGATGGATTTGATCGTGGCGTCCAGTGAAGATGCCGAACTGTATGGCTTTATGGAACGTGTATGGAACAGCAGGGATATTGCTCATCCTTTTTCGGAATTGCAATCGAAATTGTTATATCAGCGGATTATACAGGATAAGCGTTTTTCCGATCCTAAAATTCAAGCAATACCTATTGTACGTAAACTCTGGTATAAAGCAAGCATAGCCGCTGCAGTTCTGGTCATCCTTTCGGTAGGCGCTTTCTTTTTTGTACAAAGAACAGCAGTGCTGAAACCCGAAAGTGACCATTTAACTGCTCATGA
>Ga0247805_1001617_pt1 | contig 10743 bp, 9 predicted proteins | sample UWRJL044104R1_FD_180930 | JGI IMG/M metagenome (GOLD analysis project Ga0247805, IMG submission 180930) | Plant litter microbial communities from Arlington Agricultural Research Station in Wisconsin, United States - UWRJ-L044-104R-1 | ecosystem: Environmental > Terrestrial > Plant litter >...
TACGAAGTTCTTCAAGTAATTTAAAATAGTGATCACGTGTAGTTGCTGTCCAGTCGCAGTCGATTTGTAATTCCTGGTAGCCCCGCTTGCCAGCCTGCAATGTTTTTGCCTTTACGAAGCTGGTAATCTTTCTTGCCAGCTCTTTTATTTGCGGTTCAGTACGTTCCTTTAACACATCATTGGCAATAAATACAACCGGTATCAATGCTAAAGTACCAGGTACTGAATCTGCAAAGCTTATTGGTGCAACCGGAACCGGATTCTTGCTGTAATTGTTGTCAAGATCGACATCCATGATTCTTACATACAGTTTCTGACTACGAAATTGCTTTAAATAGGCATTTTCAAGTGTATCGGATTTATAGACTGTTTTCCAATAATAAAAGGATGGACTAACCACCCGCTTCTGTTTGCAAGCAGTGATTAACATTATAAAAAGCAGGATATACTTGTATTTCATTAAATTTAACGCCAGAAATCAATATTGATTTTCTTTGCTAAATTAACATTTAAACTTAAGAATATGAGAGCGGTTGTTCAGCGGGTTACGGCAGCAAGTTGTACGGTTAACGGAGACGTAACGGGGACTATCGGAATTGGTTTCCTGGTTTTACTGGGTATTGAGGATGCCGATACTGCTGAAGACTTACAATGGCTTGCAGCTAAAATTACCGCAATGCGGGTATTTGGTGATGAGCAAGGCTTAATGAATAAAGCTTTGGCTGATATTGGCGGTGACATTTTATTAATCAGCCAGTTCACTTTATTTGCCAGCACAAAGAAAGGCAACCGTCCGGGATTTACCAGGGCGGCAAGGCCGGAAAAGGCCATTCCCTTGTATGAGGGCATGATTGAAGAACTTTCCCGGTTATTAGACAAACCGGTACAAACCGGAATTTTTGGGGCAGATATGAAAATCAGCCTGGTTAATGACGGGCCGGTAACAATCACCATTGACAGCAAAAACAAAGAATAAAAACAATTCGGGCGTACAATGATGTTCTGGCCCGGGCCAGGTTAGGCCCTAGTTCTTCACAAGAAAGTGAATCCTTCACACCTGGTTCACACTTCCTTCACACGAAACACACAAACAGGTACCTTTTTGTGAAGAAAGTGTGTAGAATGTGTGAACTATGTGAGGACTTGCCCTTATTGAGTAGGCACCATGACCCTAAGGCAGGCCAAACAAGCAACACCTGACAATTACACTGTATATCTTTATATTTGGAAAAGCATACATTAAACACACAAGAAATGACCATTAAAGAAGCACAAGAAACCGTAGATCAATGGATTAAAACCACTGGAATCCGTTATTTCAATGAATTGACGAATACGGCCATTTTGATGGAAGAAGTTGGGGAAGTGGCCAGAATCATGTCGCGCAAATACGGCGAACAATCTTTCAAAAAAAGTGACGAAACTGTTGATCTGGGCGACGAAATGGCCGATGTGCTATTTGTGCTCATTTGCCTGGCCAACCAGACCGGCATAGATCTGACTGCAGCTATGGAAAAAAACCTGGTTAAGAAAAGCATCCGTGATGCAGACCGGCATAAGAACAACGAGAAACTGAAATAGACTAATCTGTTTTTAAACACTGCACCGGATTGACATGTGCGGCCTTTAATGCTTGCATGAATACGGTTAATAAAGAGATAAACAGGGCCAGTAAACCTGCAACCAGGAAATACCAGAATTGCAATTCTATCCGGTAAGCGAAAGTATTGAGCCAGTACCTGGCCAGCAAGTAACTGATGGGCAAGGCAATGACAATGGCTGTGATTACGGGCCGGGTAAAATCTCTGGACAAGGTGTAAACTACGTTCCATGCTGATGCGCCCAGCACTTTTCTGATCCCGATTTCTTTGAGCCTGCGCTCGGCCGTAAATGTAGCCAGACCAAACAAGCCCAGACAAGAAATGACAACAGCAAGTATGGCAAAATACCGGGAAAGTAGCGCTACCCTGGTTTCTGCGAGGTATTGCGCCTGGAAATCCTGATCCAGAAATTTATAATCAAAACTATAACCTGGATTGTAGGTTGAATTTAAACGCTGGAGCGACTGGATCACCTCTTTTTCTTTTCCTGCATCCATGCTGACCATAATCCTGTTGGTTGTCTTTGGTGCATACAACATAAACATCGGACTTACAGACTTATGTAACGACTCAAAATTAAAGTCTTTGACTACACCTATAATCTGATAGTCTTTACCCCATAATTTAAAGAGCTTACCAACCGGATCTTTTAACTGCATGACTTTAATCCCGGCTTCATTAATGATGATCTTATCGAAATCAGCACCCAGTTGACTGGAGAAACTCCGTCCTGCTGACATTTCCATCCCCATTGTTTCGATAAAGCCGCTACTGACTTCTGCCTTTTGGAATTTGATCACCTCTTTAGGGTTTCTTCCCTCCCAACTGAAATCGCCAAATGTAGCTTTTAAATCGCCGAGAAATTCACGATCGATGCCTGCTGCATGACGAACACCTGGTATTTGTTTAATCGCATCGATTGCAAACTCAGAATTTCCTTTGAATCTACCCTCTGTTTCAAAGTACAGGACATTGTCTTTTTGATAACCGATGCTTTTGTGCTGCACATATTCGATTTGCTTGTATACAATCAGTACTGAGACAATTAATAATACCGAAAGTGCAAACTGAAAAACGACCAATCCCTTACGGGCCCAGGAAGCTAATGGCGTGGCATTAAGCCGTCCTTTCAGTGCATTAACCGGTTTTAATCCTGAAAGGTAAAGGGCCGGATAGCTGCCGGAAACCAGTCCGGTAAAAATGGCAATGCCCAGTAATATCCCGATTGCCTGGAAGTTAAAATGGAGCGACAACTGCTTGCCGACAATGGTATTGAACTGGGGCAACAACAGCTCTACAGCAAGAAGAGAGATGAACAAGGCTAAAAAAGCAAGGATCATGGATTCTGCCATATACTGAACGATCAGTGATTCCCGCCTGGCTCCCATCACTTTCTTAATGCCCACTTCTTTTAAACGACGCGAGGCTTTGGCAGTAGACAAATTCATGAAATTGATGCAGGCAATGATCAGGATAAAAATGGCAATCAGGGAAAAGAGGTTCACATAATCGATCCTTCCCCCAGAAAGCTTTCCATTGTCATACTTGTTGTGCAGATAGCCATCGGCATATTTTCTAATGAATAGTTTTTCATTTGGCTGTCCCTTAGCCTTCATAAAATCGTAGAGCTTTTGATTGAAAAGCTCAGGATCAGCACCTTTCTTTAATAAAACGAAGGTATTTGGGCCGTAATTCCCCCATTTCGTGTAATTTTCGCTAATGGAGAACAATACATCGATAGAAATTAAGAAATCAAACTGATCAGAAGAATTTGAAGGGATATCTTTAAATACCCCGGAAATTAAGACATGGTTATCTTTTGCAATCTCCGCATTTTTAAAATTTAGTTCTTTGCCCTGTACTGCCGTAGTATGAAATAATTTCATCGCCAGTCGTTCTGATATGACGATCGTATTTTTACTGTGTAATACGTCATCTGCACGACCGGAAATCAGTGGATAAGAAAATACTTTAAAAAAATTTGCGCTGGCAAATTTACCTGCGGCTTTAACAGGCGTATGGTTTTCCGCAGCGATCTTCGTATTTTCAAGCCAGTAACTGGGTGAGGTTGTCACCGCCTGATCTACTTCGGGCATTTCCCTCGCCAGCGCTTCTCCCAATACACCTACTGTTCCGTCGGTAGTAAGGACTGATGCCGCAGTTATTTGGTTTTGCATCACCTGATAAATTTCATTTTCATGAAATTTATCCATTTGAACCTCATCATTTACCCACAGGTAAATGAGTAAGGCACAGGAAAGCCCTGCTGATAGACCAATCAGGTTAATGAGGAAGGAGCTTTTATATCTGGTAAAATTCCTGTAAATCAATAAAAGGTGATGTTTCAACATGATAAAATGGTTTCTATGTTGACAATATCCATACTAGTGCCAATTGCGATAAAGCCATCTGAAAGCGTTTAGAATGCAAATCATACATTTCGCTGCTCGAAAACGAACAAACATTGTCCGTTTTTGAACAGCATCATTTTAAACGTTTTGGATATCGTAAACCAGTACTTTTTCCCAAAGGTGGCTACAGTTTTCAATGAAGGCCAGATGTAAGGGGTGATTCTGGTATAAGCCCTGCCCTTCCAGATCATTAAAAAACATCAGCTCAGAAACATGCCAGCTGTGGTCAATTACGGGTCGCCTTTCCGTATCAGCAACAATGCCGACCTGCAGGTCTTGAACTGTCTCAATTTTTTTTAAAGTTTTAATACCCTCGATAAGCTGGTCGCGATCCGTTGTGGACTCTGGATTTTTAAGCCAGAAAAACACATGATGAACGATTGGATATACTGGATTATTCTGACTCATGAAAGATTTTTTAATCAACCTAAGTTAAATAAAAAAACGGGATCCAAATGATTGGATCCCGCCGTATTTTATCAGCTAATTTTAAAGTTGTGCTTTAATTTTTGTTGCAGCCTCCGTCAGCTCTGCCTGACTAGGGCTTAGTTTTTCTTTACTAAAATTCATGTCATTTACGGCATTCATTGGAATGAGGTGAATGTGTACATGTGGTACTTCGAGGCCAATCACGGCAATACCTACTTTTTTACAAGGAAAAGCTTCTTTTAACCCTTTAGCTACAATTTTAGCAAAAAGGGTTAGTCCGAAATAACTTTCCTCATCCATATCAAAGATATAGTCGATTTCCTTTTTGGGAATCACCAGAACATGCCCCATGACCAATGGATTCACATCTAAAAATGCGAGAAAGTCATTTGTCTCTGCAACCACATGTGCAGGAATTTCTCCGCTTACAATTTTTGAAAAGATACTCGACATGGTTTTCGTTTTTATCTGCTGATTTCCAATATTTCGAATTCTATTTTTCCTGCCGGAACTTCGATTTCTGTAGTATCACCTACCGATTTGCCCAATAAACCTTTTGCAATTGGTGATTTTACTGAGATTTTTCCGGTTTTAAGATCAGCCTCTGATTCTGCAACCAATTGATAAGACATGGTTGCTCCATTCTTAACATTCTTTATTTTCACAATGGATAGCGCCAGTACCTTAGTCGTATCCATTTTAGACTCATCAATTAACCTTGCAGTTGAAAGCGTGGTTTCCAATTTAGAGATTTTAGCCTCATGTAAACCCTGAGCTTCTTTAGCCGCATCGTACTCTGCGTTCTCCGAAAGATCGCCTTTATCCCTGGCCTCAGCTATTGCTTTAGAAATCAATTGCCTACCAGTAGTTTTCATATGCTGCAATTCTTCTTTTAGCCTATCTAAACCATCCTGGGTATAATATGTTACCTCTGTCATAGCGTTTTATTTTTTTATACTTCCTCTAAAAAACAAACAAGACTACATCGGCTTCTAAGCCTACATAGTCTTGCTTCAATTAAAACGAAGATAATAGGGTGTGAGGACAAAAGCAAATTTTAAGGATTATTTTACTTTACTTTACACCTTTCACATTCATTGGCAGGATATATACCGATTTACGTGCAGTGATGAATAAAATATCCTTTGTTTTACCTGCGAAGCAAACATTGCTGGGTCCTTCGGGAACCTTGATCTGTCCTTGTAAAATTCCTTCCGGACTATATATCAAAACCGAACCTCCACCAGTTAGGTAAATGTTTCCTTTTGCATCCAGGGTCATGCCATCTGATCCCTTGTCAACGATTAGTTTTTTGTCTTCCAGAATTCCATTTTTTCCTATAGCATACCGGTAAGTTTTCCCTGCGCCAATATCTGCTACGTACAGGTATTTACCATCGGGCGTGCCTACAATGCCATTTGGTCTGACCATACCACTGGCTACCATAACGGCCTGCCTGGCCCCTTTTGGCAAATAATACACATCATTATGCTGCAAATCAGGCGAAGTTCTTTGCCAGTAATCACGTTGATAGTAAGGGTCTGTAAAGTAAATATCTCCACTGGCATTTATCCAAAGATCATTCGGACCATTAAATTGCTTTCCCTCATAATCTTTAAGCAGAATTTTCACTTTAGCATTCGGACGAATGGACCAGATTTCTCCGCGTTCGTCTGCACAGACAACCAGGTTCCCTTTGCGGTCAAAATAACTCCCATTGGCACGACCTGATTTTTCCATAAATAAAGAAATTTTCCCATCGGTACCGTACTTCCAGATTTTATCATTTGGCTGGTCTGTAAAAAACACATTACCTGCAGCATCAACAGAACATCCTTCCGTAAAACTAAAACCAGATGCAACCTGTTTGAGGCTATCCTGAATAAACAAGGGGCTCATGCCCGCAACCTGCGCGCCTGACAAGAAAGGGCTAAACCATAAAACAAGAAAAAAAGCGAGTCTGTATCTGTGCATAATCAAGATTACTATTCTTTAACCAATTGAATCTGGCTAAAATTAAAACCACCAATATCAGCTAAAATCTTTAAAGTTTGCTTGCCCTGGTTAAACACAATTCCTTTTACCTCCAGAAATTGAAAGTTCTGTTCTCCACCGGTAGCGGGAATAGCCTGCGCTTTCGAGACGACCTGGCCATTGGCAAGGATGCTAACCTGCCCAGTGCTTTCTGCAGCGGCAATTTTTAGTTTAATGGTGTAAGTCCCTTTTTTAAGTACGTTCACTGTGTATTGCAACCATTCACCAGCTTCTAAATGGCCAACATAAAACTGGTCGCCATCCTTAAAAATATCTACCCCATCGTTTCTGTATACACGTCCGCGGTTACCCGGCGCAGCTTTTCCGGTTGAAACGTGATAATCTGCCGTATCTGTATCAAAATAAGCAATGCCATTACGGCCCAGGTCATAGTCTACCGCATGAATCAGCGTGTGCTGACCAACATCATGTTTTTTGAACGGTTTGGTTTGTACAGAGAAGGGTTGGCGGATCATCGCATCAATCACATCGCGATGCAGGATTGTATTTTCCAAACGTGCAGCAGCGGCCAATTCCATTAAGCCCTGATGCGCATCAGCTTCCTTTGGTTTATCGCCGACCTGATTCAGATAATTAACCACGTGGTTATAGTTGGCGTTGGATTTGATCTCCATTGGATTGTTGGATCCAATCTTTTTCAATGGCCACCAGGCCCATCCGATATTATTGTTTTCCAGTAAACGAATGGCTTCAGTGAACCATACATTGGAATTTTCTCCGGTTTCACCTAACCAAACCGGTATGTTAAATTCTTTTCTCGCTTTCAACATGTGCGCGATAGACTCCTGGCTATTGTAATTCCAATATTTATGGTAGCTCAGCACCATGTTGTCATCCCATTGTGGAAGGATACCATTGTAATTGTTTCCCCATCCATTTCCTTCAATGATCACCATGTGTTTTTGGTCAACGGTCCTGATCGCTTCTGTAATCTCGGTCATCAGTTTTTTCAGTGGGGCATTGACTTTTTCCCTGGTTCCATTTTTATCATTTTTAGGATCTTCAAATCCCCAGTTGGGTTCATTAAGAATATCGTACCCTCCTATCCAGGGCTCATTTGCATACCGTTCTGCTAGTTTTTTCCATAAGGCAATTGTCTTTTGCTGATTTTCAGGGCTGTCCCATAAAGATGGCTTTGAAGGATCACGGTCTGAAATATTCAGGTCGTTACCCTGGCCCCCAGGCGCGGCATGCAGGTCAAGGATCAGGTACATCTTATTGGCCTTACACCAGGCCAGCAAAGCATCTGTCATAGCGAAACCTTTTTCCAACCAGGTATTTTGCCCTTTTACCGATTCCTTTTCTATCGGTAAGGTATATAAATTATAGTGCATGGGCAGTCTAACCGAATTGAAGCCCCATGCCTTCATCGAATCGATGTCTACTTTACGGGTATGGTTGGCCAGCCATGCCCCATAAAACTCCTGAGTTTTACGCTGCCCCACCAACTCTTCCAACCGTTCTTTAATGCGGTATTGCTGCCCTTCTTTATTAACTTTGAGCATATAACCTTCTTGCAGCATCCAGCCGCCAAGTCCAATACCCCGCAATAAAACATTTTCACCTTTTTCATTTACAATTTTTGTGCCTTCGGCTTTTAAAAAACCTTGGGCTTTTAACCGGGATGTACTGGAAAAGAACAGGATCAAAGTGCAGCATAGGCTGAGGGTGTGGATACTTATTTTTTTAAACATAATCTGCTGGGATGTTATGGGATCAAAAATGTAGAAATGGAATGTGGTAAACTCGTTGTCTCTGCGGCTTTACCTCCCATCCACAAATAATACGGAATACTTTGGTTGCTTCGGTTCATCACGATCACAGCAAGTTTACCATCAGGATTAACAAAGGCAGTGGTAAGGAGCTTGTCGCGATTGGAAGAACTGGCTATTCTGGATGCGCCCGGACGAACGAATTTAGAGAAATGACCCAGGTAATAATAGGAATTGGTATAAATCAGGTTACCGGTTTTACTGTCTGCATGTAGCGGTGCAAAGCAGAAGTTGCCTACATGATTTGGTCCGCCTTTATCGTCAAGTAACATGTTCCAATCTGTCCACGCAGTAACGCCACTGTTGAAATCATTAATTAAGGAATAACCATATCGCTCGCCGAGGTCCCACCTGGATAAACTATCCACGTTGAACTTTTCCACGCAACCTTCGGTTAACATCAATTGCTTATCGGGAAAAGCTTCGTGCACGAGTTTAACATTGTTAAAAAGCATGTCGCTGCCTGTCCAGGTTTCATACCAGTGGTAACCGATGCCCCACACATATTTTGCAGCTTCAGGATCTTTGAGGATGGTACTGGCGCGTTGATAGATCTGGTCGCGGTTGTGGTCCCATGCAATTAATTTTTTATCTGCCAATCCATTCTTTTGAAGCGTTGGACCTAAATGTTCTTTAATAAAATCTCTTTCTTCTTCGGCAGTAAAGATACAGGACTCCCATTTTTGGGTGGCCATCGGTTCATTTTGAACGGTAAGGCCCCATACTGGAATGCCTAAGGACTCGTAGGTTTTTATAAATTTCACAAAATAATTTGCCCAGGCATCCCGATATTGAGGCAAGAGCTGACCACCTTTCAACATGTCTTTATTGCTTTTCATAAATGCAGGTGGGCTCCATGGACTCACAAACAGCGGTAATTTACCCCCTGCGGCCTTAATTGCCTGTTTAATCAATGGAATTCTGAATTGCTGATCGTGTGCAACGCTGAAAGATTGAAGTGCGGCATCCCCCTCCTTGATATAGGTATAACTTCCACTTGAAAAATCGCTGCTGTGAATGGTGGTACGGGCCAGACTATAGCCGATCCCTTTACCCTGATCATAATAAGCGTTTAGAAATTCTTGCTGACTTGCTTTATTCAGTTTGGCATAGGTTTCAGCAGTAGCGTCGGTAATGGTACCGCCAATACCAGTAACCGACTGAAATTTTTTATCGGGATCAACGAAAATACATACCTGGGTTTCCAGGGGTTGCTTCATTTCTTTAAAACTTAATGTACCGGCTTTGGAAAGTCGCAGTTCTGATTTTGCTGCCGTAGTGTAAACCGTAGCGGTTTGTGCAAAAAGTGTGCTGCTGGTAAGTGTAGCTAGGAGTATAAAAATATTGCGCATGTTCTTGTTATTTTTTTTCACTTCTTAATAAAGATTCCAGGTAATAATAATCAGCATAGTTAATGGGCACATCAATTTCTGATTTTGCAGGTCTGTGACCTGTGCTGTGCTCCAGTATGAAGCCCTTGTTACTTCCGGGTTTTGAGGTGTATTTTTTATTTAAAGTATACAGCAGCTTGTCGGCCGTTTTACGGTAACCTTTTCCTGTTGAATAGCCATCAAGTTCGTACAATGCCGATGCCGTAATGGCGGCAGCCGAGGCGTCTCTGGATGTATTTGGTATAGCCGGGTCGTTGTAATCCCAATAAGGGACGCCATCTTCCGGTGTAGATTTGTTTGTTAAAATCAGATTGGCAATACCGTTGGCCTGGGCCAGATAGGTTTTATTGCCGGTTTCCCGGTAACACATGGTGTAGCCATACAAGGCCCATGCTTGTCCTCTTGCCCAGGCAGACGCATCACTATAGCCCTGCGCGGTAACTTTCTGGATCACTTTACCTGTCTGCACATCATAATCTACCACATGCCAGGAACTAAAATCGGGTCTGAAATGATTTTTAAGCGTTACATCAGCGTGGCTGATGGCAATTTTATAGAAACTGGAATCTCCTGTTAACTTCGTTGCTTCAAACAACAGTTCGAGATTCATCATGTTGTCGATAATTACCGGATATTTCCATTTGGCGCCATTATGATCCCAGGAGCGGATTACGCCGGCAACCGGGTTAAATCTTTTGACCAGGGATTTTGCAGATTGAATGATTACATTTCGATAAGCAGTATCTCCGGTCAGGCGATAACCATTACCAAAACTGCAATACATCATAAAGCCAAGGTCATGCGTTCCCGTATTAAACTGCTCTTTTTTGACTTTCTCTGTGTAGGTTCTGGCCAGTTCTTTCCATTTTTCGTTTTTGCTTTGTTCATATAAGAACCAAAGTTCACCAGCAAAAAAACCGCTGGTCCAGTCTCTGGAGTTTACCATCACCAGTTTTCCATTTTCAACGGTTCTTGGTGAGACTAAGTTTTTCTTCGCTGCCAGCGTATCTTTTTTGATTTCCTGGAGCAATACTTCAGTTTGTCTGCCCGCATCGGCAAATGCTTTAGGCACATTTATTTTTTG
>Ga0247805_1001618_pt1 | contig 10742 bp, 12 predicted proteins | sample UWRJL044104R1_FD_180930 | JGI IMG/M metagenome (GOLD analysis project Ga0247805, IMG submission 180930) | Plant litter microbial communities from Arlington Agricultural Research Station in Wisconsin, United States - UWRJ-L044-104R-1 | ecosystem: Environmental > Terrestrial > Plant litter >...
CGACATTAAAGGAAATGCGTTGTATGGGTTCGTTATTTTGAAAGATACGGGCGAAAGCCGCGACCGGACAAACCTTTCAAACGAAATCAATCAAGCAATCTCAAATCAGATTGGCCCGATTGCAAAGCTTGATAAAATCCAGTTTGTCTCAGGACTGCCAAAAACGCGTTCCGGGAAAATCATGAGACGCATTTTGAGAAAGATCGCTGAAGGAGACTTTTCAAATTTCGGGGATACAACCACTTTACTGAATCCTGAAATTGTCGATGAAATCAAAGAAGGAAAAATATAATGTAAGCTGCTTTTGAAGTGGCTTTTTTTGTTTTTAATATGAAAACATAAAAAAAATGGTTGTTCATCTATTTAAATAGTGTGTTGGTATATTGGTGCTTTTCGTTGCAAAGTTACAGTTATACATTTGTCATGAAATAAAACATACGTTTTATTTATTTCTAATTGTATAATAATCTAAACTACGGAAAACATGAACAAAAAATTTTCAAACTCAAAAAAAAGCCTTTTAAAATTTGCATTGCTTGCTTGCCTGGCTCTGCCAATAGTAAGTTGCAGCAGCGACGATGACAGTGTTGCAGTAGTGGCACAACCACCGGTAAACCAAAACCCACTGCAAGACCCGTTAAGAGGCTACCTTTATGCTGCTGGATTTACAAATGCGTTAGCCATGAAAAATTCAGGTAACTATGAATTCGGCATTGCATTTAAACCAAACGTAGACGGAAAAATCAAAGCCATTACCGCGATTATCCCCGACACCCATCCAGGAATGAGAATTTCAATCTGGGACAGGGCAGCAGGTACGGTATTGAGGACTGAGACAATTGATGTTACTGCGGCCGGGGTAGAAGTCATCAAAACCATTGATGATCTTCAGCTTATAAAAGACAAAGAATACATGTTTACATTTAATAGCGATGATTGGTACAACCACACAAACCCAGGCAATGCCGCAACGACTTATCCGTTAACTGTAGGTGACATTAAAATCACTGATTATGGTTTCATCAGTTCAACAGCGACGGAAACGCTACTTCCAACAAATATGCGTACTACTTATTATGCTGGTGATATCAGTTTCAAATTTCAGAAAGATTGATCACATCACTTTTCAATTATTTAAAAGCCTGGCAATTGTCAGGCTTTTTTATTTTAAAGCACGATAAACATTGTTAAACTGTAAACTTTAAACTTTCAGCTGCAACATTTAATTGTCCGAAATCCATAAATTAGCGCATTAATTATGGAAAAAAACAATCATATCATTATTGTTGGCGGTGGCCTGGCCGGATTGACAAGCGCGATTCATTTGTCAAAAAACGGATTCGATGTCACAGTGATCGACAAAAATGAATATCCAAGGCATAAAGTCTGCGGCGAATACATTTCAAACGAAGTGTTGCCTTATCTGGACTGGCTTGGCGTAAATCCAGAAGTTTTGCATCCAACTAACATCAAGCAACTCATTTTCTCTACCGGAACAGGAGCAACCATCCACGGAAATTTGCCTTTGGGTGGATTTGGCATCAGTCGTTTTACATTCGATCATTACCTGTTTCAAAAAGCAGTTGCCCAAAATTGCAAAGTTGTCGAGGATACAGTCACTGAAATTAATTTTTTAAATGATGAATTTTCAGTAACGCTTTCCAACAATGCAATCCTGAAATCTAAGATTGTGATTGGCGCTTTTGGCAAACGATCTAATATGGATCAGAAAATGCATCGTGATTTTATTGTAAAAAAGTCGCCATGGCTTGCAGTAAAAGGACATTATGAAGGAGATTTTCCAAATGAAATTGTCGGACTGCACAATTTTAAAGGCGGTTATTGCGGCGTTTCCAAAGTGGAAAATAATGCAATTAATATCTGTTATTTGGCCGATTTTGAGACGTTCAAACAATACAAAAATATCGAAGAATATCAAAAAAATGTCCTTTATAAGAACCCAATTTTAAAAACTATCTTTGAAAACGCTACAGCGATTTTTGAAAAACCTTTGACGATAAGCCAGATTTCTTTTGATAAAAAAGATTGTGTGGAAAATCATATCTTAATGATTGGCGATACGGCCGGACTTATTCATCCATTGTGTGGAAACGGAATGGCAATGGCAATTCACAGCGCAAAAATTGTCTCCGAATTGGTAACCAAATATTTCAGACAAGAAATTATTTCCCGTGAATCGCTTGAAAAAGAGTATTATAACATATGGAAAAGTCATTTCTCCAAAAGACTCAAAATGGGTAGGTTTTTAGGGAAATTGCTTCAGCAACAACAGCTTTCTGAAATGCTCATTCGTGTTTTTGCATGGTTTCCGTCGCTACTTCCAATGATGATCAGACAAACGCACGGCGAATTATTAACAGTTCCACAATGATTGATACGACTTACAGAACGCGTGATTCTGAAATCATGGACGATTTTTCAATGGAAGGTGATGATCTCATCGATGCGCTCGACAAAATCGCAAGCATTAACCGTTTGCTTGGCGGAAATAAAATTACACTAGACGGCGTAAAGTCATTGATTGAACATGTGCCGATTTCTCAGGAAATTAAAATCATCGATCTCGGCTGTGGAAGCGGTGACATGCTTCGTATGCTCGCTGATTTTGCAGAACGTGAAAACCGGAATTTCAAATTAATTGGCATCGATGCAAACAACAATACGATTCTTCGCGCCAAAGAAATGTCAACGGTTTATCCCAATATTTCGTACCTTACTGAAAATGTTTTCAGCCCGGATTTTAAAAACCTGGAATATGATATTTCCTTGTGTACATTGACTTTGCACCATTTTAAAGATGATGAGTTGCTTCAGATCATGCGAATATTGGATCGGAATTCCAGAATTGGGATCGTGATCAATGATTTGCAGAGAAGTGCATTGGCCTATCGATTATTTCAGCTGCTCGGATTTGTTTTCCAACTCAAAAAAATGCCAAAAGAAGATGGATTAACTTCTATTTTACGTGGGTTTAAAAAACAGGAATTGATCGATTATTCAAAAAAATTACAAATAACCAATTATAAGATCCAATGGAAATGGGCGTTCCGCTACCAATGGGTCATTTCAAAAACATGAGCGTAAAAATACAGGCTGTTGCCAAACAACTTCCAAAATATTACAAAACTACCGATGAAATCCTTCCGTTTCTAGACACCTGGCTCGACGGTCAGGACGAGCGTTTCATCCGCAAAGTCAAAAAAATTTTCGAGGGCGCCGCGGTCGATAAACGCTACTCGATCATGGAACCGTCTGAAGTTTTTACGGCGACTTCGTTCGAACAAAAAAATGACATCTATACGCGGGAAGTGATCGAATTGGGTGAAAAAGTATTGGTTAAAGCACTTGAAAAAGCCGATTGGAAACCTGAAACGCTCGATTACATTATTACTGTAAGTTGCACCGGAATTATGATTCCGTCACTCGATGCTTACCTGATCAATAAATTGAAATTACGCCAGGATATTGTGCGTTTGCCGGTTACCGAAATGGGTTGTGCTGCTGGAATTTCAGGGATTATTTATGCGCGGAATTTCCTCAAAGCAAACCCCGGAAAACGCGCGGCTGTCATTGCTGTCGAAAGCCCAACAGCAACTTTCCAGCTAGACGATTATTCAATGGCAAACATCGTTAGCGCTGCAATTTTCGGAGATGGGGCGGCTTGTGCATTGTTGTCTTCTGACGAAAAAGATTCCGGTCCGGAAATCCTTGCCGACGAAATGTACCATTTTTATGATAATGAACACATGATGGGTTTTAAGCTGACGAATTCAGGTTTGCAAATGGTTTTGGATATTGAAGTTCCCGAAACGATCGCATCTCATTTTCCTGACATTATTCACCCATTTTTAGCAAAAAATAATTTGAAAATCGAAGACATCGATCATTTGATTTTTCATCCCGGCGGAAAAAAAATTGTCCACACTGTCGAAGAATTATTCTCGGGATTGGGAAAAAACATTAATGCGACCAAGGAAATTTTAAGGCTATACGGAAATATGTCAAGCGCCACCGTTTTGTATGTACTTGAGAAAATCATGGATGAAAATCCGAAAAAAGGGGAGAAAGGCGTGATGTTGAGTTTTGGTCCTGGATTTTCGGCACAACGCGTGTTGCTGCAATGGTAATTGAAATCTACGATAATGACTAAAGACGAAATTATACCGAAATTGCCTTATTCCAAACCGTTTTTGTTCGTAGATGAAATTGTTCGAATTGATGAAAACGGAGTGGAAGGCATTTTCTTTTTTGACGAAAATCTGGATTTTTACAAAGGCCACTTTAAAGAAAATCCGGTAACGCCTGGAGTGATTTTAACGGAAGCCATGGCGCAGATCGGGTTGGTTTGCTTGGGGATTTTTTTATTGGATGATCAATTTAACCTGGAGACTGTAATAGGCTTGACATCAATAGATATGGAATTTTTAAAACCGGTTTTTCCGAATGAAAAAGTCACAGTAATCTCTGAAAAAATATATTTCCGTTTTGGAAAATTAAAATGCAAAGTGGTAATGAAAAACGAACGAGGCGAAGAAGTCTGTTCAGGGACTATTGCCGGAATGATCGTATAATATGGAAAGAAGGGTTGTCATTACAGGACTTGGAATTGTTGCACCAAACGGCGTTGGGCTCGACGCGTTTTTGGATGCGCTAAAAAACGGAAAATCGGGAATCAAATTCGATCAACAACTGGCCGATCTTCAGTTTTCTTGTCAGATTTCGGGAACACCTGAAATTTCTGAAAATAAAAAGCGTGATTATTTTTCAGAACTCGAACTCCGGAATTTCAATTCCACTGGTATCTTATATGGTGTAATCGCAGGAATCGATGCCTGGAAAGATGCCGGCTTGTCATTGGAAAGCAATGAAAATCCAGATTGGGACAGCGGAACCGTTTTTGGAACCGGAACTTCGGGGATCGAAAAATTCCGAGAGAGCATTTATAAAATTGACGATCTGCAAACGCGAAGATTGGGAAGCACAGCCGTTGCGCAAACCATGGGAAGTGGAATCAGCGCATACATTGGCGGGAAACTAGGACTTGGAAATCAGGTCACAACAAATTCTGCTGCATGCACAACTGGCGCTGAAAGCATCTTGATGTGTTATGAAAGAATTAAATCGGGCAAAGCCAAAAGAATGCTTGCGGGCGCAACAAGCGATTCCGGGCCATATATTTGGGGCGGATTTGATGCGATGAAAGTGTGCACTTTTAAGCACAATGAAAGTCCGCAAAAAGGATCTCGGCCAATGAGTACCACTGCCTCAGGTTTTGTTCCTGGAAGCGGCGCAGGTGCTTTGCTTCTTGAAGATTTAGAAACTGCATTGGAAAGAGGTGCAAGAATTTACGGTGAAGTTTTAGGCGGAAATATCAATTCCGGTGGACAGCGTGGTGAAGGTTCGATGACGGCGCCAAATCCGGTTGCGGTGCAAAAATGCATTTCTGATGCACTCAAAAATGCGAATGTAGCAGGAAATGAAATCGATACAATCAACGGGCATTTGACGGCAACTTCAAAAGATGCCCTTGAAATTTTAAACTGGAGCAAAGCTTTGAATAGAAAAGGCAAAGATTTTCCACCAATCAATTCACTGAAGTCGATGGTCGGACATTGCCTTTCGGCATCGGGCGGCGTAGAAAGTGTAGCGACAATTTTGCAGCTCTACCACAATTTTATTTTTCCTAATGTTAATTGTGAAGACGTCAATTCCGAAATTCTTGAAATCATTGATTCTGAATGCATTCCAAGACAACTTATAAATAAAGAATTGAATGTAGTAGCAAAAGCGAGTTTTGGCTTTGGAGATGTCAACGGATGTATTATCTTTAAGAAATTTAAAGAATAAAAGATGAAATTCAGACTCGCGCGGCATACAAAAAACCTGCAATTAATAGTTGATTTTTACTGTACTATTCTTGGGCTTGAAATTCTCGGAAGTTTTGAAAATCACGAAAATTATGACGGTATTTTCATTGGAAAACCAAATTCTGACTGGCATTTGGAATTTACTGTATCGGATGAAATGCCAAAACATCAAGCAGATGAAGACGATTTACTGGTTTTCTATCCTGAAAATGAAGATGAGTTTGAGGAAATTATCGCCAAATTTAAATCGAATAACATTCAATCCATAACCTCAAAAAATCCATATTGGAATGCGAACGGAGTTACTTATAACGATCCGGACGGTTTCAGGATTGTAATCGCAAAAAAGAATAAACTATGAATAGGGAAGAAGCTATATCAAAATTAAAGGACATCGTAAAACCGTATGTTAAAGACCAGGAAGCTTTTGAAAATCTGAACGAAAGCACCGATTTTATTAACGATTTGAAGATCAACTCTGCAAATCTGGTTGATATTGTTCTGGATGTTGAAGAAGCATTTGGCATTGAAATCGATAATGTTTCGATGGAAAAAATGACCAGCGTCAATGCAGCTTTGGAAATTATCGATACGAAGCTTGCTGAAAAATGATCGGGAACGACGTTGTAGATTTGGCTTTGGCTCGAACAGAAAGCAACTGGAAACGCAAAGGCTTTCTGCAAAAAATTTTTACTCCAAATGAGCGGTCACAGATTTTAAATTCAGAAAAACCTGAGGTGAAAGTTTGGGAATTGTGGAGTAGGAAAGAAGCGGCATATAAAATCTGGAACAGGGAAAGCAACCTTCGATTATACCATCCGATGAAATTTGAATGTTCAGATGAAATTTCGGATTATGGAAAAGTGTCATTCGAAAATCAAGTGTATTTTACAAATACGGACGTTTCCGATGAAAGAATTTCTTCAATTGCTGTTTGTGTTAAATCCGATTTTGATGCAATTATTCACCTCAAAAGCCGCAACGGGATTGTAAAAGAAAATGGCATTCCTTCTTTAAACAAAAAGCCAGTTTCCATAAGCCATCACGGCCGATTTGAACAAATCATTTCCATCTTATAAACCCAATCTTGCCTTGAGTTTTAGAAACAAAAGCGCCATATTGTAGGCATCTTCGGCTGAAGAATAGCGGTCGCTTTTTGATACTTTGTAAATGTTCATTAATTCGTCGACAGAAACAGGTTTGTCAAAGTTGTCGATGAGTTTTTGATGCATGATCTCAACATCTAGCGCTTCATTTTTCAATCTGCCGCAGTCCATTTTTACAAGCGCTTCGTTGATCATAGCAACGTCAAAATGAATTCGGTGGCCAACTAAAACAGCATTTCCAATGTATTCTATGAAAGCCTGAACACCCTCACGTTCGCCAAGTTTCGGCTGTTTGCTTTCGATAATGAATTCATTCGAGAGTCCGTTATCATGCAAATATTTGTATTGTAAAAGCACGATTTCAAAATTATCACTGACTAAAATGCTGCTGTTTTGAATCCCGACTGCACCAAATGATAAAATCACATCTTTTACAGGATCCAATCCTGTTGTATCAAGACTTAACACAACAATTCGCGGCGATTTTTTCTCAAATTTCGAAATGTAATTTTTGTAAAATTCGGGATAATCCTTATTGATATTTTTAATCCAGTCAAACATAATTATGAAAATTGAGTCAGTTGAAATCTGGCTTTGATCAGTTCTTCAAGATCTTTCATTGGTGCAAGCGCAATTTTTAATTTTTCTCGATCGACTTTTGAAAGCTCTTCGAGATTGATGAATTGTCCGTTTGATTCAGTTTTTAAACCTTCCGTCGTGCGGATTTTTGATAATGTTAGGAATGCTTCTGCACAATTTAGGTAAATTTCCGAATGACGCGGATCGGTCATAGCCAATTGTTTGAAACGCAAATAGGTATTGTTAATTCCTTTGATATTTAAGCTTAAGCAGAACAATCGCGCGCCATCGATCAATGGCATCAATGCGCGGGTTTTAATGTCGAATTTATTTTCGTTCGGACCTTCTTCTTCAACATTGAATTTTTTGAAAAAACTCAGCGGTGGCGGTTTTCTCAAAGCGTCATTGCCGAGGTAATCAAAAAACAATTTGCCCCTTGATACGTTCCTGAAAATGACATCTGTAATTGCTTCCTCAATTTTTATCTCGCCGAAAGCGATTTCATAATCGAAAAAAATGCTGCTGATCTCGTTGCTTTTTTCGCCCGGAGTATTGATCCAGTTTTCATATTGCTTGATCCAGTCGGACAATGATTTACACCATAAAATATTGCTCGCCATGTGTCCGTTCTGGCAAAATGGATAGCCAATTTTTTCAAGTGTGGAAGTGGCGCGTTTCGCTAGTTTTAAGAAGTAATCTTTTACGTCGCGGTATTTTTCGGGAGCAACATCTTCAAAAACCAGAATGCTGTCCTGATCTGTTAGTAGTAACTGTTCTTTTCGACCTTGGCTTCCAATGCTGAGCCAGGCGAATCGGGCAGGAGGCGAACCCATATCGAGGATTGCCAATTCGACTGAACGTTTGATCAAAGCGAGGTTGATCTCACCTGCAATATTCGAAATATGCGAAAGTGGAATATTTTTATTGATGGATGTCTGAACCATATCCGACAATTTTGCACGAATTTTTTTCAGGTCTTTTGCATCCTGAGAACGTTTAATTTCTTTGATTAAAACGCCAGGGTTACTGGCTTGTGCAACAATGAGATCGTGTTCTGAAATGATGCCTTTGATTTCAGATTTATCAGACCCATCCTGTGTAACGCACAAATGGCTGACATTGTATTTTAAAATCAGCAATTGGGCTTCCGCCAATGATACGTTTTCGGGAACTGCAAGAACCGGAGCGGCCATTATTTTATCGACAGTCGCCGTAATGGAAACGCGTCCGGTGGCAATTTTGGAACGCATGTCGCTATCGGTTACAATTCCGACAGGGAAATGGTTGTTATCGACGATAATGAGATTGTCCATTAAATTATCGGTCATCAGCTGCGCAGCATCTCTTACGGTAGCATTCACTGACGATTTTAAAGGCATTTTGTTGTAAGTCAGCGACTGGAAATACTGCATTTCAGATTGTGTGCCGCCAGTGTAGACAACATGATCGGAGAGTAGTTTTCCCTTATTTTCCCTGTCTTCAGGATTGTTTGAATTGTTTGCGAAACTCTCAAGAAGAAAGTTCAAAACTTCCGCATTTTTAGCGACAAACGGCCGAAAAGTATCAATCGGAATCGCATAAACCACGCTTTCTTCACGTGCTTTTGCCGTCATCATGTAATTGTTTTTGGCAAAAAATGGGCGCAACCCGAAAACGTCGCCTTCGACACATTTGTTCAGAAGTGTTTCTTCGGCATCAGAAATAACGGACAAATTGATCACGCCTGATGCGACAACATAAAAACTATCATGTAGCACATCGTTAATCCGGAATAAAGTCTTATGTTTCTCGATGTTGACCACACGGATGCTCGTGGCCACAATGGTCAATTCTTCAATCGACAAATTGTTAAACGGTGGGTATTGTTTGAGGAAATCGGCAATGCGCTCAGCGATGACATTCATAGCAAATTCAGGTCTTAATGATTCGTAAATATAATCGATATTGCCAAAACTCACAAAATTCGAGACACTTAAATTATAGCTTTTACGGGATTTGTATTTTCTTCAAAATGTTGTTGTTAAATGTATTATAAATGCGTGAATTGCTTTTGATGTTTGCTTTATCTTTAAAACATTAAAACAATTACAAACCAATAAATTATGAAAAGTACATTTAAAATTTGCGTAACGGTTGTTGCATTTATGGCTACAGCACTGGGATTTGCACAGGATAAGAAAGCAAGTCCGGCAGAAACGGCGGCAGGGAAAATAAACGGTACTACCATTACAATCAATTACGGAAGCCCGTCTGTAAAAGGCCGTCCGATCTGGGGTGAACTTGTTCCGTTTGACAAAGTCTGGCGTGCCGGAGCTAATGAGGCGACAACTTTTGAAACCGACAAAGAACTGACTGTTGAAGGACAAAAATTACCCGCTGGAAAGTACTCGTTTTTCTTGATTCCGAATAGGTCTGAAGTCATTGTCGTTTTTAACAAGGAATCGAAGCAATGGGGTTCGTATGATTATGACCAGAAAAAAGATCAATTGCGTGTTAAAGTCAAACCGCAGGCTGTTTCAGATAGCACTGAGAAATTGGTTTATTCAATTAATAAAGACAATGTGACCTTAAGTTGGGAAAAATGGAATATCCCGATAAAGATTAAATAGTTACCATAAATAATAAAGCACCGTTCGAGAGAATGGTGTTTTTTTTGTTTTAAAAAATTACGGTTGGCTTGATGAAGCAGGCATAAATACGTATAAAATTATATTTTCTATTTTACATAATATATATTATAGTTTTAAAATGCTCTAAGTTACATTCCTCAAAATTGAAGATTTTAGCGGTTCACATACAACCTTTAAGAAATTAAAACGGCTCCATTTTGAAGCCGTTAATATAAAAATTATTATAGGTTTAAAATGCTTCAAGTTACATTCCTCAAAATTGAAGATTTTAGCAGGTTCACATAAAACTTTTAAGAAATTAAAACGGCTCCATTTTGAAGCCGTTTAAAAATTATTATTTGTAAAGCATTCCGGCCAGATGCGCATCTCGTTTGTAAATATCGTTGTAAAAACTCACATTACCGTTTTCATCTGCGCGTGCTGTAAAATATGCAATGTAAACCGGAATTTTTCGCTTCAGTGTATAATTTTGTTCTTTGCCTGAATGCATGGCTTCGTCAACCTTTTTGGCATTCCAGTTTTTGTCGTTATCCAGAATT
>Ga0247805_1001619_pt1 | contig 10737 bp, 11 predicted proteins | sample UWRJL044104R1_FD_180930 | JGI IMG/M metagenome (GOLD analysis project Ga0247805, IMG submission 180930) | Plant litter microbial communities from Arlington Agricultural Research Station in Wisconsin, United States - UWRJ-L044-104R-1 | ecosystem: Environmental > Terrestrial > Plant litter >...
ATTAGAGGACGAGGAAGGCTCCTACGACGAAAAGTACGGAGGGTTCCACCTTGCCGACCAAGGCCATGAGACGTGTTGGTTGATCCGATCGAGAGATGGCGCCTACTCCCTCTCGCGGATGTCGCGAGGCAATGGGTGGCATCTAAAGCTCACGAGTCCCTCGCTGGACGACGTGGAACGGTACCTTGTCGCCTCCTTCGGGACACAAGTCAGACACAAAGCCCTGCCCACATCGCCACCCGTCAGTGCCACTCGGCCCTGGGACCCCCAGACAGGCTGGGGGCCGGTAGGCGAAGCGTTCACCCTGCAGACCCACGAGAACGGATTCCGGCTGCAATCGCTCGGAGACGGAGGCACGGGCGAGACACGCGTCATTCACTTCACGAGCGAGGACGAGGCCATCTCCTTCAGCCGCTACGGGGGCGGTTCCGTGGACGACCTGAAGGCTTCATTCCTTGATAAATGGGGACACCCGCTCCTGTCCGTCGAGCCCGACGGACGCTGACCCGCACAGACCACGGCTGAGCTCAAGCAAGATTGGGCTTCACCTGTGATCGGCACGACGAGACACCTCGGGTCTGCCGGTTCCCTTCTATCGCCTGTACGTCCCGAATCCACGCTAGCGTGGGCACTGGTCCGCGTGCGCGTCCGCCGCCGCCCCACCACACGACCGGAGCCCCGATGAGCCTCACCCGCAGGCGCACCCTCGCAGTATCCGCCCTTCTACTCATCGGCGGTGCCGCGCTCACGGGCTGCGCGGCGAAAGGCATCGACACCGACGATACGGGCAGTGTCGCCGTCGTCGAGAAGTTCCTGGAGCATCTCGAAGCGGGCGAGGCGACGGCTGCTGCTGCGCTCACCGACCTGGACTTCGCCGACGAACTCATCGACGACGACTTCTACGCGGCCTCGGCTGCCCTGCCCACGGACGCCCGCATCGTGAAGACCAGCGGATACGACGACTTCGGTTTCTCGGCCACGGTCGAGTTCGTTCTCGACGATGCATCCGCCCCGGAGTCGCTGGATCTCACCGTCAGCGAGAACGACGGCGTCTTCACCATCGTTCGATGGTCGGGGTTCCTGCCCCTCAGGATCGGACCGTACCCGGCACAGGGCGTCGTGCGGGTCAATGACACGCTCGAATACACGCTGGCCGAGGCGGGCAACGATCTTGTTCTACTCCCTGCCGCGTATGCCCTTGAATACACCGATCCCACGGGTCTGCTGCGGCTCGGGGCGGAGGACGACACGTCGTTCACCGTGAATTCACCGAACAGGGGCGAGGGGTTTTCCATCGTGCCCACCTTCCGGCCCGACGTCGAGCCGTCGATCACGACCGAGATCGAACGGCTGCAGAACGCCTGCGCGGCCGAGGGTTTCACCGGGCCGTCGTGCCCGCCGGAGCTGGTCAAGGCCGTCACAGCATCGCCCGGAGCGGCCACGTCGTCCGGCGAGTGGTTTCGCGACAGCGGCCTCGATGTCCGCATGAAGGGCGACGGATACGAGGCGACCTCGTCGTACACCTTCCGTAACGACGAGCTACCCGATCTCATTACCATCTCGTACACCGGAACCGTGACGCGCGACGCATCAGGGACCGTGGTCTTCAGCCGCTGATCTCGGAATCGCCCGCATCCCACTCGGGGTGTCGATCTTTCCGCACAAGCGCGAAGGTGCGTGCGGCGCGGATCGCGTCCTCGTGCGTGCCGAGTGATGGCCGTATGCGCGACATCTCCGATTCCCACGCCGATTCCGGCAGGATGAGGGCATGCAGCTGAGGAAGACGACCACCGGATCGGGACCGCGACGCGTCGGTCTGGTGCACGGTCTCGGCGCATCGGCGGTGACCTGGGGGCCGTTCATCGAGCGGCTCGCCGCCACGGGACGGTATACCGTGACGACCGTCGATCTGCGCGGGCACGGCGAGAGTCCCCGAGCCGATTCGTACCGGGTCGACGACATGGCCGCCGACCTGGTCGAATCACTGCCGTCGGGACTGGACAGCATCGTCGGCCACTCGCTCGGCGGAGCGGTGCTGTACCGCGCCGTCGCCCGGCTCGCGCCCGGCCGGGCGGTGTACCTCGATCCCGGGTTCGCCCTGCCGCTACCGATAACTGGGCTGGCCGGACGACTGTTCTGGATGGTTCCGCTCGTGTCCCTCGGACTCGCCCAGCTCGGGCAGGCCAGGGCCAGCGCCGCGGCCCGCGCCGCCTACAGCCTTGAGACCCGCGCGCTGCTCGACGACGCGAAGAGGCATTTCGACGCACGGATGGCCGTCGGCGTGTTCCGGGACGTCGCCTTCCACCCGGTCACAGTCGAGGCGCCCGCGGTGCCGTCGACGCTCGTGCTCTCCGACCAGTCGACGGCGGTGCTGCCCGATCCGCTCGTCACCCGGCTCGAACAGCACGGCTGGCAGGTGCGCCGCATTCCGGGCGTGAGCCACGACATGCAGCTCGAAGACCCCGACGGCACCTTCGCCGCCGTCGAAGACGTGCTGTGACCGGCGAGCACGCCGGCCGAGGTGGCGCCACCTGTCATCCGTGTCAGAGTTGACCGTATGACGAGCATGGCCGAAATACTGGCGTACGACCTCGATCGGCTTCGCGAGAGGGTGATGCCGGAAACCGCGGGCGAGGTCGCCGACAGCATCCCGCAGCTCGCAGCGGCGGATCCCGACCTGTGCGGGATCGCCCTGGTGACGGTGGACTGCGACGTGCGAACGAGTGCAGACGCCGACGTCGGCTTCAGCATCCAGTCGGCGGTGAAGCCGTTCCTGTTCGCCCTGGCGCTGCACGATACCGATCGCGCCGCCCTCGGCCGTATCGGCATCGAGCCGACCGGCGAGGCGTTCGACGCGATAAAGCTCGAGAGCGGCACCGGCCGACCACCGAACCCGATGGTGAACGCTGGCGCAATCCTCACCGGTTCGCTCGTGCAGGGCGACGACGTCGACGGCCGCACTGCGCGTATCGTCGCCGGTCTGTCGGCGTTCGCGGGGCGCGCGTTGAGGATAGACGACGATGTGGCCCGCAGCGAGCACCTTCTCGGCGACCGCAATCATGCGCTCGCGCACCTGATGCGGTCGGAAGGCACCCTTCACGTCGGGGCCGACGATGCGATCGCTGTGTACGCACGTGCGTGCGCGGTATTGGTCGATGCGGAGGCACTCGCGATGATGGGCGCGACGCTCGCAGCCGGCGGAGTGAACCCGCGCTCGGGCGAACGGGTCGTCTCGCGTGAGACGGCGCGCGATGTCATCTCGGTGATGGCGACCTGCGGCGTCTACGACGGTTCAGGCCGGTGGATGCGTGGGATCGGGGTACCGGCTAAGTCGAGCGTCTCGGGAGCGATCGTGCTGTCGGTGCCGGGCGTGCTCGGAGCGGCCGTCGTCAGCCCACCGCTCGACCGGCAGGGCACCAGCGTGCGCGGTCACCATGCCAGCTATTCACTCAGCGCGGACCTCGGATTGCATTCCTTCACCGTGTGAGTTTCACCTGCGTAGTGCAGGCGAGAGAGATGTCGATGCAGGCGATTGCTAGCGGCGGATGGTCGCAATCGCGTCGTCGAAGAGGTGCACGGGGTCGAGGCTTCCACCGGACTCGTACCAGGCGTCGATCGTGGCGTCGAGGCAGGCGAGCGCGGCGGCGACCAGTGCGCGCGCACGCGGGTCCGGCCGTTCCGTCGGTGCGAGGCCGAGCCGGCGTTGCACGTTCGGCGCGAACAGCTCCTGCCAGCGGAGGTGCTTCTCGAGGTGCCGCGCCCGCAACGACGGGGCGTCGTGATACAGCTGGGCGAGCGCCATCTCGTCGGTGCTCGGCATGCCGTCGGCCTGCAGCACCATGAACGCCTCGCGCAGGGCCTCCCACGCCGACTCCTCAGCCGGACGCGCCTCGAGTGCGGCGCGCACCGTCTCGCCCAGCGCGACCGTGTTGCCGAGCACGAGGTCTTCTTTGCTGCCGAAGTAGTGGAAGAACGACCGCCGCGAAATGCCCGCCTCGCGAGCGATCTGGTCGACGGTCGTCGCGTCGAAACCGTTCTCGGCGAAGAGGCGCATCGCTGTTGCCGTGATCTCGGCGTGTACTGCGCGGCGCGTGCGCTCGCGCAGGGTGAGTGGAACGGTCATGCCGCCAGCGTACCTGTATTTGCGCTTTGCGCAGTTGCTTGCACACGGTGCAAGTCTCTGCGTATAGTGCAGACATGACATCCATCGACTTCTCCCACCAGACCACCATCGTCACCGGCGCCAGTTCGGGCATCGGCGCCGCCTTCGCCCGCGAACTCGCCCGCCGCGGCTCCGATGTCGTTCTCGTCGCTCGTCGACTTGACCGTCTGCAGACTCTCGCCTCCGAGCTCGAGGCGACCCATGGCATCCGCGCAACAGCAGTAGCGCTCGATCTGAGCGCACCCGGTGCGGGGAGCAGACTCGCGGCGGAGGTCGCGGACCGCGGCCTCTCGATCACCGGCCTCGTCAACAACGCGGGCTTCGGTACAGACGGGGCCTTTCACGAAGAGGACCCCGCCCGGCTGACCGACGAGATCAACGTGGACGTGGCCAACCTCGTCGATATCACCCGTGCGTTCATCGAGCCGATGCGCGCGGCCGGAAACGGGATTCTCGTCAACGTCGCGAGCCTCGCCGCCTACATGCCGAGCCCGGGCATGGCGGTCTACTCCGCGTGCAAGGCCTTCGTGCTCAGCTTCACGGAGGCGCTCTGGTTCGAGTCGAAGGGCACGGGCCTGCGGGTGCTCTGTCTCTCACCGGGGCTGACCCGTACGGAGTTCTTCGACGCGCTGGACGGCGGCGCGTACAACGGCAGCTACCAGACTCCCGAGCAGGTGGTGGCGACCGCGATGCGCGAGCTCGACCGCGGCGGGCGTCGGCCGAGCGTGCAGTCGGGGCGGATGAACGCTGTGACGACCGCGCTTCCGCGGTTCATCAGTCGCAAGCGCACCACGATCCTCAGCGGCGTCATCGGCTCGCGTGCCGCGGGGCGGGTGGGCTCGAAGGTCGGCTAGTTGTCGGTCGAATCTATGAGGATGAACTGCTCGAGCACTACGGGCGACCGATCGCTCAGCACGAAGTCATTTCCCAGTTCTGCACGCATGGCGTCCGAGGTCCAGAAGCCGATGTGACCAGCGCGCCAGTCTGAGACCGATACATACCCCTCACCTTCGGCGAGAGCATGGTGCAGCGGAACGTCGCCCAGTGGGACTACGCGTACCGCGACGGTTTCGATCACCGCCACCCGCTCCCCGTTCGAGTCGACCACGACCCCTCGGTCACCGACAGCGGGAAGAGGCTCGTTACTCACCTCGTATTCGTGGAGTAGCGAGCTTGTCGCGGTCTTGGCGCCCGATCGGATAGCACTCACCAGGCGATCTCGCAGGGCGCCCGGGAACGCGAATTCGATTGTGGGAAGACGCTCGTTCATCGCACCAGCTAATCAGGTCTCGCGCCGAGGTCAGCGGAAGTTGCCGACCTGTCTCTCGACCGGGACGGTGCCCTCGACAACGACGTCGCCCGTGTGCGCGGTCGTGACGGTCTCGATGAGGACGATCTCGACCTCCTCGTCGGCGACGGGATTGTGCTGTACACCGCGGGGGACGACATAGAACTGACCGGGCGTGAGCACCACCTCCTGGTCGCCGGGCAGTTGGATGCGGAGGCGCCCCGAGACGACGAGGAACATCTCGTCCTCGGCATCGTGGGCGTGCCAGACCAGCTCGCCGAGCAGCTTCGCGACCTTCACGTACTGGTCGTTGATCTGGCCGACGACCCGCGGCGTCCAGTGATCGTCGACTTGTCGGAGCTCGGCCGCGATGTCGATCCCATGAAGTGCAGTCATAGGACCATCCTCGGGCACCAGGACCACCTCTTTCGCACTATTGGCTATAGCATATAGAATCTGATTCCCGGCACCGCGCATCGAGTTCCAATCCCGGGGGCCGGATTCAGCACCCGCAGTAACGCACCCAGCAGTCGAAAATCTTTTGAGCGAGGTTCACCAGGGTCGATCGGACGCCTCGGACTCTCGCGTAATTGAAAGGGTCGTCATGTCTCTTCATCTAGATCGCGAAGCTCCGTCGTACATGACGACGAGCCCTCGGAATTTGGCCGAGCTCGTTCGGTTCCATCGCCTGACACACGACCTCACGCTCGAAGCACTCGCCGAAATATCGAGTGTCAGCGCGCGCACGATCAGTGACATCGAACGCGGGGTCAGTCGCGCACCACATGCCCGCACGATGGCAGCGCTCACCAACGCGATGGGGCTGACCGCAGACGAACGCGAAGAACTGCTGCGGGCCGCCCTGTCCCGTCGGCACCTTGGTGGCGCGTCGCGTCGGATGTCCGCGGGCACTCCCCGTCGTGTTCTCGACTTCGCCGGCCACGAAGAGGCGTTTGCGAAGGTACTCGCTCTTCTTGGCGACCTTGAGGGGCCTGTTTTCGCAACGACGATGCATCATCGGATCGGACAACGGGCAGAGAGCGTTTCACTGGCCCGTGAATCGATCACCGAGGTCGAGATCATCGGAGACTACGACGACGCCACTCAGCCGCCGACGTCGATCTCCGTGCTTCCGAAGGATGGTGCAACCAAAGAGCAGATCAACATCGCCCTTCAGCACCTAGCAACGCGAATGGAGAACGACGGTCCCGAGAATCATGCCGCGATGAAGACGATGACAATGCTTGTGGTCTGCACGTACCTCTAGGCGCGCCACCGTGCGGGGCCAGCGTTTCGTGTGAGATCGGGTTGCACCTGCCGTAGCGTCATGTGGTCTGCTCGAAGCACGTCCGTTTCATCCCGCTCCGAAAGGTCCGCTATGCAGCCATTCCCGGCCCCGCCCCGTCAAGTCCTGATCGGCGACGCCGCGGCGTTCGTCGGCATCACTCCCCGGGCGATCCGCCACTACCACCAGATCGGCCTGCTCCCAGAGCGCGAGCGAGGGGGCGACGGCCGCCGCCGATACGGCCACGCTGAGATCATCCGACTGCTCTGGATCCGACGCATGGCCGACGCCGGGATCGCCCTCGACGACATCCGCGACGCGTTCGTCGGCGCTGCGCCGGACGGTGCCGGCAGCGAGGACGAGTTCGCGGGGGTCCTCGCACGCCTGGAGGACACCCTCGCCGCGCAGGAGGCCGAGTTGCAGCGGAAGCGGGCCTCGGTGCAGCACATGCGGAATCTCGGCAGTCGACTGGGACTACTCGACGATCTCGTCTCCGACCGCCTCGAGGCCGCCCCCGAGGGTTCGCTGCGCCAGGACGACCTGGACTCCCTGCTGGTCACTGAGCGGATGTTCGGTCCGCTCGGCGCCGTTATGCAGGCGGGCCGCTTCCTCACTCTGGCCATCCATCCCGGGCTGCGGGCCGAGGCCGATCGCGTCGACGCCGCCGAGGAGGCGCTCGACGACACGGTCGCCGTCGACGACCCCCGGGTGGCTCAGGTGGCGGCCGAGCGGCACGCCTTCGAGACCGAGCTGATGCGCGTCATCGAGGAGTCCGGTCAGCTGGAGGAGGACGATGCGATCTTCGACGCCTGGGACGAGCTGCACCCGCCCGAAGACGCCGACGCGGCGCCCGGCCCCAACCCGGCAGAGGGCTCCCGCGTCAGGAGCGCGGCGGAGACCATCCGGAACATGCCGTACGACGTCTCCCCCGCCCGACTGCGCTGCATGGAGCTGGCCGTGCAACTCGGTGCGGCGGCGGCGACGCCCTAGGTGGGAGCGGGAGGGGGGCAGGTGTGGGCGTGCGTGTGGGGGGGGTTTCGATACGCCTGCTCCTTCGTCGCGGGCTACTCAACCAACGAGATTTGGCGAGGGTCGTCGCGGGCTACTCAACCAGCGCAGGGCGAGACGGCGGGTACTACTCGAGCTCGGCCAGGGTCTCGTAGGCGGTGCCGATCGCCGTTATGCGCGACCGGCCCGACGCCAGCGACTCCGCCAGCACCGCCGCCGCCAGCAGAGAGATCAGACTCGCCACCGCCGCGTAGCTGTCGAAGGCCGTGACGCTGTCGACCGGGCACTCGACCAGCACGTCGACGCGGTCGGCGTAGCCCCGGCCGTCGCTGAGTAGAACACTGCGAGCAGCGGATGCGCCGACAAGGTCGACGACCCGCCCGAACGCCTCCGGACGCCGCCGGAACCCGACCAGCACCACCACATCGTCGCCAGACAGCGTGGCCAGCTCCTCCCCCACGCTCTGGCCCGGCAGCGGGGCGAGTTCCACTCCCGGCCGGGCCTGCGCGAGCTGCTGGCGCAGGTGCAGCGCCATCGGGTAGCTGCTGCGGAATCCGATCACGAGCACCCGGCGGGCGCCGGCGATCAGCGCGGCCGCCGGTGCGAGGTCGAGGCCGTCGAGCAGCGCGCGCAGGTTCGCGATCTCGGCGTCGAGGTGGCTCGCGAACGAGGTGGGGGCGTCTGGAGCGAGCGGCGTTCCCGAGGCACGCAGGGCGCGCACATGGTCGCGCACCTGCTCTGCCCCGTCGAAGCCGAGCCGCCGGTAGAGGCGGGAGACGGTGGCCTTCGACACCCCGCTCAGCCGCGCCACCTCGGTGGCGTTGTAGACGGCGAGGTCGGCGAGGTGGTCGCGCATGAAGTCCGCGGCCCGCTGCTCCTGCGGCGCGAGATCGGCGTAGCCCGACTCGATCCGTTGCGCGAGGGTGCTCACGAGGTGGCGACCAGGCGCAGAACGGCCGCCTCGTACGCGTGGAGCGCGGCCGCGACATCCGCTTTCTTCACCGCCTCGTCGGGGTGGTGGCTGATTCCGGCCCGGCAGCGCACGAAGAGCATCGCGATCGGGGTGACGGCCACGACCGCGACACCGTCGTGGCCGGCGCGGCTCCAGAAGGCCATAGGGTTATCGTCGCCGGTCGCCCGGATGCCCTGCAGAACCGCGTCCTGCAGGCCGAGGTCGCAGCGCACCGCGTCCGCCCGGTAGATCTCCCTCTGGTGGAAGGCGAGGCCGCGCCGCTCGCAGATCTCGTGCGCGGCCTCGACGATGAGCCGGATGCTCTCGTCGCGGTCGTCGTCGAACTCCGCGCGCAGGTCGAGGCTGAGCTCGACGCGCCCCGGGATCACGTTCACCCCGCCCGGGAACGCCTGCAGCCGACCGACCGTGCCGATCACGCCGCGCTGTTTCGAGATGCGCTCGACGGCGACGACGAGCTCGCTCGCCCCGACCAGCGCGTCCCTGCGGCGGTCGTAGGGGGTGCCGCCGGCGTGGCCGGCCTTGCCGACGATCTCGAGCGCGAAGCGGCGGGCCCCGGCGATGGAGGTGACCACGGCGAGGCGGCGGTCGGCGTCTTCGAGGTAGGGCCCCTGCTCGATGTGCGCCTCGAGGTAGCCGACGAGGTTCTCGGGGCGGTGGTACGCGCTCGGCAGTCGGGCGGGGTCGAGGCCGAAGTCCTGGAAGGCCTCGAACAGGGTGATGCCGTCCTTGTCGGTGAGGTTCCACCAGGCGTCGTCCCAGGTGCCGGCGAGCGCGCGGCTGCCGAGCAGGGCGGTGCCGAAGCGGGTGCCCTCCTCGTCGCTGAAGGCCACGACCTCGAGGGCGAAGGGCAGCGCGATGCCGGAATCGCGCACGCGCCCCGCCACCTGGACCGCGAGCAGCACGCCGAGCATGCCGTCGTAGCGGCCCGCGTCGGGCACCGTGTCGATGTGGCTGCCCAGCAACAGTGCCGGCAGATCGGGCTCGCTGCCCTCGAGGCGGCCGCACTGGTTGCCCGCCGCGTCCTGCCAGGTGGAGAGCCCGGCCTCGCGCATCCACCCGGCCACCAGGTCGTTCGCGGCTCGGTGCTCCGTCGACAGGTGCACGCGCTCCATGCGGTCGGGCTGGCTGGAGATCGCGGCGAGCTCGTCGCAGCGGTCGAGGATCAGCTGGGCGTCGGCGTCGTTCATGATTCCTGGTAGTACTCGAGGGCGGAGCCGACCCCGCTGCCGGCGGTGAGCGAGAAGCCGCCGAGGCGCAGCACCTGTTCGAGGGCGGCGAGGGTGGTGAGCACGGTGTCGCGGCGGGCGTTGTAGCCCATGGTGCCGATGCGCCAGACCCGGCCGTGCAGGGGCCCGAAGCTGGTGCCGATCTCGATGCCGAAGTCGTTGAGCATGGCCGAGCGGGCGCCGTCGCCGTCGATGCCGTCGGGGATCTCGACGCCGACCACGTTGTTCATCTTGTACTTCTGGTCGCCGAACAGCGTGAGCCCCATGGCCGTGAGCCCGGTCGCCATCGCGGAGCCGTGCAGCCGGTGGCGGTCGATCGCCTCGGGCAGCCCCTCGGCGAGCAGCAAGCGCGCGCACTCCCGGGCACCGTAGAGCGCGGTCGTGGCCTCGGTGTGGTGGTTGAGGCGCTTCGGGCCCCAGTAGTCCATGATCATGGCCAGGTCGAAGTAGTTCGAGCGGATCGGGTGAGCGGATGCGACGTCGCCGTCGACACGGATGCCGGCTTCGATGCTCTTCCGGGCATCGATCAGCGCCACGGCCTTCTCCGAGAGGGTGATCGGTGCGCTTCCCGAGGGGCCGCCGAGGCACTTCTGCAGACCGGCGGTCGCGACGTCGATTCCCCACTTGTCGGTTTCGAAGGCGTTCCCACCCAGCGAGGCCGTCGCATCCGTATACAGCAGCACACCGTTCTTCTCGCAGATCGAGCCGATCTCGTCGAGCGGCTGGGCGAGCGTGGTCGACGTGTCGCCGTGCACGATGGCGAGGATCTTCGGGCGCGTCTCGGCGATGGCGGCC
>Ga0247805_1001620_pt1 | contig 10737 bp, 9 predicted proteins | sample UWRJL044104R1_FD_180930 | JGI IMG/M metagenome (GOLD analysis project Ga0247805, IMG submission 180930) | Plant litter microbial communities from Arlington Agricultural Research Station in Wisconsin, United States - UWRJ-L044-104R-1 | ecosystem: Environmental > Terrestrial > Plant litter >...
CCTTCTGCACTGGATAATCGTCCACTGAATTTTGAGGAGTTTGAACGTTTGGCTCCGCAGACCATATATGTCAGTGCCACTCCTGCAGACTATGAACTGCAGAAATCTGACGGTATTGTAGTAGAACAGGTTATTCGTCCTACAGGATTGCTGGATCCACTGATTGAAGTAAGACCGGCAGTTAATCAGGTTGACGATTTGCTGGATGAAATTGATAAAACTATTAAGATGGGTGACCGCGTGCTGGTCACTACGTTAACCAAGCGCATGGCAGAAGAGCTAACCAAATATATGGACAGGCTTAATATCAAGTGCAGATATATTCACTCCGAGGTAAAAACCCTGGAAAGGGTGGAGATTTTGAGAGGGTTAAGACTTGGTGAATTTGATGTGCTGATTGGGATTAACCTGCTGCGGGAAGGTCTGGATCTTCCGGAAGTTTCCTTTGTTGCTATTCTGGATGCAGATAAAGAAGGTTTTCTGCGTTCCGAACGCTCCCTGATTCAAACTATTGGACGTGCGGCAAGAAACGACAGGGGTCGTGTAATTTTGTATGCCGATAAAATCACGGATTCCATGGCTGTTACTATGGATGAAACCAGTAGAAGAAGAGAAAAGCAAATGGCTTATAACCTCGCAAACGGAATTACTCCTAAAACGGTTGGGAAAAGCAGGGAAGCAATTCTCGAGCAAACTTCTGTGCTTGATTTTTCTGCGAACGCGGAAAGGAAAAAGGCTTACGTTGAAGTCGACCAGGCAAGTATGGTTGCGGACCCCATCGTGCAGTATATGACGCAGGCTGAGATGCAGAAGTCAATTGATAAAACACGAAAAGATATGGCTAAAGCAGCCAAAGATATGGACTTCCTGATGGCTGCCCGCCTCAGGGATGAAATGTTCGCAATGGAGAAAGTTTTTGCGGACAGATTCGGGGCGCAAACAACAAAAAAGATTAAATTATAAGATGGACGGAAAAAACAGAGCAGATATTTATCCTGGACTGGAAGTGGAAATAATATTAAAAAAAGATCAGCGTACCGGCAAGTTAACCAGGGGTATAGTGGCAAATCTGCTGACCTCATCACCTTATCATTCCAGAGGGATTAAGGTTCGTTTGGAAGACGGGCAAGTCGGTCGCGTTGCCGAGATTGTGGAAGATTAGGCTTCAAATTGTAATTCTTGTGCAAGAATTGGACGTTATTTGTAATAATCAGCACAGGTTTCTGTCTATATTTGAAAGAGCCTGTTTAAATTTATAGGTGAAGATGTTTAAGGCCGGTACCAACGGCTTTCTCTTCACGATTTATAAAGCCGCAACAGTTCTTTGAACTGAGCTGGCAGGAGCTAATCTTTTGCTATATAGACAGAAGAAAATTTTAAAGTAAAAAACAAATGGGATTATTGAAATTTCTTTTTATCACTATACTGATCCTGTGGGTAATACGCATTCTTTTAAGATTGATATTCCCGCTACTGATCAGAAATATATTTGGAAAAATGCAGCAGCAGCAGAGTGGTTACACCGGTCAGCAGCAACAGCAGCAACGCCGCCCTTCTAAACCAGAAGGTCAGATATCTATCGACTATGTACCACCACAGCCAAAGCAGGGAAACGCAGATAAACTGGGTGATTTTGTCGATTACGAAGAACTGAAATAAAGTATTTCTGCCGAATGCATAAATTTCCTTTCTAATCTGTATCAATTTTATATTTTTGGGATTAGTTTAAATTAAACAAGCCTTAATGAATAATTGGTTAAAAAGGAATGGCATACACCTGGCCATCTGTGCGTTTTTTGTAATTTTATGTTTCGTTTATTTCAGTCCTGTTCTTCAGGGAAAGGCTCCTGCACAAGGTGATGTGCTGCAGGCAAAAGCCATGCAGAAAGAGATAATGGATTACAAAGCCAAAGACGGCAAAGGTCCGTTATGGACCAATCAGATGTTCGGCGGAATGCCTGCGTACCAGATCTGGGTTCAATATCCACTAAACTTAACAACTTACGGGATCTCAATAATTAAGGATATATTACCTGATCCCGTTGGAACAGTGCTGGTTTATCTTTTGGGCGCCTATCTGCTATTCTGTGTAATGAAAATAAATCCCTGGCTCGCTGCAGCCGGTGCGATTGCTTTTGCATTCACCTCCTACAACTTTATTATTATTGCTGCGGGGCATAGTAACAAGGCCCTTGCTATAGGTCTTTTTGCACCGATTCTTGCAGGTATTATTCTCACTTTCAGAGGCAAGTATCTGATGGGTGCGTCACTTACGGCACTTTTTTTAGCATTAAATCTGCGTGCGAACCACGTTCAGATGACCTATTATTTCCTCCTGGCTTTGCTAATTTATGTCGGAATTGAAATCTATCACGCAGTAAAAGCCAATAAAACGAAAGAACTAACCAAAGTGTTGTCTTACCTCGGATTAGCTATTGTACTTTCCGTTATGGTTAATGCAAGTAACCTCTGGACTACTTACGAGTACGGTAAAGAAACTATACGTGGTAAATCAAACCTTACTGCAGACTCGTACGAGCCAGATAACGGCTTACCAAAAGATTATGCCTATCAGTGGAGCCAGGGTGTAGGTGAATCTTTGACGTTTCTGATTCCTGATTTATATGGAGGGGGTAATGAACGTCTGGACGCTAATTCCAATGTGGCTAAAGAACTGGCCAAAGTAGGCGCTACACCTGAGCAGGCTGCGGGTTTCGCACAGCAATTGCCTGTTTACTGGGGAGAGAAACCATTTACCGCAGGTCCTTATTACTTCGGAGCAATTATTTGTATGCTTTTTATATTCGGCCTTTTTATCGTAAAGAGCAGAATGAAATGGTGGATTTTATCGACTACGATCTTGTTCCTTCTCCTCTCTTTTGGTAAAAACTTCCCGTTTATATCAGATATATTTTTCGACTATGTGCCGCTGTATAACAAGTTCAGGGCTGTTGAGTCCATCCTCGCAGTTATTGGGCTTTTGTTCCCAATACTGGCTTTACTTGCAGTTAAAGAAGCACAGGAAGGGCAATATGATAAAGCATATATCCTGAAAAAGTTATATTGGTCTTTCGGAATTACGGGTGGCTTTGCGCTGATTGTTGCGGTGGTCCCTACGTTATTTTTCAGCTTTAAAACATCATCTCATCAGCAGTTTCTGGATGCACTTGCACAGAACTTCGGCAATGACAGGAATATCGCTTTGGCGATTGGAAATGCATTGGTAGACGATCGCGCTGCATTTGCACGCGCAGACGCTATGCGTACTTTATTGTTCTTGATTATTGGTTTCGGATTAATCTGGGCATTAATTACAGATAAGATGAAGAAGGAAGCCGTGTTCGGTCTACTGGCTTTTGTTACGTTGATTGATATGTGGCAGGTAGATAAAAGATATCTGAATAATACAAATTTCGTTTCTAAAGCGAGTTTAAATAATCATTATCAGCCAAGGGATGTCGATACTTTCATTATGGCCGACAAGGATCCCGATTTCCGGGTTTATGACGCCTCAATCCCAACCTTCACTAATGCAGATGCATCCTATTTCCATAAAACAGTTGGTGGTGCACATTCGGCCCGTTTAAAACGTATTCAGGAATTAATCGACCACCAGTTCACGAAAAGTGTAAATCAAGACGTGCTGGATATGTTGAATACTAAATATATTATTACTCAGGATCGCCAGACGGGCGCCTATAAAATGCAGCGTAACGCTACAGCTGCTGGTAATGCCTGGTTTGTAGATCGCGTTCAGTTTGTTAAAAATGCAGATGAGGAAATGAAAGCTGTCAGCAGTTTTGATCCTAAAAAAGAAGCGATTGTAGACGTCGCCTTTAAAGACAGACTTGATACCGCACGTGCTGGTGTTCCTGGAAATTCTGCCTTGATTAAACTGGATAGCTATCATCCTGATCATATGGTGTACTCTTACAGTGCGCCTAGAGATGTTGTTGCTGTATTCTCAGAAGTATATTATGATAAGGGCTGGAAAATGCTGGTAGATGGTGTCGAAAAGCCTTATTTCAGAGCTGACTATATCTTGCGTGCTGCGCAGCTGCCTGCAGGAAATCATAAAGTAGAATTTGTCTTCCATCCAACTTCTTATTATCTGGGTGAAAAAATATCACTTGCCGGATCTTTGATCCTGCTTGCAGGTTTAGGCTTTGCATTCTACACAGATCAGAAGAAGAAAAAAGCTTAATACATTCCCTTTTAGAAAGGCCGGGAATTTGCGGCGACTTTTATAATAAATAGAAACTAGATTTTAAAGCAGTAACGATTCGTTACTGCTTTTTTTTTGAACTGAGCTGAGACAAATTCCTGATTTTGTTTTGATTTGGGAGTACATTGAAAGGGTATTGATACGGTGTTGAGTCGGTATTGATACGGTAAAATGGTAAATCAACACCGATTCAACACCGTGTCAATACCGAATTAATACCGCGTAAGTATTCAGCAATGTTAACAAGTTCGTATGATCATCTCTATTTAACATTCACTTAACCTGCCAAACTGATCTTTGTATAAGTTAATATGTGTTAGTGTATAATCCTAATTATCGTAAACGGATGATATCTAAAAGAGTAGTCGAAATTGTCGTGATCTCCGATGTTCATCTGGGTACTTATGGTTGCCAGGCCAGAGAGTTGCTCAGGTATCTGAAAAGTATCAAGCCGAAGATGATTATTTTGAATGGCGATATCATTGATATCTGGCAGTTCAGTAAAAGGTACTGGCCGGAGACGCATATGAAGGTGGTACGAAAGCTAATGAAATTTGTTGTGGAAGGTGTTCCGGTGTATTACCTGACGGGTAATCATGACGAGATGCTGCGCAAATTTGCGGGGATGAATATGGGTAGTTTTCACCTGGAAAATAAGCTCGTGCTGGAATTAGACGGGAAGAAAGTCTGGTTCTTTCACGGCGATATTTTTGATGTCACGATGCAGCATTCTAAATGGCTTGCAAAATTGGGCGCCATAGGCTATGACAGTCTAATTTTGTTAAACAGCAGTGTGAACTGGTTTCTTAAATTAATGGGAAAGGAAAAAATGAGCTTCTCAAAAAAAATTAAGGCAAAGTTTAAAGATGCGGTTAAGTTTATCAATAGTTTTGAACAGACAGCTGCAGAGGTTGCAGTAGAAGAAGGCTATCAGTATGTGGTCTGCGGACATATCCATCAACCGGAGATGAAGCAGGTGAAAACAGATGGGGGGCAGGTTGTTTACTTGAACAGCGGCGATTGGGTGGAAAACATGACCGCTCTGGAGTATCAGGACGGGGCCTGGAGTATTTTCAGGTATGAGCAGCATGACTTCGGACGAGATGAGCAGGAAGAAGGTTTACTGTCTGATAGTGAAGATCTGCGCAGTAAACTAGATATAGGTCTTTTGCTGCAAAAGATGAAAGTAGGCTGAGATGAAGATACTCTATGCTATACAGGGAACAGGAAACGGTCATATAAGCCGGGCCAGGGAAATTATCCCTGTTTTACAGCAGTATGGTGAGGTGAATCTTTTAATCAGCGGCACACAGGCCGATGTGAAATTAACTCAACCTGTGCGGCACCAGCTTCACGGCTTTAGTTTTATTTTCGGAAAAAAGGGTGGCGTTGATCATTATGCGACATGGAGGCAGATGAACCTTCCGCGCCTGGTTAGAGACATGCGTAGTATCCCACTTAAGGATTATGATCTTGTGCTGAACGATTTTGAGCCGGTGACAGCCTGGGCATGCAGATTGAAGGGCATTACAAGTGTGGCTTTAAGCCATCAGGCTTCTTTCTTTTCACCACTTGTTCCAAAAGCGACGGGCGCAGGCTGGGAAAAAATGATCCTCAAATATTATGCACCAGCCACCAGGCACATTGGGTTCCATTTCGAGCCCTACGACGACTTTATTCATACGCCTGTGATCCGAAAGGCAATCAGAGAGCTCAAAATAACCAACGCAGGACATTATACAGTTTACTTACCAGCAATGGATGAGAAGCATCTGTTACCCTTACTGCATCAGTTTTCAGATCAGCAGTGGCATGTGTTTTCTAAACACAGCCGTCAGGAGTATGTTAGTGCTAACGTGTGGGTGCGACCCGTTCATCATGATCAGTTTAATGCGAGTCTGGCTTCTGCTGCCGGACTGCTGACCGGAGGCGGGTTCGAAGGGCCATCTGAAGCATTGTTTCTAGGTAAAAAACTATTGGTTATTCCAATGAAATCCCAGTATGAACAGCATTGTAATGCTTTTGCACTCGAGAAATTGGGTTTTCCTGTGATCTGGCCCGGTCAAAAGAAATGGGAGGGAATTATACGCTCGTGGCTTGCTATGCCGGAAGGCCGGTGTTATAATTTTCCAGATGAAACATCGGTTGTGATTGACAAACTTGTCAGTTCTTTTGCCAGATAAATTTCTTTACTTTGCCAATCTATCAATGGCATGATCAATCAATTCAAAACTTTAAACCCCATAAACCTGTTGCTGCTTTTTGCATATACATTTTTTATGCGGATTGCTTTTTTAATAAACCCACCGCCAAGGCTGAACTTCGAGTTTTTGGAATCGTACACTAAATTCATGATTCAGATTCCGCTGGGCAGTTCGATGTCTGTGACTGGAAATATCATGCTCGCCGGCGTTTTAATCTACATTCAGGCGATTTATTTTAACCGGATCGTCAACAATCATCAACTTCTTGCGAAGCCAAGTTTCTTACCTGCATTGCTTTACATTACAGGTGCAAGTTTATTCGATCCATTTCTGATACTGAGCCCTGTTCTGATCTGCAATTTTTTGCTGATTCTTGTGATGGATAAATTGCTTAAAATCGGAAAAGCGCCGAATGCAATTATGCTCATGTTTGATGTTGGATTGTTTATCGCATTAGGGACACTGATCTATTTTCCTTTTGTGATGATGTTGCTCCTGATCTGGCTGAGTTTATTGTTGTACAGAAGTTTCAACTGGAGAGAATGGATCTCCGGACTCGTCGGTTTTCTCAGTATAACGTTCTTTCTGGCCGTATTTTACTATTGGAATGACAGTTTGAATATGTTTTATCAAATCTGGCTACCATTAAAAAATAAGTTCCCTTCGGTGTTTACAATCCATTATAATGATTATCTGGTTCTCCTTCCGGTGGTTATCATGATGGTTCTTGCCCTCATTCAGCTGAGAGAAAACTTTTTTAGAAGTTTTATTAGTACAAGAAAGGCTTTTCAGATGCTTTTCTTCATGTTTCTGATTGCAATTTTAAGCTGCTACACGAAATCTAACTTTAAACTTTATCATTTCCTGTTATGTGTTCCTCCAGGTGCAGTTTTGCTCGCTTATTATTTTTCTAATGCTACAAAACGCTGGTTCTATGAAAGTTTGTTCCTGATACTCGTTATTGCGATCCAATTCTTTTTGTTTGTTTAACCTTTTTTAACAATTTGATACCTTGAAACTTGGTAAAGATTAATAGCTTTGTAAAATGAAGTTTGGAGTTGTCAATTTCCCGGAGCAGGTTACGTTCATACAGGCTAATGCATAATCTGGTTATTGATATAGGCAACACTAATACTAAATTAGCTGTTTTTAAAGGTAAACTGCTGGTTTTTTTTCAAAGCGTTCCCGAACTGAATAAGGCCACTCTGGCAAGTTTTATAAAGGAACAAGGCGTAGAATATGCTGCGCTTTCGAGTGTGAAACCTGAAGATCCTGAATTGATCTCGGTTTTAAAAGCCAATACGAAATATTTGCCTTTTTCGACCCGGCTGAATACCGGTGTCCAAAACCATTACCAGACCCTGTCAACGCTGGGTCAGGACAGGTGGGCTAAAATTATAGCTGTTCATCAGGGTTTTCCGGGGCAGAATTGCCTGGTTATAGATGCAGGGACCTGTATAACCTATGATCTGCTCGACGATCAGGAAAGATATTTTGGAGGAAGTATCAGTTTAGGCGTGCAAATGCGCTTCCAGGCTCTTCACCATTTTACCGGTAAATTGCCTCTGGTGGGCTGGGACAGGGAAGTTCAGCGTATTCCCGATGGGATTAGTACCGATACTGCTATTACCAATGGCGTATTACAAGGAGTAGTAAATGAAGTAGAGGGTTTTATTGCCCTGCATAATAATAAATATAAAAACCTGAAGGTTGTGATTACAGGAGGAGATGCCGCATTTTTGCTTGATCAGTTAAAAAACAGCAATTATGCCTCTCAAATTAGTCATGATCCTTATCTGGTATTAAAAGGATTAAACGAAGTCATTGCATTCGAATATGTACAAAAAGATTAATTATATCACTGCAGTTTTAGTTCTGCTGGCGAGCATTTCTGTAAATGCACAAATTACTAGTCAGTCACCTTACTCAAGGTTTGGAATTGGTAATCTTATGGGTTCTCCGCTTCCGCAGTTTCGGGCTATGGGAGGAGTATCTACGGCTATCAATAAACCAACAGGCTACAACAATATTAACGTACAGAATCCAGCGTCTTATGGTGGAATCCGTTTAACAACCATTGATGTGGGGCTGGCAGGAAGTATTGTTAACCTGTCCAGGGGGTCTGATAAAAGCAGTTCTTTTAACGGAACCCTGAGCCATTTGACGATTGCAATGCCAATTACTAAAAAGTCGGCAATGAGTTTTGGTGTAATGCCTTATTCTCAGGTAGGTTATGATTTTGCAGAAAAAGGTACAATTTCCAGTGGTTCTAATACTGGAAATCCCGCTACTCAAAATGTGTCTAATATCTATACAGGTGAGGGTGGTTTAACAAAAGCTTATATAGGTTATGGTTACCAGATAGGCGATCATTTACGTATCGGAGGTAATGTTGAGTACCTTTTCGGAAATATTATTCAGGACAGAAGAGTTGAGTTTGAAGATCCTGTAGCTATGGCTACCCGTCTGAGAAATGAAAATAGTATCGGAGGAGTTAACTTCTCTTATGGTATTCAGTATGATATCAAATTAAATTCAAAAACATCACTGAACTTCGGGTATTCCGGCTCATCGGCAAATGATATTAATTCAACCCGCAGCTATGTTGCTTCGAAATACAGGATAGGCAGCGAAACTGATGGAACTGGAAACACGACTGTAGAGTCAATTGATTCTTTAAAATCGGGAAAGTCAAGCCTGAGAGTGCCTTTAACGCATAATTTTGGTATTGCCTTACAACGCGATAATAAATGGGTTATAGGTGCTGATTTCAGGATGGGTAGCTGGTCTAAATTTAGCTTAAACAAGGTTAATCAGGGATTAGAAGATAGTTACGGTGTATCGGTCGGTGGCCAGATTACTCCAGATATTACCTCCATTAATAGTTATTTCAAAAGAGTCGATTACCGTTTTGGCTTGAGCTATGATAAATCTTATATTAAACTTGCCGATAAAGATGTGAAAGAAATGGCACTGAGTTTCGGTCTGGGATTACCTTTGGCAAACGCGCTGACAACAAGAGCGTTCTATAAAGTGAATTTTACAACTGAGATCGGTAAACGTGGCACAATGCAGGCAAATGCATTGCAGGAAAACTTTATCAATCTGCGCCTTGGATTCACTCTTAACGATATGTGGTTCAGAAGATTTAAATTTGACTAATGCAAACTGCCGGTATACTTTTCCGATTGGCTATACTGTGCATGATTCCGCTTTTTTTAAGTTCCTGCAATGAAGACGACTTAAAAAAAGCGGCTAAAATATCCGCAAAAAAAGTTACGCTCACCAGAGACCGATCCCTGCGCGTAGACATTACATTTAGTGATTCTGCCGTTGTTAAAGCTAAAGGCTATGCGCCTGTACTGGATCAGGTTAACCCTTCTGAAGGAAGTAAATATCAGGAGATGCCGGGAGGAGTTAAAATAACATTCTTCGATCCGCTGCAGAAAGTTACTGGTACAATCACTTCTGATTATGCTATCCGTAAAGAGACAGAAGGGATTACTATTTTCAAAAAGAATGTCGTAGTAGTTCGTGAAGATCTGACCTTTAACACGGAAGAGCTCACCTGGGACGAACGCAAAAAAAAATACTTCTCTCCACGTGGAATTGTGACCAGACCAGACGGTACAATTCTCAACGCTGTTAATTTCAGTGCACCCGAAGATTTCAGCTCTGTAGATTTCGAACAAGGCTCAGGGGAGACCTTTGTTAAGGGCGATCTGACTCCATAATAGCTAGATTACATAAACCCTATTCCCTTAATTTTTAAATACTTATTCAAAAACATTTTATTGTTTTCTTTTTTTGGCAAAAGTTGTATCTTGCGCGCTCTTAAAAAAAATATAAATAATAGATATTATGGGTTTTATGACATTTTTGCGGAATCGCATGGGCATCATCTTAGTTGGCACCATCGGTTTTGCAATTGTTGCATTTTTAGTCGGTGATGCAATTAACGTAGGTAAGCCATTTTGGGCTGCTTCTCAAAAAGTTGTCGGAACTGTGGATGGTGAAGATATCAACATTGACGATTTCGGCCCTAAAGTAGATCAGAATTTACAGCAGTTTAAACAACAATACGGCGGTAGTGCCAATCCTCAAATGACAGCTATGGCTGTTGACAATGCGTGGAATGGTGAACTTGCTACGATCTTGCTTTCAAAAGAATACCAGCGTTTAGGACTGGATATTTCCGGTGATGAATTATTTGATCTTTATCAGGGTAAAAATCCCAGCCCGCTTATCGTTCAGTATTTCGGTAATCCTCAGACAGGACAGGTAGATCGTGCCGCTGTTATTAACTCT
>Ga0247805_1001622_pt1 | contig 10730 bp, 7 predicted proteins | sample UWRJL044104R1_FD_180930 | JGI IMG/M metagenome (GOLD analysis project Ga0247805, IMG submission 180930) | Plant litter microbial communities from Arlington Agricultural Research Station in Wisconsin, United States - UWRJ-L044-104R-1 | ecosystem: Environmental > Terrestrial > Plant litter >...
ACACGCCGAAGCGGGTCGGTTCGATGGCGGCGTTGAGCGAGGCGCTGATGGCCAGGCCGAGAATGTCGCGGGTCTGGGCGGGGTCGATGACGCCGTCGTCCCATAGCCGGGCGCTGGAATACCAGGGGTGCCCCTGGTGCTCGTACAGATCAAGGATCGGCTGGCGCAATGCCGCTTCTTCCCCGGCACTGAAGGTCTGGCCGCTGCGTTCGGCCTGTTCACGCTTGACCTGCACCAGCACACCGGCCGCCTGTTCGCCACCCATGACGCCGATCCGAGCGTTGGGCCACATCCAAAGAAAGCGCGGGTCATAGGCGCGGCCGCACATACCGTAGTTCCCTGCGCCGAAGCTGCCGCCGATGATCACCGTGAACTTCGGCACTTTCGCACAGGCCACGGCGGTGACCAGCTTGGCGCCGTGCTTGGCGATACCGCCGGCCTCATACTTCTGGCCAACCATGAAGCCGGTAATGTTCTGCAGAAAGAGCAGCGGAATGCCGCGCTGGCAGGCCAGTTCGATGAAGTGCGCGCCTTTCTGCGCCGCTTCGGCGAAGAGGATGCCGTTGTTGGCGAGGATGGCGATCGGGTAGCCGTGCAGGTGGGCGAAGCCGCAGACCAGCGTGGTGCCGAACAGCGCCTTGAATTCATCGAACACCGAACCGTCCACCAGCCGCGCGATGACTTCGCGCACGTCGAACGGCTGCTTGGCGTCTGCCGGGATCACGCCGTACAGCTCGTCATCGGCATACAGCGGTGCCTGGAGCGGGCGGGTCTGCAACTGGCCAAGCTTGCGCCAGTTCAGGTTGGCCACGCAGCGTCGTGCCAGGGCCAAGGCGTGATCATCGCTGTCGGCGTAGTGATCGGCGACGCCGGAAACCCTGCAATGCACATCGGCCCCGCCAAGGTCTTCGGCGCTGACCACTTCGCCTGTGGCGGCTTTCACCAACGGCGGCCCGGCAAGGAAGATGGTCGCTTGCTCGCGGACCATGATGGTTTCGTCGGCCATGGCCGGCACATAGGCGCCGCCAGCGGTGCAGGAGCCCATGACCACGGCGATCTGGGCGATACCCTCGGCGCTCAAGTTGGCCTGATTGAAGAAGATCCTGCCGAAGTGTTCGCGGTCCGGGAACACTTCGTCCTGGCGGGGCAAATTGGCGCCACCGGAGTCCACCAGGTAAATGCACGGCAAGCGGTTCTGCTGGGCGATCGTCTGGGCGCGCAAGTGTTTTTTCACCGTCAGCGGGTAATACGTGCCGCCTTTTACCGTCGCGTCGTTGGCGATGATCATGCATTCGACGCCTTCAACCCGGCCTATGCCGGCGATCAGCCCGGCGGCCGGGACGTCTTCGCCATACACGTCATGGGCGGCGAGCTGGCTGAGCTCGAGGAAGGGCGAGCCGATGTCGAGCAGACGGTTGATTCGTTCCCGGGGCAGCAGCTTGCCCCGGGAGGTATGGCGTTCCTGCGCTTTCGCACCGCCACCGCGCTGGACGTGGTCGAGCAGACTGTGCAGCGCATCGAGTTGCGTGCGCATGGCCGCGCTGTTGGCCGCGAATTCCGGCGAACGCGGGTTGATCCGGGTGTGCAGAATGGTCATGGAGCCTCCGGCGCGGTCAGCGGGTTTCGTTGAACAGCTCGCGGCCGATCAGCATGCGGCGGATCTCGCTGGTGCCGGCGCCGATCTCGTAGAGCTTGGCGTCACGCAGCAGTCGTCCGGCCGGGAATTCGTTGATGTAGCCGTTGCCGCCGAGAATCTGGATGGTGTCCAGGCCGAACTGGGTCGCCCGTTCGGCGGTGTAGAGGATCACCCCGGCGGCGTCCTTGCGCGTGGTCTCGCCGCGCTCGCAGGCCTGGGCTACGGCGTACAGGTAGGCGCGGCTGGCGTTGAGCTGGGTGTACATGTCGGCGACCTTGCCCTGGATCAGCTGGAACTCGCCGATGCTCTGGCCGAACTGTTTGCGGTCGTGAATGTACGGGAGCACCACATCCATGCACGCCTGCATGATCCCGACCGGCCCGCCCGAGAGCACGACGCGTTCGTAATCCAGGCCGCTCATCAGCACCTTCACGCCACCGTTGAGCGCACCGAGCAGGTTTTCTTCCGGCACTTCGACGTCATCGAAGAACAGCTCGCAGGTATTGGAGCCGCGCATGCCGAGCTTGTCGAACTTGTTGCCGCGAGAGAAGCCGTGCCAGTCGCGCTCAACGATGAACGCGCTGATGCCGTGGGCGCCTTTTTCCAGGTCGGTCTTGGCGTAGATCACGTAGGTATTGGCGTCAGGGCCGTTGGTGATCCAGGTCTTGCTGCCGTTGAGGACGAAGCGGTCGCCGCGCCGGTCGGCGCGCAGCTTCATCGAGACCACGTCGGAGCCGGCGTTGGGTTCGCTCATAGCCAGGGCGCCCACGTGCTCGCCGCTGATCAGTTTGGGCAGGTAGCGGGCTTTCTGTTCGAGGGTGCCGTTGCGGTTGATCTGGTTGACGCAAAGATTTGAATGGGCGCCGTAGGACAGCGCCGCAGAAGCAGAGCCCCGGCTGATTTCTTCCATGGCGATGACATGGGCCAGATAGCCAAGGCCCGCGCCGCCGTACTGCTCATCGACGGTAATACCCAGGAGGCCCATGTCGCCGAACTTGCGCCACATGTCGGCGGGAAAGAGGTTGTCTTTGTCGATCTGTGCGGCACGCGGGGCGAGCTCGGCGGCGACGAAGGCGCGCACCTGGTCGCGCAGCATGTCGAGGGTTTCGCCGAGGCCGAAGTTGAGCGTGGGGTAATTCATGAACTGCATCCCGTGTTGTTATTGGAGGGCTGTCAGGAGGGAATAAACGGTGTCACCTTTACGTTAACGTAAGCCTGCGGTCGGGTTGATGTCAACGGGGGCGAGGTGCTGGCCGCTGGAATAGGTAGAAGGGGAGGTTTACGAATGCCGGATAGCACGAAGGGGAGCCTGGGCTCCCCTTCAATTTCAACTGCATGCTCTTTTTATTATTAGGTGGCCTGTTGTTATTTTTGGCAGCCAGCCTTTTTGCTTTTTTTGAGCGACCCCATAGGGGGCCAAGAGCAAACGTATTTTTTTGAGCGCTGATCCGCTTCGATCTTTCGATCCGACTCGTCTGGTAGCTGCCTGAACGCAGTTTTATTGTTCTCAGTACGGTCGTGAGGCCAAGGCCTCAAGTAGAGCGATCCACTCCAAAAAAATCAGTTAGCTGCGTCTCTGTCCGTGTTGTTCTTGTTATGTCAGAGCCGATACGTCTTGTTTTTATTGGGTTATTGCATTTGTTATTTTTGTTGTACGTAAGACATAGCAGAAGCCATGCCAACTTTGCTGAGGTCCCGGTTCTCGGGGCTTTCCGGGATTCACCGACGTGGATTCAAGGCTGAATCTGTCGCCAGGTGTTTCCGTGTTACCCGTTTCCCTGAACGCGATGGCGGGCAGGGTAACACTGTGTGACAACTTGTCGCACATCAGGCCGACAAACGTGCCTTTGCCACCCGCGAGCCGTTTGCTCGACCGAGGATGTCGCTGATGCGTTGACCGGCGGTAATGAGCTTGTCCAGATCGATGCCGGTTTCGATGCCAAGGCCGTGCAGGAGGTAAACCACGTCCTCACTGGCCACGTTGCCGGTCGCGCCTCTGGCGTAAGGGCAGCCGCCGAGGCCGGCCACGGAGCTGTCGAACACCTGAATACCTTCCAGCAGGCTGGCATAGATGTTGGCCAACGCCTGACCATAGGTGTCGTGGAAATGCCCGGCCAGTTTGCCGCGCGGAATCTGCCCGGCGACCACGTCGAACAGCGTGCGGGTGGCGCCCGGCGTGCCGGTGCCGATGGTGTCGCCGAGGGATACCTCGTAGCAGCCCATGGCGAACAGCTCGTTGGCGACTGCCGCCACTTGCTTCGGCGCGATGTCACCTTCATAGGGGCAACCGAGCACGCAGTACACGTAGCCGCGCACGCTGATGCCGTGCAGGCGCGCCGCCTCCATGATCGGCAGAAAACGGTCCAGGCTTTCGCTGATCGAGCAGTTGATATTGCGCTGGGAGAACGATTCCGATGCGGCAGCGAACACGGCGACTTCTTTCACGCCAGCGGCGAGGGCGTCCTCAAACCCGCGCAGGTTAGGCGCCAGTGCAGCGTAGGTCACGCCGTCCCTGGGCTGGATGCCGGCGAACAGTTCAGCGGACCCGGCCATCTGCGGCACCCATTTCGGCGAAACGAAACTGCCCGCTTCGATGTAGCTCACGCCCGCGTCGGCCAAATCCTGCACCAATTGAAGTTTGTCGCTGACGCTGACTGGGTGGGATTCGTTCTGAAGGCCATCCCGAGGGCCGACTTCAACCAGACGCACACGTTGAGGGAGAGACATAGCGGCATCGTTCCTGAGAGTTTTGACTTTAGGTTCTTGTGCTAGTGGGTTGAATCAACTAGATGTTTCCAGTGCGGCCTTGCAGCGTTCCTCTGCCGTGTCGAGCTCCAGCTGCATCTGCTGAATGTCCAGAAGTTGCTGATCCAACTGCGCGCGACGCTCGGCGATTTTCTCCAGCATGGTGCTCAGTTGTCTGTGATTCCCGCCGGCGGGGTCATACAGGCCAATGAGGTCGCGGCATTCCGCCAGGGAAAAGCCGATGCGCTTGCCCCGCAGAATCAGCTTGAGGGTGACCTTGTCGCGGCCCGAATAAACCCGCTCCAGCCCACGGCGTTCGGGGCTGAGCATGCCTTGTTCTTCGTAGAAGCGAATGGTGCGGGTGGTGATGTCCAGCTCGCGGGCGAGGTCGGAAATACTGTAGGTGGTAGCGGTCATGGCAGTGCTCGATACAGAAGGCATGGGCGTAAAGTAAGTTGGGCTTTACGTTAACGTCAAGGGGCGTTATCAAACACTGCACAGCTTCTGCCAATCGTAGGACCGCGCTTTAAATGCAGGACCGGCTTCAGCCGGGAAAGGGCCAGCAGCCACACCGCACTATTGATGGTGTCCACAGCGGCCTCTTCCCGGCTGAAGCCGGTCCTACAGTGGCCCAGTGGCCCAGTGGCCCAGTGGCCGCATGCGCCGCTGAACGCCTACTTCACCGCTGCTTCAAGTGTCTTGCCCAACTTGCGTTCCTGCGCCGTCACCAACTGGCAGAGCTCGATGATCTGCTCGCGCATCCAGCGGTTCGCCGGGTCCTGGTCGGTGCTTTCGTGCCAGTACAGGTGCGTCTCCACGGTCGGCACGTCGTTCACCGGCAAATACACGAAATGCAGGTCATTGCGTCGGGCGAAGCGCTCGGGAACGGTCATCACCATGTCGGTCTGCTGCAACACTTGCGAAGCCATCAGGTAGTGCTGCGAACGCAACGCGACCTTGCGCTGAATGCCCATTTTTCCCAACGCCAGGTCCACATAACCCAGGCCGCTACGTCGACTGGAAATATGTATGTGCGCGACACCGAGGTAATCATCCAGGCTAATGGCGTCCCTGTTCGCCAGCGGATGGCCCCGACGCATGGCGCACACATAGTGGTCTTCCATCAGCTTGACGTGGCGCACTTGCGGGTCGGTGTTCAGCGGCGCATCCACCGCGAAATCCAGCCGGCCCGCCGCGAGTTCCTTGGTCGTTTCCCGGCGCTTGGACAGAAAGCTTTCGATGGTGACCGTGGGCGCCAGACGCCGCAGCCGCTGGAACAGCGCCGGCAGAATCACTGCTTCGGTGAGGTCGGTCATGCTGATGCGGTAATTCTTGCTGGCCTGCAGTGGATTGAAAATCCGGCTTTCCTGCACCGACACCCGCAGCAGCGACAGGGCATTGCGTACCGGGCCGATGATGTTCTGCGCCATCGGCGTCGGCACCATGCCCTGGGCCGTACGCACGAACAGCGGATCGTTGAAGGTTTCGCGAAGGCGCGACAGGGCGTTGGACACTGCAGGCTGGGTGATGCCGACGATCTGGCCGGCGCGGGTCAGGTTGGCTTCAGTGTAGATGGCGTCAAACACAATAAAGAGATTGAGATCGACCTTGCTCAGGTTCATTGCTGTGCGCCTCGTGCGTTTCTTGTTGTTTGGAATGCGCCGAATCATATATCGGTTATGAATGTTAATACACGCCGAGAATAGGTTAGATAAATGGGGGTCGCTGTTCTAGCATCGGATCACGACCTGACAACACCTCACAGAAGGCAGCTGCCCCATGGATTTCGCTTACTCCCCCAAGGTTCAGGCACTGCGCGAGCGCGTGACCGCCTTCATGGACGCCTACGTGTATCCCGCCGAGCCGGTGTTCGAGCGTCAAGTGGCCGAAGGCGATCGCTGGCAGCCGACGGCGATCATGGAGCAGCTCAAGGCGAAGGCAAAAGCCGAGGGGTTGTGGAACCTGTTCCTGCCCGAATCCGAGCTCGGGGCAGGGCTGTCGAACCTCGAATACGCGCCGCTGGCAGAGATCATGGGCCGCTCGCTGCTGGGGCCGGAGCCCTTTAACTGTTCCGCGCCGGACACCGGCAACATGGAAGTGCTGGTGCGCTACGCCAATGACGCGCAGAAGCAAGAGTGGCTGGAACCCTTGCTGCGCGGCGAGATTCGCTCGGCGTTTGCGATGACCGAACCCGACGTGGCGTCCTCGGATGCCACCAACATGGCCGCTACGGCGGTGCGCGATGGCGATGAGTGGGTCATCAACGGCCGTAAATGGTGGACCTCCGGTGCCTGCGACCCGCGCTGCAAGATCATGGTGTTCATGGGGTTGAGCAACCCGGACGGCCCGCGTCACCAGCAGCATTCAATGATTCTGGTGCCGACTGACGCGGCCGGCGTGAAGATCGTGCGACCGCTGCCAGTGTTCGGCTACGACGATGCGCCCCATGGCCACGCCGAAGTGCTGTTTGTAAACGTGCGCGTGCCGTACGAAAACGTTCTGTTGGGTGAAGGACGTGGCTTCGAAATCGCCCAGGGTCGCCTTGGCCCGGGGAGGATTCACCACTGCATGCGCTCGGTTGGCATGGCGGAACGTGCGCTGGAACTGATGTGCAAACGCTCGGTTCAGCGCACGGCGTTCGGGCGGCCGCTGGCCCGACTGGGCGGCAACATCGACAAAATCGCCGACTCGCGCATGGAGATCGACATGGCGCGCCTGCTGACGTTGAAGGCCGCGTACATGATGGACACCGTCGGCAACAAGGTGGCAAGAAGCGAGATCGCACAGATCAAAGTGGTTGCACCGAACGTTGCGTTGCGGGTGATCGACCGGGCAATCCAGATGCACGGTGGAGCCGGGGTATCCGGCGATTTCCCGCTGGCCTACATGTACGCCATGCAGCGCACCCTGCGCCTGGCCGACGGCCCGGACGAAGTGCACCGCGCGGCGATTGGCAAATTCGAGGTCGGCAAGTATGTGCCGAAAGAGATGATGCGCAGCGAGCACCGGTGACCGACGGGCGGAGTCGCCAGCGAGCGGGGTTTCATCGAGCGCGACGGCCCCGCGAATTTTTCGGATGATAAGCAATTTGTGGGAGCGAGCTTGCTCGCGAAGAAGTCGGTAAATCTTTCAAATTTTCAGCGCCTGAAATGCCTTCTTCGTGAGCAAGCTCACTCCCACATAGACCCCGTTCGCAGCGCGATTGCGCAGGTATCCCACGGCAGGATAGTGAATGGTTTGCACAATAGCTGCGTGCCTCAACCGCCTCACTCCACCCAGACTTCCACCCGGCGGTTCTTGATCCGGCCTTCATCGCCATCGTTGGCAGCCACCGGCATTTCGTCGCCGAACCCACGCACGTCGCGCAGCACCACCTGATGTTTCAGCAGTTCCCGGCGGACCGCCATCGCCCGCAGTTTTGACAGCAATTGCGCCCGCGCCGGGTCGCTCTTGGCGTCGCCAAAACCCGCCAGCGTAACCTTCTGATCCAACTTGTCATGGGCCTTCAGGTACTCGACCACGCGCTTGAGATCGAGCGTTGCCTTGGTGTCCAGCGTCGCGCTGCCCTGGGCAAAACGGAAATTCACCGACAGCCGCTCGGCCTCACGGGCAAGGTTCTGATATTCCAGCGGCATCAGTGCTGTCGCCCGCACTTTCACCGCTTGAACCGTCTGCGCCACAAACCCGTTATGCGCGACGATGGACTGTCCCTGTGGACTCTGGGCGAACCGCACCAGCGCCTTGGCCCAGCGCTGCCTCGAGTCGGGCGGCAAGTAGAAATACAGGCGGCGAGACAGTGGGTAATCTTCGGTGGCAATCAGGCTGGCCGTGGGCAGCATCGGTTTCGACTCACCGTCGATGATCGCCACGGCTTTGGCCTGGCGGATGTAGGGGAGGCCGATGAAGCCAATGCCCTGACGGTCCTGACTGACCTGATCGGACAGTTCCTCGCTGGACTCGAAGCGCCTGGCCTCCTTCGACAACGTCTTGCCTGACCTGGCCAGCACCAGCTCATTGAAGGTGTCGTACGTGCCGGACTGCTGATCCCGTGCGTATAAATGGATAGCCCCGGCCGGCCCACCCAATTGCTCCCAGTCGCGAATCTCCCCGGAAAATATTTTCGCCAGTTGCGCCGTGCTCAGCTCGCGCAGCGGGTTGCCGGGGTGAAGGATCACTGCAACGCCGTCGATGGCGATCACCTGTTCGGCGTCATGATTGCGCAGATCGCCCAGGGCCGCCAAGTCGATGGCCTCGTTGTTCTTGATGGGGCGTGAAGACGCGGCCACATCGGCAAGCCCGTCCTTCAGCGCCACGAACCCGGTGCTCGATCCGTGGGCAGCGATGTCGATGCTGACGTCCTGGCCCGAGGGCAAACGGGCGATGAGACGCATCTCGTTGGGGTTCGGGCCGGGTTGTTCCTGAACTGCCTGCGCGCCTTGCTGAGCCAGCAAGCCTTTGACCAGCGCCGGCCCCAGCTGCGCACCAATCGTGTTCGAGCCCTGAATGCGCAAGGCGGGTGAGCCGTCAGTGGGCGCGGGCAGGGCAGCCGCGTGCGTGTCTATCGCGAAAAGCGAAGCGAGCAGAACCAATACACGAGTGCGCAGCATGTGCGGAATCTTTATGGGAAAGGAAGTGGTCGGAGAATAAGACAGGCGAATGACGGCCAGATGACAACTCGCGGCTTGTTGCGCATTTGACGAGCGAGCCGCAGGCACGGCGCCGCGCGGCTCATCGTTTAAAGGTCCGGTTACTCCAGCTCAAGCCAGATCGGCGCGTGGTCGGACGGTTTGTCCATCGACCGCAGGTGATAATCCACGCCGGCGGCCTTGATGCGCGGTTGCAGCCCGTGGGACGCAAGGATCAGGTCGATGCGCAGGCCGCGCTTGGGCTCGTCTTCAAAACCGCGGCTGCGGTAATCGAACCAGCTGTATTGATCGACCACTTCCGGGTACAGGTGGCGGAAGCTGTCCACCAAGCCCCAACTCTTGAGTTTGCCGAGCCACTCGCGCTCTTCCGGCAGGAAGCTGCACTTGCCGGTTTTCAACCAGCGCTTGGCATTGTCGGCGCCGATGCCGATGTCGCTGTCCTCAGGGGAAATGTTGACGTCGCCCATCACCACCAGCGGCTGGTCATTGCTGAAACGCGTCTCCAGCAGGTTCTGCAAATCCGCATAGAAACGCAGCTTGGCCGGGAATTTAGTCGGGTGATCACGGCTTTCGCCCTGTGGGAAATAGCCATTCATGACCGTCACCGGATTGCCGTTGCGATCGGCGAACGTGCCCCAGATGAAACGGCGCTGGGCCTCCTCATCGTCGTTGTCGAAGCCCTTGTGAATCGACAGTGGCGCCTGACGCGAAAGGAGGGCGACGCCGTAATGACCTTTCTGACCGTGGAAATGCACGTGGTAACCCAGCGCTTCGATATCGGCCTGGGGAAATTGCTCATCGGAAACCTTGGTTTCCTGCAAGCCAATGACGTCGGGTTGATGCTTCTCGATCAACGCCGCCAGTTGATGCGGTCGGGCGCGGAGGCCGTTGATATTAAAAGACACAATTTTCATGGGCGGCGCTCCTGGCAGCTCCTTACAAATACAAACGGCGATGCTAGCCGACCTGCCGGGCGACGGCCAGCGCCCGGTTCACTCGACAGGATCGCAAATGGCGGGTGGGCATTTCTGAACGATGGCCACGTCGCGGGAACTGCGCTTGCAGGCGGCGACTCGAAGCCTTGAAGACCACCACCCGAGCGGCCGCCCCGGGGCTCATCAAAAGGACGAACACCATGCCAGAACTGCCTAGCGAAACGGCGGAGATCCGTCAGCTCGACAGCGGCTACTCCCGCGAAACCCGCTCGCTGCTGTACCTCGCCTACCGCCAGGAGCCAAGCTTCGCCCACCTCTTCGAATCTGGCCGATCCGGTTACGAGCACCGGGTCAGGTCGACCATCCGCCAACTGGTCAAGCAGCACTTTCTTCAGGAAATGCCCGCGTTGGGCCTGTTCGTCGCAGACCGGCTGGTAGGCGCTGTGCTGATTGCCCCGCCGCAACGGCGGCTGGGCATCACCGAAAGCTGGGCCTGGCGCATTCGCATGTTGATGAGCACCGGCCTGCGCGGGACCCAGCGCTATCTGGAGTATTACCACGATGTGCTGGCCTGCGCGCCGTCCGAAGCGGTGCACGTGCTGCCGTTGTTCGGAGTCCACCCTGATTTCCAGGGCCAGCGCTACGGCGAGCAGTTGTTGCATGCGCTGCATGACTGGTGTGCCGAGGACAAGAACTCGGAAGGGATCGTCCTCGACACCGGTAATGGCCACTATTTGGAGTTCTATCAACGACAGGGTTATGAGGAAA
>Ga0247805_1001623_pt1 | contig 10727 bp, 10 predicted proteins | sample UWRJL044104R1_FD_180930 | JGI IMG/M metagenome (GOLD analysis project Ga0247805, IMG submission 180930) | Plant litter microbial communities from Arlington Agricultural Research Station in Wisconsin, United States - UWRJ-L044-104R-1 | ecosystem: Environmental > Terrestrial > Plant litter >...
TCTTCAGGTAAAAGAAGCTTATTTAGAGCAACAACAGGCATTAGAGAGCGTGGAAACAGCAGAACAAAATATTATTAAAACCACCGAAACTGTACGTGTTATCAGAAGTAGCTACCTAAATCAAGAATCACTACTGACCGATCTTTTGGAAGCAGAAAATGCTTTATTGGAAGCAAAATTCAATCTTACAACAGCACAAACAAACGTAAAAGTAACCCATATCAGACTATTAGCAATTATAGGAATTCTTTAATACAAATATTATGAACAAAAATAAAACAGATAAAATTATTGTAAGCCTAACCAAATGGTTTGGTATCGCATTATTCGTAGGGATCATTATCTGGGGAGCTACCTATTTCTTTAAAGGATATCGCTATGAACAAACTAATGACGCACAGGTAGATGCTTATCTCTCACCGATAAGCGCAAAAGTGGGTGGCTATATCAGCAAAATATATTACAAGGACAATCAGCTTGTTAAAAAAGGTGATACACTTGTGGTCATTGAGTTGGACGAGTATGGACTGAAAAAAGATGCTGCATCAGCAGAGCTCATGAGTTCACACGCTAAATTACCGATTTTAACTGCGAGCGAAGAAACACAACTTAAAAGTATTGAGGTTATAAAAGCACAATTAGCAGGAGCTAAGGCGAGATTGAACCAACAGCAAAAAGAATTTGACCGTTATAAAAATCTACTGGCGGATGAATCTACCACACAACAAAAATTCGACAACATCAATGCTTCTTTATCCATTGCACAGTCAGATTATGATCAGGCTAAAGCTTCTTTAGAAGTAGCAGAATCTAAACTTAATGATTTCAGAGCTCAACATAATGCTATACAGGCAGAGATAAAAATTAAAGAAACACTTGTTCAAAGACAAGAATTGGACATTCGATATACGGTTATCACTGCACCTTTTGATGGGCAAATTGGTAAAAAGACCATTCAGGAAGGTCAACTGATACAAGCTGGGCAAACTTTGGCTTTTTTGGTGAACAAAGCCGAGGAAAAATGGGTGATTGCCAATTTTAAAGAAACACAGATTGGCAACTTTAAGATTGGACAAGCAGTGTCTATAGAAGTTGATGCTTTTCCGAATGAAAAATTCAATGGTACTATCGAATCACTTTCGCCCACCACAGGTTCACGTTATTCGCTACTTCCACCAGATAATGCAACAGGTAATTTTGTCAAAATCATCCAACGTATTCCTGTAAGAATTAAACTGACCGATACGCCTGAAAAATTAGGGAAACTCTCTGCCGGGATGAATGCTAATGTTTATGTTTTAAAAGATTAATGATGCAAGCACATAAAATACCGATTTTCAAATCCTGGGTATCTGAATGGGTGGCGAGATCTGTCATATTTGCCATTCTTATGACCTGTCTGTTTAGCTTTGCTTATTACGGTAATCCAGTTGCTGCGATGGGTTTTTACGGTATACAACCTACCGATGTGCAATATGGTATGGTCGTTATCTATGGCTCTACTGTAGCTTTCCTGGCACTTGATTTTCGGATCGTAAAATATTTTGCACCTAGGAAATATTTACTGATTGCCCTTGCTGTAAACGCAATATGTTCTGTGCTCTGTTTTCATTTTAAAGATTGGACATTGTTTGTTATTTGCCAGTTCTTTCAAGGAATTACCTGTGCATTGATGTCTGGAATTGTGTTACAACTCATTTTTCCAAGATTACAATCTGTACGTGCCCGTGTGATTGCCTTTAGCCTACTGTATGGCAGCATACAGATTGCCGTTCCTTTTTATTCTATTTTTACCAGTGTAGTCATTCATTTTTTTGATTTTAACTGGCTATTCTACGGATTTATCGTCATACTCTTCATTCTAACGATTACCATATTGCTTACGATGAACAGCAAAGCTCGATTTACCAAAAAGATTCCATTGTATCAGGTGGATTGGATAGGCTATCTGTTTTACGTGTCTTTCATCTTAATCTTGGGATACATCCTTGTCTATGGGCGACAATTGGGATGGTTCGGTAGTTCATTAATCACTACGCTTAGTGTAATCAATCTAATTATTCTTTCACTTTTCATCATTAGAGAATTGAAGCTTAAACGACCATTAATCAACTTACAGATTTTCAAGACCAAGAATTTTGTCATTGGTCTATTACTCCTTTTTACATTTTATATTTTTAAAGGAAGTACCGGACTTGCCTACGGCTATCTTGAAGTAATTTTAGGAAATGACCCATTGAGCACCATTCCTATATGGACGTCTGTAATTTTAGGGACTACACTGAGCATGTTCGTTACTTCCAGATTTGTTTTGATGGGTTATAATCTGATAAGAATGATTATTGTTGGCTTTGGAATTATGGCGATTTATTATGCATATATGATACTATTTGTTTCTGTACAGGGCGAAACAATGGATTTCATTTTACCGATGTTTATTTATGGTGTGGCAACAGGAATCTTATTTGTTCCTATTGTTTCGTTTACCGCTTCATCAGCACCGCCAGCAATTGCTATCAATGCATCGCTCGTTGGTATATTGGCTAGGTTTACAGGGTTTACAGCTAGTCTGGCACTGAATAACGAACTTCAATTATTTGCAAAGTCAGGAGTTCGCGAAAAGATTCGGGAAGCAGTTACGGAAACCAACCCTCAATTGCCAACTACCTTACTGGATATTCAAAATCAATATATGAATACCGGTAGCGATATCTATACTTCAAAAGCAGTATCCTCAGGCTATTTTAATCAAATGGTAGGTCATCAAATATTGGCTCGTGCTACTAGAGATTATTACGACTGGATGCTAACAGGTGTGATTTTAGTAATTGTTGTTTTGCTCCTCTTGCCACAAATTCAACATGTTGTTTTGAGATTAAGAAAAGGCACTATTCCTTATTAAAAATAATTTCAACGAATGTAATTAAAGCTTCCTATGGATAAATTTTATATTGAAACACTAAGTGAAATAGAAACAGCAATAAATGAATTAGAGATTGAGGTTGATTATTCTATACAGAGAATAGAAGTGATAATTTCTTTAATTTTAAAACACCTTTTGATTTAAAAAGATTAATGTAGCTAAAAACATTTAATATAGAGTAGTTTACAAAAATAGGGAAATCTATCGGTAACGATTTAGTAACGCTGCTTACTGCACTTGCTTTCACTTAATTACCTTGTAAATCATTACTGCAAATATAAAAATAAAAGGGTAAAGTACATTAGTGTCTTTGCCCTTTTTGTTTGTTATCAAACTGGAAAAACTTTTAAGAAAATTCCCCCACTGTGGTAAACCTGTGGAATTAGTTTCAATATTATTTACAAATTTTGACAATAGTTGCAACTCCGAAATAAATAGTAATAATCATTAAAAAAGTATACTATGGAAATCGTGTTGAGTAAAATATTGTCAAAAATCCATAATCAGCAAGATAAGTTATCTTCCCAGATTATGAGCACTGCGAACGAGGCATATCAAATGACTTTGTTTTTAAGCGAAATGCTATGTACTATCAAAGCAGAAATCTTAAAAAATAAATTTGAAAATGAACAATTGGAGATCGACTTTTTCAAAAATATTAAACCCCAGATTTTAGGAAAACTCATTTATTACAATAAGATCTTTCGGATTGAAACAATGTGCCCGGTTAGTAGTGGTAAAATTCATCAAAGCTATTACGAGAACGAACTAAAATGTCTAAAAATAGAGTACAGAGATAGTATTTGTAATGAATATTTTTATCGATATTATCGCTCTGGTCGTACAGACCGTGATCATAGTTATTTTAGACTTGGGCAAATCAATTATCACGAAGGTTTGAATAGCGACGTATTCGAAATTGATCTCAGCTTTTCAACCTATTATGATAATAAAATAGCTCATATTATTGCAAACGAATTACTCTATACTTATTTACTAACGAAAATCAGCCCTGATGAAGACAGTAATATGGCTCTAATAAACGGAGATGGAAACAAGGATATTTCGTGGACAAATTCTCAAAACGCACTTATTGAACTGGTATATGCTCTCTATGCCTCAAATTCCATTACATATGGAAAAATGGGTATTCGAAAATTAGCATTAGTTTTTCAGGTATTATTCAAAACACCACTCAACGATATACATCATTCATTTCACCGGATGAAAACAAGAGCAGGTTCTCGAACGGCATTTTTAGACCAGCTCAAAATAACTCTTGAAGAGTATATGGATAAAGACCTATAACCATTTCGATACGATAATTTAAAGCAGTACCCCAAACGTACTGCTTTTTCTTTTGCCCATATTAGCCAATTGGCGAATATGGGTAAAACTCCTTTACAAAATATATCATAAACCTATAAACCCCTATAAAACAAAGGTTTTCTCGTTTGTGAAAATTTAAAAAAAACTGCAAAACCAATTGGCGAGACTTGGCAGACAAACACTGCCACCTTTGGCAATTTTGCATAGTGAACTTTAAATACTATGTAATGAAAATAATCACAATTGAAGATGAAGCGTGGCAAAAGCTTAATAGCAGTATCAATGCTATAGCTGACTACATTAAAAGACAGGAAGATAAAAGCTACGATGAACTGTGGCTAAATAACCACGAGGTATGCCAATATCTCCATATCAGTGAAAAGACGTTATGGCGTATGCGAACAAAAGGTGAAATAGCTTATTCAAAAATATACGGTCAATATTTCTACACTATTGGGGCAATTAAAGATATGCTTAATGCTAACGCTATACAAAGTAGTGATGAATTTGTGCAGGAACTTATGGCAAAAGGTAAAAGCTATATCGAAAAAGGCAGAAAATTAAAGACAGATAAAAAATAGGTATGAACCCTTAAAAGTATAATCCTATGAATATTGACAGAATGGAGTTTTTGGCGTGGATGGAACGCCTGATAAGTCGCCTTGATATGCTTGGTGATAACATAAATGATTTGCAAAAGAAACGCAACAGCATAGACGGCGAGGAATTGCTGGATAATCAGGATTTGCTTCAAATGCTAAAAATCAGCAACCGTTCCTTGCAACGATATCGCTCAATCGGTAAGCTACCTTATTATACCATCAGTGGAAAATTGTATTACAAGTTGTCCGATGTGCATCAGTTTATAAGAGAGAGTTTTAATCCTCCCATAACTAAAATAAACGCCAACAAATGACAAATACTGCCTTTGAGTGCCACTTCTGGTAATACAGTAAATGCTTCCAGTACATTCGGCGGTAAAGATTTTAAATTTTTAGATTATGAGCGAAGAGACGATAAACAAACAGGAAATTCCCGAACAACTGTCAGATATATTATTGGTGCTGGATAAGGAAAAAATGAAAATCCAGGCAGTGAAAAGTATAGACAAAGACGGTAAAATGGAAACTGTTGATCCAACTAAAAAGAACCAAAATCAATTTATGCGTATTGACAAAAGCGGTGACTTTTTTTCCAACTTCTTCTCCAATTTCTTTAGTCAGTTAAAGAACCCTACGAATTTCTCATTCTATAAAGTACCAGCTCCTGTAGCCGTTGAGAAAGCAAAGGAAATTCAAAACCAGATAAAAAATCCAACACCTGAAGGAGAAAAAGTGATGAAGGAGCACGAGGTAAAACCTGAAAATCCACAAGAACAGAAACAAGAAAATAAAAATAATATGGAAACAACACAGACAACTCCGGAAGCAAGCGAATACCGCTACAAACCGGAACAGATTGATTGGGAAACTATGAACAATCTGGGATTAGGTAAAGAACGCCTTGAAAAAATGAACCTTTTAGACACGTTACTAAAAGGATATAAAACAAATGAATTGGTACCTATCAGCATCAATCTTGGTACTGCGGTAGTACGAACGGATGCCAGGTTATCATTACAGCAGGGCGAAGATGGAAAAATTGTTGCCGCAGTTCATGGTGTCCGTAAAGAACCCAACTTAAACTTTGAGTTTTTCGGGCATAAGTTTACCGATGAGGACAAAAAGAATATATTGGATACGGGAAATATGGGACGTGTGGTCGATCTCAAAAATCCTAAAACAGGTGAAATGATGCCGTCAATTGTCAGCGTAGATAGGTTGACCAATGAGCTTATCGCTTTAAGAACTGATTTCATAAAAATTCCAGATGATCTCAAAGGCATTAAATTGAATGAAGAACAAAAACAAACCTTAAGTGAGGGTAAACCTCTTTATTTAGAGGGTATGATTTCTAAAAAGGGAGATGAATTCAGTGCTAATGTTCAGTTTAATGCAGACAAAAGATATGTTGAATTTTTGTTTGACAGGAGCAATCAGCAATCGCAAAGCAACAGGCAAACCCAAACTAATCAGAACCAGCAAAATCAATCAGGCGAAGTTCCGAATACTTTCAGGGGCAAGGAACTCGATAACAAACAATATAATCAATTCAAAGCCGGGCAAACAGTCTATGTTGATGGTTTGATAGATAAAAAAGGGCAACCTTATCAAGGATATATCACGTTGAATAAGGATACAGGCAAAACCGAATTCTCCTTTCAAAATCCAAACAAACTCAAAGAACAGGCGAAACCTACCGAGGCACATAAAACGCAAACAGCAGTCAATTCTGAGGGTAAGACTAATGAACCTACGAAGAACATCAAAGAGCCTTTGCAACGAGGACAACAAACGCCGAAAAATAAAAAGCAACAGGAACAACAGGAGAAACCAAAGGAACCTGCGAAATCCAAAGGCAGAAAAATGTAGTAAGATATGAAAACAATAATTGCAGAAAAACCAAGTGTAGCAAGGGAAATAGCCGGCTTATTGGGAGCTTCCGATAAAAAGGACGGCTACTTGACAGGTAACGGCTATTTTGTTACGTGGGCATTCGGTCATTTGATAGGATTGGGAATGCCCGAAGATTATGGCATTTCGGGATTTGATAAAGCATCCTTACCAATACTTCCGAACCCTTTTTTACTGACCATCCGCAAGGTAAAAAAAGACAAAGGCTACATAGCCGATGCAGGAGCAACAAAGCAACTCAAAGTAATCAAAGAATTATTCAATAAAAGCGATAGCATTATCGTGGCAACCGATGCAGGACGTGAGGGCGAACTCATTTTCCGATTTATTTATGAATACCTGAAATGTAGCAAACCGTTTGAACGGCTTTGGATAAGTTCGCTTACTGAAAAAGCCATTAAGCAGGGCTTTGATAACCTCAAAGACGGATCAGCATTTGACGGATTGTTTCAGGCGGCACAAGGAAGAAGCCGTGCCGATTGGCTAGTGGGCATCAATGCTACACAGGCATTGAGCATTGCCGCAGGCAACGGAGTTTACTCGCTCGGGCGGGTACAAACACCAACACTCGCTCTTATTTGCAAACGCTATCTTGATAACAAAAATTTTATAGTAAAAAGCTATTGGCAGATACAGTTATCGCACAGCAAAGACATGGTTCATTTTAAAAGCCTTTCCAAAAACAAATGGGATGACCAAAAACTTGCCGATGATACACTGAAAGCTATTCATCGAAGTGATATCGCAAAGATAATATCGGTAGAAACCAAAAGTGTTACAGAACAACCACCCTTATTGTTTGACCTTACAGGTTTGCAAAAGGAAGCCAACAGAAAGCTGAACCTTTCTGCCGATGAAACCCTAAACATTGCCCAAAGTCTTTACGAAAAGAAGTTTATCACTTATCCACGCACCGGAAGCAAATACATTCCAGAAGATATGTGGGCAGAAATTACCAACCTAGTGCGAGCTTTGCAGGATCGTGATACCTGCAAGCAAGCCGTAAGCAAAATGAAATGGGGACGTTTCAATAAACGTATTGTAAACGACTTGCGAGTAACCGACCACCACGGGCTATTGGTTACGGATAAAATACCGTCAGCCCTGAACGCAAAAGAAAATTCAGTTTATGATCTGATTGCCTTTCGAATGCTCGAAGCCATTTCCCAAGCCTGTATAAAAGAAATAACGGATGTCGGTTTACAAGTGCTGCATTACGATTTTACAGCAAAAGGCTGTAAAATTTCAGAACCAGGTTGGCGTTCCATAAAAGGTAACTTCTCAGATGATGATGCTGAACTAATACAGGATTTACCTGAACTGAAAAAGGGCGATGAGCTGAATATAAAAGAAGCCACAGTTTTAGAAAAGAAAACCAAACCGCCTGTGCTTTATACAGAAGCAGGACTTTTATCGGCAATGGAAACTGCCGGAAAAGAAATAGAAAATGAAGACGAACGGAAAGCCCTGAAAAATATTGGCATTGGTACTCCGGCTACAAGAGCATCAATCATTGAAACCCTATTCACCCGCAACTACATCCAAAGAGAAAAGAAATCCTTAGTCCCGACCGAAAAGGGATTGCAAGTGTATGAGTTGGTTAAAGACAGGAAAATCGCAGATGTGGCAATGACCGCAGAATGGGAAGTGGCTTTACAAAAAATTGAAAATAACGAAGCCGATGCAGAAGCATTTCAAACAGAAATGGAAAACTATTCGAAATCTATTACCGATGAACTATTGCAAACTTCTATTGCAAATACTAATCAACCCAAATTGATTTGCCCAAAATGTAAAAATCAGCAACTCATCATCCGGGATAAAATCGTAAAGTGTCCTGATGAAGTTTGTAATTGGATACAGTTCCGTAATGTATGTGGCGTACAAATAGGCATAGCTGATATTGAATGTCTTATCAATAAAGGAAAAACTTCTCTTATCAAAGGAATGAAAAGCAAGTCAGGGAAGAAATTCGATACCTATATCATATTGGATGAAGAATTTAAAACCTCATTTGAATTTGAAAAAACAAAAGCTACAAAAAGTAATGGAAAATAAACCTACCATTAGCACAACGGAAATCAAGAGCCTAATTTATACAATACGTGGCAAGCAAGTGATGCTGGATAGCAACCTGGCTTCCTTATATCATGTGGAAACAAAGAACCTCAACAAAGCTGTAAAAAGAAATATAGAAAGGTTTCCTATTTCATTTTGCTTTCAATTGACAGATGAGGAATTTGAAAATTTGAGGTTCCAAAATGGAACCTCAAGTTTAAACTATGGTGGAAGACGTTATTTACCTCATGTTTTTACCGAACAAGGAATTGCAATGGCATCTGCTATACTCCGTTCAGATACTGCTATTAGAGTGAGCGTTGAAATTATGGAGGCTTTCGTAGAAATGAGAAGAATACTTATCAGCAATGCTTCTTTATTTCATCGTTTGGATAGTATTGAATTGAAACAACTGGAAGCTGACCAAAAATTTGAAGAATTATTTAAGGCTTTAGAAAGCGATAAGCTCCACAGCGAAAAAGGTATTTTCTACGATGGATTTTTGATGCTTATACCTTTATTTCCGATATTATCCGAAGTGCCAAAATTTCCATTATACTCATTGATAATTATGTTGACGATACAGTCCTCACATTGCTCGGAAAGCGTGAGCAGTCAGTAACTGCCAAGATTTACACCAAAAATATCAATAACCAATTACAACTTGATCTGCAACGCTACAACAGCCAATATTCAGCTATTGAAATTGAGCTCTTCTCTAATGCTCATGACCGATTTTTAATTATCGACAATACAGAACTCTACCATATCGGAGCATCTTTAAAAGACCTGGGCAAAAAGTGGTTTGCCTTTTCTAGAATGGATATTGAAGTGGATAGGATGCTGCACATATTGGAAATATATTAAGTCTTCCGAAAAACGGAGGGCTTATTATATTTCATTTTTTCATCTAATTAAAAAAATCTACCTCAGTTATATCTTCAGCATAATCCCATAATTTTCCCGCCAACGCTACATCATTCATCGCGGGTGTGCTGTGTTTGGACAAAGCCGGGTAGCCCGAATATTCCTTCTCTCCGTCCGGTCCGAAAAATTCGCCTCCTTTTACCAATGTGTCCGTTGCTGCAAATAAAGATGGCAGGGCACCTTGCCAGGGCTGCATTACTTCGTCAAACTCTAAAAACATTTCCTCTAATTGTTCTCCGGGAATGTGGCGTTGTAGATCGGTTTGGGTAACACCAGGATGTGCAGCTAGGGAAAGTATATTCAAACCTGCGGCTTTTATTTTTCTGTCTAATTCGTATGTAAACAAAACATCAGCCAGCTTACTGACCGCATAAGATTGCCATTCATTGTAGGGCTTTTCTAATTTTAGATTTTCAAAATCAATCCCATCCGTTAAAGTAGCCGCACCGCTGGAAAGAGTCACAATTCTGGCGTTTAGTGAACTCTTTAATGAAGGGAATAAATGTCCGGTCAATGCAAAATGGCCTATAAAGTTCACACCAAACTGCAATTCAAATCCGTCATCGGTTTTGGATGCAGGTGGTATCATTACCCCCGCATTGTTGATTAAAATATCAAGTTGGTTGTGCTTGTCTTTAAATCCATCAGCAAAAATCTTTATCTGGGCAAGGTTCGCTAAATTCAGTATACCGATTTCTAAATTTCCTGCTGCTTTGGTTTCTGATTTGATTTTTTCAATCGCTGCTTTTGCTTTTTTTTCATCTCTTGCCGCGAGCGTAACATTTGCTCCTTTCTCGTAAAGTGCTTTTACGGTTTCATAACCTATACCGGTATTTCCACCTGTTACAATAGCTATTTTACCTGTTAAGTCAGGCATATTCTCTTTTGTCCACATAGTTATACTGTTTTAATGTGTTAATTCGACTTTTACAATAATCCCCAATAATCAGTTCGTTTTATTGATAATAATGTTCTTT
>Ga0247805_1001624_pt1 | contig 10725 bp, 12 predicted proteins | sample UWRJL044104R1_FD_180930 | JGI IMG/M metagenome (GOLD analysis project Ga0247805, IMG submission 180930) | Plant litter microbial communities from Arlington Agricultural Research Station in Wisconsin, United States - UWRJ-L044-104R-1 | ecosystem: Environmental > Terrestrial > Plant litter >...
CCTGTTGTAGTTACCGTGACCGGCTATATGGTGCTGGCTTACGTCTACGCTATCCCTCGCCCATTGGGCGAGGGATAGCGTAGACGTAAGCCAGCACCATATAGCCGGTCACGGTAACTACAACAGGGCTACGCATTTCTCCTACGAACTGGAGGTGGCCCGTGTCTGCGAAAATCATATGCCCTATGACGATGGCTACGTTATACAGAAAAACAACGAACTGCTTTTTCCCTGAAAAGTTTTCGCCCCCGAGTGCGAATTTGGCCCAGAGCGAGGGTAAGAATAGGAGTGCTGTTATAGTGAGATATAGGGTGTGGAACCAGAAGTTGTCCATCATGTAATCCATTGAAGTTGTTTGGTAGTCATTTGTTTTATTGATCTGTCGTTAGCTTTTAGTTCTGGAATTGATATTTGTTTTCCTTTTTATTTTGAATCTAAATCTAATACTTTTTTCGGAGGGGAGTGCGTATGCGTGTGCGAACACCATAAATAGTGACAACCATCCCATAGGCTCTCGCTCATAAGGCCCCAGAAACAGCAGGCTCCCAGTTTCGGCAAATCTCCAGTGTGAGTAGGTAAAAAATAAGCCGTAGAAAAACGCGACTAATGATTTTGTCTGTGTATAATTTTTTCCACTGAACGCGAATTTTGCCCATAAAGCGGGTAAGTAGGATAAAATGCACCCGGCCATGAATGACAGATTGAAAGCAAGATCACTCATTATTATTTTTCCATTCGCTTCCCATGCTGTGCATAGTCCCTAGGTCTGCGCCGGTATCAATAACCAGAATTTTTTTTCGGGTTTGCTTAAAGGCAATTTGTTTGTCTGCTCTAAAGTAGTGATGCAATCGCCAGGCATCCTTTTTGGGCACAAGTCTTAAATAGCCCCAGCCTGACATGATTAAGTCTGCGGTTCCATAAGCCATGTTGCCTTCATAATCGCTACCGCCAAAGTAACGAGAGGCAGCCTGATAACCATCTCTCATTAACCCTTCAGTGTCAGATCGGCCCTCGAGTATATTATTACCATTCTCGTAGACGTTATTCGCGCCTTGGGCCGCTACAAAAAGTCCCAAACCACACCCCACGGTCATAGTTCCCCCACATAGAGCTAAACCCCCCGCAATTTGTAGGCCGCCTGCCAATAAGCCAAAAACGAGCTTGCTATACGTCAGGCCCTGATCCAGTAAACTCTTCTGCTCATCCTTTAACGCCTGCAACGCCTCCTCAGCACTCTTCCTCCCACCCTCCACATCCCGCACAATCCCCCGGGCGTAATAAGCCACTTCGCGGTTGAATTGAATGCGCAGCATTCCATCCTGAATATGCCGCGCGCTTATTGTGCAGGCTTGGGATGTCAGCACGCTCGCGGCGTGGCTGACTTGCCAATATCCATCAGTGCTGGCTATCTTTTTTTTATTTACTGATCCCATTCGGCACCTTCCCATGACGTGTAGCCACTGGTTTTAGCCGCGTGATTTTCCCAGATAATGTCGCGATAGCGGATGGCGATGGTTTCGTTGGGATCTACGTCATTCTCGAGTACTGAGTGAGGTACGTCGACGGTAAGGCTGGCGATTTGTGCGCCTTTGATTTTGACCGAGTAATACTTTTCCTGCCCCGCCAGATTTGAATGACGGTAGAAATTTATGGTGCAGGTCAGTTCTTCACGGTCTGATAATGCCTGCGCCAGTAATGGGGATGACTTGTCCAGGAGCTTGGTAATAATTACGGGGTTGTGATGGGCGTGCTTGATATTGCCAATGTTGTTCATGTTGTGAGCGAAGGACAGCACCATTATTTCATCTTCATGTCCGGCCTGACACTTATTGCCAATGGACGGCAGACTTGAACAACCTGCTGAAATCAGGCCTTGATTTTTACCTTCGATAATCATGTAGCTATGACTGGCCATTACGAATCTCCCTGAAAAAATGAGCGACCAGTTTATTCGGATGGTTGTCGAGAGGCTGTAGGGCGTTTCCGAGAAGCTTGTTGGAAGTGTGAGAAGTTGCAGCTTTTTGTAGGACCGGATTCATCCGGGAAGGCGGCGTGCCAGGCAATAACGATATTGGCCGTGCCGCCGCCTTCGCGAACAAGTTCGCTCCCTCAGGGTTTGATATCCGCGGGCTTGTTAAGCCTCCAACCGATCCAGCGATTTCTCCACTGCGCCGCGCGCCAGGTCAATCAGGTGCATGACCGCAAAGGCCAGGTCGCGTTGGCTGCCGTTCAAGTGATCGCCCGTTTCATACGCCGTCGCGGCTGCGCAACGCAGCAGTTCGACGGCGTGGTTCAGGGAGTCTTCCACAGTGGGCAGCGGTTGAACGGGGGTGATCTTGAGCATGTTGAAACTCCTATTGCAGTAAGGAGCCAGCACTCGTCGCTACTAAACGAAGGGTGGTGGCCGTGCCACAGGTTAGTAGACCGGCCAATAGGAAACCGGCGCACCCGAAAGTGCCCTGCGCACAGCCACCATAAAAGGTGAAATCATATGCGCCTATTGGTCCAGGCTACTAAACCCGATCGCTGATGTGCAGCGACCGACGCAGCCTAGACACCCGAATCGGCAGGCGCAAGCGGCTGGGAGTTTCTAGGAAATTTCACTCAAGGGAAAGAGACGCTTCGCTGTGGAAGCGACCGGATGGCGCTCCAAAGGCAGTCTATGCACGCAAACCTGTACCCAATCCCCGTGAAACTTGTATTCGCTCGGGTTCTCCAACAGGATGCATGCTTTGCGCAATGCGCTGTTACACACTGCCCTTTACGAGAATCCCATGACGACCAAGGCGCCATCGGCGAGCACGACCCCGATAAATCATTCCCTTCCTCACGACATCGATGCGCAACTGATCGATTGCGAAGCTGACGATACGCCCGCCCAGCCGCTGCTCAAGCGCCCATGGCTGCTGCTGTTGGGGCTGGTGCTGGTGGCGCTGAATTTGCGTCCGGCGTTATCCAGTGTCGCGCCGCTGCTTAATAGTGTGTCCAAAAGCCTTGGGTTATCGGCTGCCGAAGCGGGTTTGCTGACGACGCTGCCGGTGTTGTGTCTCGGCTTGTTCGCGCCATTGGCACCGCGGCTGGCGCGGCGGTTTGGTGCTGAGCGGGTGGTGTTCGGCATTTTGCTGATGCTGGCGGCGGGGATCATTTTGCGCAGTTGCTTCGGCGAAGTCGGGCTGTTTGCCGGCAGCCTGGTGGCAGGGGCCAGCATCGGCATCATCGGCGTTTTGTTGCCGGGGATCGTCAAGCGCGATTTCCCGAAACAGGCCGGGGCGATGACCGGCGTCTACACCATGGCCTTGTGTCTGGGCGCAGCCATCGCGGCGGGTTCGACAGTGCCGCTGAGCCAGCATTTCGATGACAGCTGGGCCATCGGCCTGGGCTTCTGGATGATTCCCGCCGTTCTGGCGGCCATCGTCTGGCTGCCGCAAGCCCGCCACGGACATGGCGCGCATCATGTGGCGTATCGCGTTAAAGGCTTGCTGCGTGATCGGCTGGCCTGGCAGGTCACTTTGTACATGGGCCTGCAATCGTCCCTGGCTTATATCGTGTTCGGCTGGCTGCCTTCGGTGTTGATCGGGCGCGGCATGACCGCCACCGAAGCCGGGCTGCTGTTGTCCGGGTCGATCATCGTGCAGTTGGTCAGCGCCTTGACCGCGCCGTGGCTGGCGACGCGTGGCAAGGATCAGCGTCTCGGCATTCTGCTCGCGATGGCGCTGACGCTCACGGGGTTGTTCGGCTGCCTGTACGCGCCGCTGAATGGGCTATGGGGTTGGGCCATCGTGCTGGGATTGGGCCAGGGCGCGACGTTCAGTCTGGCGCTGACCCTGATTGTGCTGCGCTCCCGGGATTCCCATGTGGCGGCCAATCTGTCGAGCATGGCCCAAGGCATCGGCTACACCATCGCCTCCATCGGACCTTTTGCCGTGGGCGTCGTGCATGACGTCACGGGCGGCTGGGACGCCATCGGCTGGATCTTCGGCGTGATCGGCATCGCCGCCATCGTTGCCGGAATGGGCGCTGGCCGGTCGCTGTACGTGCAGGTCACCAGCGAGAAAATCTGAGTCGGGGTATTTGCCATGCGAATGGGCATGGCAAATCGCCCGTTGGCCGCTTATCGTGCGAAGACCTTTTGCTCCAACGGACCTGCCTGCATGAGTGACGAAGATAAACGCCTGATCAACAATGCCCTGATCACCCGCTTCTACGAGGCGTTCAATCGACTGGACGCCGAAGCCATGAGCGCCTGTTACAGCGATGACGTGCTGTTCAGCGATCCGGTGTTCGGTGAGCTGCGCGGCGCCGAGGCCTGTGATATGTGGCGCATGCTGACGTCCCGCGCCAAGGATTTTTCCCTGACCTTCGACAGCGTGCGCGCCGATGAACGCACGGGCGGGGCGCATTGGGTAGCGACTTACCTGTTCAGCCAGACGGGCAACACTGTGGTGAACGATATTCAGGCGCGCTTTGTGTTCCGTGACGGCAAGATCTGCGAGCACCACGATCATTTCGACCTGTGGCGCTGGTCGCGGCAGGCGCTGGGCTTCAAAGGGCTGTTGCTGGGCTGGACGCCCATGGTGCAGAACGCGATTCGCGCCCAGGCGCAAAAGGGTTTGAAGGCGTTTCAGGCCGGGCGTTGAGCCTCTGTTAGAATCACGCCTTTCGTGTAACTCGACATCAGCCATGCCCGAAACCGTCATCAACGAACCTTCCGAACCCTCGGCGAGCAAGCCGTGGTTCGTCTATCTGGTGCGCGCGGCCAATGGCTCGTTGTACTGCGGCATCAGCGACGACCCGCAGCGGCGTTTCGCCAAGCACCAGAGCGGCAAGGGCGCACGCTATTTCAGCTCCAGCCCGGCAGTGGCGCTGGTCTATGTCGAAGCCTGGCCTGACAAGGGCGAGGCATTGCGCCAGGAACGGCTGATCAAGAAATTGCGCAAGAGTGCCAAGGAGTGTCTGGCGGCGAGTTTTCAGGGGGTGGCAGCCGATCCATCCGCGTGATGTCGTGACTTCAGGTTCACTGCGTAGGCCGCGCGCTCACAGCCAGCTAAGCTGTCAGCTTTCCAACTGCCGGACCGACCGAACATGACAGAGCTCATCCTGCATCATTACCCCACCTCACTCTTTGCCGAAAAAGCCCGCTTGATGCTGGGCTTCAAAGGGTTGTCGTGGCGCTCGGTAATCATCCCGTCGATCATGCCCAAACCCGACCTGACCGCGCTCACCGGTGGTTACCGCAAGACGCCGATATTGCAGATTGGCGCCGACATCTACTGCGACACCGCGCTGATGGCCCGACGCCTGGAGCAGCAAAAAGCCTCGCCGGCGTTTTTCCCTGAAGGGCAGGAGTTTACGGTTGCCAGTTTCGCTGCATGGGCCGATTCAGTGCTGTTCATGCATGCGGTCAGCCTGGTTTTTCAGCCTGAATCGCTCGCTGTGCGTTTTGCCAAGGTGCCGCCGGAAGCGGTCAAAGCGTTCGTTGCCGATCGAGGCGCGCTGTTCACTGGCGGCAATGCCAGTCGTTTGCCAGCAGAGCAGGCCAGGCATCAATGGCCGACGCTGATGTCACGTCTGGAACTGCAACTCTCGCGCAATGGCGACTTCCTGTTTGGCGAGCCTTCCATCGCGGATTTCTCCGTCGCGCACACGTTGTGGTTCCTCAAACAAACCCCGGTCACGGCGCCGTTGGTGGATGGATACCCGGAAATCGTGGCCTGGCTGGGTCGCGTACTCGGCTTCGGTCATGGCGCTTCAAGCGAGCTGAGCGCTGCCGAAGCCGTGGAAATCGCTGCCAAAGCAACGCCCGCCGCGCTGCCGGATGAAGTGTTCGTCGATCCGAACGGATTCCAACCGGGCGATCAGGTGGCGATTGCCGCCATCGATTACGGGGTTGATCCGGTTGCAGGCGAACTGGTGTTCAACGGGCGTGAGGAATTGATTTTGCGTCGTGAGGACGAACGCGCGGGCGTGGTGCATGTGCACTTTCCGCGGTTTGGGTTTCGGGTGGAGAAGCGCTGAGCTGGCTTCTTCGAGGACAAGTCCCCTCCTGCCGGGTCTGCGCAGATCAGGTAGGACCGGACTTGTCCGGGAAGGCATTGGCGCAGGCAATGGCGCAGGCAATGAAGCTGGGTCAGGCTGATTGAGGCTGGCGAGGCAGGGACTGATCGTCAGTCCAGCGCCGCCAGTATCGCCTCTTCACTGAAACCCCGAATGATCGTGCCATTCACATCGATCAACGGGATGCCGCGCCCGCCCAGGGCTTCGTAAGCCTTGCGGCCTTCCGGCGATTTCTCGATGTCGTATTCCTTGAAGGCTATGCCTTTGCTGTCGAGAAAGCGTCGGGTCTGTTTGCAGTAGCCGCACCAGTCGGTGGCGTACAGCACGACGCGGGCCTGTGCCTGGCTTTGGGTCGCGACTGCCGGGGACGGAGTGAAGAAGTGCTCGATCTTGCCCCAGTTCTGGTAAACCACCACGAACAGCATGATCAGGGCGACTTTCTTCAGGGTGCGCATCAACATCGGGTCAGGGCCTCAGCGGCGTTTGAGCTGATCGGTGAGCTGGGTCGGCAAGCCTTTGATGATCAAAGTACCGGCCTCTTCGTCGTATTCGATCTTGTCGCCCAACAGATGAGCTTCAAAGCTGATCGACAAACCCTCTGCGCGGCCCGTGAAGCGCCGGAACTGGTTGAGGGTGCGCTTATCCGCAGGGATCTCCGGCGACAGGCCGTAATCCTTGTTGCGGATGTGCTCGTAGAAGGCGCGCGGGCGCTCTTCGTCGATCAGCCCGGACAATTCTTCCAGGCCCATGGGCTCGCCCATTTTGCTCTGGCTGCTGGCGTAGTCCACCAGGGTCTTTGTTTTCTCCCGGGCGGATTCTTCCGGCAGGTCTTCGCTTTCCACGAAGTCACTGAACGCCTTGAGCAGCGTGCGGGTTTCGCCTGGGCCGTCAACGCCTTCCTGGCAACCGATGAAGTCGCGGAAATACTCCGAGACCTTTTTGCCGTTCTTGCCCTTGATGAAGGAAATGTACTGCTTGGAGGACTTGTTGTTCTGCCACTCGGACACGTTGACCCGTGCCGCGAGGTGCAGCTGGCCAAGATCCAGGTGCCGCGACGGGGTGACATCCAGCGCGTCGTTGACCGCCACGCCTTCGCTGTGGTGCAGCAGGGCGATGGCCAGGTAATCGGTCATGCCTTGCTGGTAATGGGCGAACAACACGTGACCGCCGACCGACAGGTTCGACTCTTCCATCAGTTTTTGCAGATGCTCGACCGCGACACGGCTGAACGCCGTGAAATCCTTGCCGCCGTCGAAGTATTCCTTGAGCCAGCCGCTGAACGGATGCGCGCCGGACTCGGCATGGAAGAAGCCCCAGGCCTTGCCTTGTTTGGCGTTATAGCTCTCGTTGAGGTCGGCCAGCATGTTCTCGATGGCTTGGGACTCAGCGAGTTCAGAGTCGCGTGCGTGGAGGACTGCGGGCGTACCGTCAGGTTTTTTGTCGATCAAATGGACGATGCAATGACGGATCGGCATGGGCTTCTCGGCTGTGTGTGAGCTCGAGCGGGGTGGCTCGATTTGACGGCGGCCAGTGTAACGCACCCAAGACGTCAAACGCCGCTGCACCCCTTGGTTTTAGCTCCGATCAGGCGCAAAGCCCCGTTTTTTTGGGTTGAAACACTTTAATCCTGTCCAAACGGGTAGGTTAGTGCGGATATTTGCGCGGCTCTGTGCTAGTTTTGCGCGGTCTTGCGCACTACAGCGCGCTAAGCACAGCAGTTTGTGTGTGATTGAGCCGAACCAAAGCCCGGTTTCAGTATCTACATTTCGCGATTAATCGTGGCTGCTACTGGAGGGCCAGGTTCATTGCCTGGCCCCAGGCCGACACCGCATCCTGCAATCCAAATGAATTTGATAGGGAAGGAACACCACCATGGCTCTGACTAAAGACCAATTGATCGCCGATATCGCTGAAGCTATCGACGCGCCAAAAACCACCGCGCGTAATGCTCTTGAGCAATTGGGCCAAATTGTTGCCGATCAACTGGAAAACGGCGTTGAAATCACGCTGCCGGGCATCGGCAAACTGAAAGTGGCAGAGCGTCCAGCTCGCACTGGCCGCAACCCTTCGACTGGCGCTGCCATCGAAATCGCTGCCAAGAAAGTCATCAAGTTCGTACCAGCTAAAGTGCTGAGCGACTCGATCAACAAGTAAGCCCACGCTTGCTGTTGAAAAAGCCGTGCTCCGGTCAACCGGGCACGGCTTTTTTGTGGGCGTCGTCCCGTCATTGTGGGAGAGGACTTGTCCTCGATGAGTCAGCCTGGCCAACCTCAATCGGCCTGACAGCGCTTCATTGCCTGCCAATCCCTTCGAGGAGGAGTCCTCTCCCACCAAAGCAACGCGTAAACCTATTTCAGGACTGGACACGTCGTCTGTAGGACCGGCTTCAGCCGGGAGGGCGACCGCTCGGGAGATCGGGATGCCGGGACATTTGTGCGTGATCCGACAGTCTCCCGGCTAAAGCCGGTCCTACGGTTCGGGGTTATTTAGCCAGAACCCAACGCTCCTGACGCCAGGCCTCTTGCTGTGCCTTGTCGAGGAAGGTCCAGGCCACGAAGCGGCTTTGTTTTTGCCCCTGGCCCATCTCGATGACCCGGCTTTCGGCGACGCCGGCTTTTTTCAGGGTGCTTTGAATCAGTGGCAGGTTCGAGGCCTTGGAAACCAGGGTGCTGAACCAGAACACTTGCCTGGGCAAGCGCGTGCTTTCGTTGATCATCTGGGTCACGAAGCCGATTTCGCCGCCTTCACACCACAGTTCCTGGGATTGCCCGCCAAAGTTCAGTACCGGCAATTTGCGCTTGGGATCGGCTTTGCCCAGGGCGCGCCATTTGCGCTGGCTGCCGCGTTGCGCTTCGTCGATGGACGAGTGGAAGGGCGGGTTACACATGCAGACGTCGAAGCGTTCGTCGCTCTTCAACAAGTCCAGCAGGATCTGCTTGCGATTGGCTTGCAGGCGCAGGCTGATGGCTTTGCTCAGGCTGTTGGATTTGACGATGGCGGTGGCCGCTGCAATGGCGGTCGGATCGATATCCGAACCGAGGAACTGCCAGCCGTAATCGCTGTGACCGATCAACGGGTAAACGCAGTTGGCGCCCATGCCGATGTCCAGCGCCTTGATCGATGCGCCACGCGGGATCACACCTTCGTTGCGCTCGGCCAGCAAGTCGGCCAGGAAGTGCAGATAGTCCGCACGGCCCGGAATCGGCGGGCACAGGTAATCCGCCGGAATGTCCCAATGCGCCACGCCATAGAACGACTTGAGCAGCGCCCGGTTGAACACGCGCACGGCGGATGGGTTGGCAAAGTCGATGCTTTCCTTGCCATACGGATTGATGATCACGAATTCAGCCAGCTCGGGACTGCTTTTGATCAACTTGGGAAAGTCGTAACGGCCCTGATGGCGATTGCGCGGGTGCAGCGTGGCCTTTTCCCGTGGTTCGGCAGGTTTGGCCTGACGTTCGGTCTGGGGCTTCTTGCGCGGTGCCTTGGGTTTTTCTGGGTTGGTCATTTTAGTGTCCGAAATCAATAGAGTCAGGTTCAGGGGCTGATTGATCGCCTGAATGGACGTCTTCGCGAGCAAGCTCGCTCCCACTGTGGGATGCGAGCTTGCTCGCGAAGACGTCATAAGACGTTTGCAGCTGTCAGCAAATAAAAAGGGAAGCCGCCTCGGGCTTCCCTCTTATCGCAGCGTTGTCGGGTTACAAAGAAGCTATCCGAGCATGCTGCTCCGCCAGTTTGCCCAAGGCCTGTTCAGCCTCGACCATTTTGGCGCGTTCCTTGGCGATGACTTCTGGCGGTGCCTTGTCGACGAATGCGGCGTTGGACAGCTTGCCGCCCACTCGTTGCACTTCGCCTTGCAGACGCTGGATTTCCTTGTCCAGGCGCGCCAGTTCGGCGTCCTTGTCGATCAGGCCCGCCATTGGCACCAGCACTTCCATTTCGCCGACCAGACCGGTGGCGGACAGTGGCGCTTCCGCGCCCGGCGCCAGGACGGTGATGGATTCCAGCTTGGCGAGTTTCTTCAGCAGGTAATCGTTCTCCTTCAGGCGGCGCTGGTCTTCAGCGCTGACGTTCTTGAGGAACAATTGCAGCGGCTTGCCCGGACCGATGTTCATTTCGCCACGAATGTTACGAGTGGCGAGCATCAGGCCCTTGAGCCATTCGATGTCGTCTTCGGCCGCCTGATCGATGCGTGCTTCGTTGGCCACTGGCCAAGGTTGCAGCATGATGGTCTTGCCTTCGATGCCCGCCAGCGGCGCGAGGCGCTGCCAGATTTCTTCGGTGATGAACGGCATGAACGGATGCGCCAGACGCAGCGCGACTTCCAGCACGCGAACCAGGGTGCGGCGAGTGCCGCGCTGGCGTTCCACGGGCGCTGTTTCGTCCCACAGAACCGGCTTGGACAGTTCCAGGTACCAGTCGCAATACTGGTTCCAGATGAACTCGTACAAGGCCTGCGCCGCGAGGTCGAAACGGAACTGATCCAGCTGGCGGGTCACTTCGGCTTCGGTGCGTTGCAGCTGCGAGATGATCCAGCGATCAGCCAGGGACAACTCGACCGCTTCGCCGTTCTGGCCGCAGTCTTCGCCTTTGTCCAGCACGTAGCGGGCGGCGTTCCAGATCTTGTTGCAGAAGTTGCGATAGCCTTCGACGCGGCCCATGTCGAACTTG
>Ga0247805_1001627_pt1 | contig 10716 bp, 7 predicted proteins | sample UWRJL044104R1_FD_180930 | JGI IMG/M metagenome (GOLD analysis project Ga0247805, IMG submission 180930) | Plant litter microbial communities from Arlington Agricultural Research Station in Wisconsin, United States - UWRJ-L044-104R-1 | ecosystem: Environmental > Terrestrial > Plant litter >...
CGGCTGTTCCTGTGCAGTAGGTTTTGGGATAGTCAGCAGCAATCCAAAAGCCACCAGAATGGTTACTACTCCAGATCCGATCCAGAAGGTTTGCTGACTGAGTCCGGCTGTGAGCCAAGGGCCAACTACAAACTGTCCCGCAGATCCACCCAGCATGCCAACACACTGGGTAAAGCCAATGGCGGTGGCGAGTGATCGCGGGGAGAATCCTTTTGATGCAAGATATACACAGCCCGGAAACGCGAAAGCACAGCCGGCGCCCTGAAGTAAACGTCCTGTAATTCCTGCATACTGGCTGGAAATTACAAAAAGCAGACAGCCGACTCCCAGGATGAGCGTGCCGGTGAACAACGAATATTTAGCGCCGAATTTGTCTAATGCTATTCCGGCGATAAGGCTGACAGTAGAATAAGTAATATAATAAGTTCCTATAATGGAGATCAGGCCACCGGTGTCTACACCAAAAACCTGTGAGAGTTCCGGGATCATTACAGCGGGGGCAGAACGTATCACGTAGTCCAGAAAATAGAAAAGTAAGCCAAAACACCAGGCAATAATATAGATGTTAGGGGTAGAAGACAGCGGGGTAGTTTTGGATGTATTCATCATTAGGATGCTCAGTAAATCGCAGTAAAATTAATCAATTCATCCCATTACCAGATTAAACTATTTACTAAATTGCCCTGTTTTAAAGACTCAAAAAACAATTTAAAAAATGGAAAATCAGACTTCGAGAGATACAGAACTTAAATTATTTATGATTTTATTAGGCTCAAAAGCTCCGGGGAGACATGTAGAACAGCATGATTACTTTTTCGGGATTGCTCCGCATTTGAAAGATCTGGTACCTGAAATTAAAGCCTTTTGGTTGGAAGCAGGTGAGAAAATCCATATAGATGCATGGCGTGAAGTAAATACCGTGGAAGGTTTTAAAGTCACAATACAAATAAATTCAGGGCAGCCGGCCGAAGAACAGCATTCCAGATTATTCTTTATAAATCTTGGCGGTTATCAGCGGAATAAATTTGAAGAACAGCATTACCCCATCCTAACTGTTAGGGATAGTATGGCTGAGGCCTCCAGAACTGCGAAGGATACGTTGTTTTTTAAAGAGAATCATTTTGAAGGGGCTACCTCTCATATCGATGATAAATATGGCGTTGATGTAGACGATCTCTATCAAATTGAAGATATCCTCGCCCCGGGGCAGAAAGCTAAGTACCGGATTGTGCTACAACCGGCTGAGGGCTTAAAAGAGGATGAAATTCATTTGGGATACTTGAAGCTGGGCAGTCTGGTTAAACTTTAACCGGAGCTGACGGCAGCGTAATAGTTCTGATATTTTTTAGGCGATGATAACTTTTACGCCTTTTTCTTCCAGGATTTTTACCATGCTTTCACTGACTTTATCATCTGTAACTACATAGTCGACCTGCTCAAACCCACAGATCTTACCCAGGCCTCTCCGGTTAAATTTAGTGCTGTCTGCTAATATAACCAGTGTCTGCGCCGTTTCTATCATTTTTTGGTTAAGCGTAGCTTCGGCAATATTCGTAATTGAGAATCCAAAATCAGGGTCAATGCCATCAACGCCGAGAAAGAGTATGCCACAAGATATTTCCTGTAAAATTCGGTCGGCATATGACCCGGCTACAGAAGAAGAGTTTGGTCTGATGAGCCCGCCGAGCTGCAGTACCTCTACATTTGGTCTGTTGCTGAGTTCCAAACCCACTTTTAGAGCAGGCGTAATCACGGTAATGGGTTTATACGGATGAAGAAATCTGGCGAGTTCAAAAACCGTTGTACCGGAGCCGATAATCAGCGAGTCATTTATTCCTATCAGTTTAACTGCGGCCTTTGCAATCTTTTGTTTTTCTTCATTATTGATGAATTCTTTTTCATTGATATTACGCTCAGCTGCATAGGGATTATTTAATGATCCACCGCCCCGGGTACGGAACAATAAATTTTTCTCTTCCAGTAATTTCAGATCCTTACGTATGGTTACACCCGATACATCCATTAACTCAGACAGTTCGATGATGCCTACTTTACCATTTTTTTTTAGTTGTTGAAGTATAAATGCATGTCTGTCTGTGATATTCTTCATGTTTTGGTGCTTATGAATTTTTCAAAATCAATTATCCTGCAGGTTATGATCCAGACGACGAAGTATGCCAGAATTCGATAATTCCATAATAATTAGATACAAATGTAATTTAAAAAACAATAATTATGCCGTGGCTACGATAACTTTAACGCCTTTTTCTTCAATCCGTCTGACCATTTGAGCAGGGGCCAGGTGGTCTGTTACCAAATAGTGTACCTGATCGAATCCGCATATCTTTCCGAGTCCTCGTTTGTTAAACTTTGAACTATCTGCCAGGATGACAACTTTTTCTGCAGTGTCAATCATCTTCTGGTTTAGTGCTGCCTCGGCAAGATTGGTGATGGAAAATCCGAAATCCAGATCAATCCCATCTACTCCGAGAAATACCATGCTGCAGGAGATGTCCGATAAAATGCGCTCCGCGTAGAAACCGGCAACCGAAGATGAGTTCGGTCTGATCAGTCCGCTCAGTTGCAGGACTTCTACATGAGGTCGATTGCTTAATTCTAAACCGATTTTTAATGCAGGTGTAATGATAGTGAGTGGTTTTTGAGGATAAAGACATCTTGCAAGTTCGAAGACTGTTGTTCCTGAGCCAATGCTAATTGAATCATGATTTCCAATCAATCCCAATGCTGCTTTGGCAATATCAATCTTTTGCTCCCGGTGAAACAAAGACTTCTCATGAATGGTCCGCTCATTAGCATAAAGATCATCAATTGAGGCTCCTCCACGTGTGCGGAAAAGTAAATTTTTATCTTCCAATAGCTTGAGGTCTTTTCTAATCGTCACGCCTGAAACTTCCATTAGATCTATAAGTTCCTGTATGCTCACTTTTCCGGATTCTTTAAGACTTTGCAAGATAAATGTATGCCGTTCTGTGCTGTTTTTCATTCGATCTGATTATTAGTATCAATAAGCACGCCTGTTCCAGAAGAAACAGGCGTGAATTTTTTAATATCCTGGATTTTGGGCCAGGCTGCCACCGCTGGCATCTATCTGAACCTGGGGAACAGGGAAAAGTAAATCGCGGTCTGCGAAAGTATAAGGTAACGCTGATGCGGAATTTGTGCGGTCTCCGCCAAATCTTTTTTCGGTCATCACCTCTTTAGCCAGATCTGTTCTGACCAGGTCAAACCACCGCAGATTTTCAAAGGCAAACTCAATCCGGCGTTCATGCATCAATACATTTTGCCAGTCCTTTTTTGAGGATAATTGCGATTGAACTATAGGTTGATTTGCTGTGAACCTTGTCCTCACCTGGTTTAATAAGTTCAGTGCCTCTGAATTTGGGAATCCGGTTTCGTTCAGCGCTTCGGCTTTCATTAACAGGATGTCTGCATAGCGAAGGACAACAATTTTAATATCGATTGTATTATCTGCGCCCACGTTCTCATTGTGTATTTTGGTACTATAGTAGGTTTTGATACCCGATTCCTTTACATTCGCCGCTAGTCTTGGGTCATTTTTGTAGCTCTCCATCAGGTCTCTCGACGCGGTATTGTTATAATCGTGGTTAACGTTTAAATAGGGGAATCCTTCTGAATTGGTTCCGGATTTAAATGAGATTTTAAAGATGACCTCATCACTTTTGCCGCTGTAGCGGAAAATGTTACTATAGTCTTTATCCAACGTGTGCTTTGCAGCACTAATCACCTTGTTCGTGTATTCAAGTACTTTTGGGAAATCTTTACGAACAAGATAAACTCTGGCGAGCAGGGCATCTGCAGCAGATTTGGTCACACGGCCCTCCTCGGTTGCACTGTAAGTTTGAGGGAGCATTTCTGCTGCTTCTCCAAGATCTGTAATGATTTGATTATAGATTTGTTGAGCTGGGGTACGCTGCTGACCAATAAAACTCATCGGATCTTTAGTTTCATCTACAACAAGGGGTACATCGCCCCAGATCTGGACCAGATAGAAGTACGCCAGCGCACGGAGAAATTTAACTTCCCCTTTACGTATCCTTTTCAGGTTTTCGTCCATGTTTATTGCGTCTATACGGTTTAACACAATGTTTGCACGTTGGATGGCGGTATAAGAAGAATGCCAGAAATTATTCAGGTAAGTATTTGCAGAGGTAAGATTAAAGTTGTCAAAATCTGCATATGCTCCACCTACCGGCGTAGTCGCGAAATTATAAGAATTGTCGCTGCGAACTTCTCCGAAATGATCCAGGTATCCAGGTCGCATCAATGTTTGAATACCGTCGTAGGTAGCTACAACACCTTGATTAATATCCGACTCGGTTTTATAGAAGTTATCGACGCTGTTTTCTGACAGCGGTTTTAAATCAATATAAGACTTGCAGGACGCCAGTGTTAAAATCAGTAAAAATGGAAATAGATATTTCATAATAATTTAGATTAAAAAGTAAGGTTTAGACCGATGGTACTGGTTCTGCTGACCGGATAGTTTCCAAATTCCTCGCCTGGTGTTAATGCGCTGCCTGTATTGCTGGATACTTCCGGGTTATAACCAGAATATTTGGTCCAGGTAAATGGATTCATGAATGCGGTGTATATTCTTAATCTGCCGATACTCAATTTATCGGTAACAGCTTTGCCGAAAGTATAACCGACGCTAATATCACGGATACGAATGAATGATGCATCTTCTATCTGCCAGCTCGAGGCACGTGTGTGAGTGCTGGAACCGACTCCCCAGACCGGGCGTGGTGCTGCATCACTCAGGTAAACAGAAAGATTATTTCCCCAGGCTTCAGCCAGGTAGCGGTGCATGGTGTTAATGATCTGAAAGCCCTGTTTTGTGTAGGCTGATGCAGAAAAATCAAAGTTTTTATAACTATAAGAAATATTCAAGCCGATCTGGTAATCAGGATTGTTGTTTCCTAAGATCACCCGGTCATCTGCATTGACCACGCCGTCGCCATTAGTGTCCTGATAAATGAAATCACCGACAGCTTGTTTTCCGAACTGTGCAGTGCTGCCCAATTGTGCTGCAGATTCAAACTTGCCCAGTACCTGGTATCCGTAGAATTCGCCGACAGCATTTCCAATTCTGGTAATATGCGATCCGGTCAGGCCGCCATTGGAGATGATCTGCTTTTGACCCGGGCCTAAGGCCAGTACCTTATTTCGGTTGGCTGAGAAATTTACACTTACCGACAAATTACTGTGGCTGCTTAGTGTTTTGTTCATTGCCATCATCAATTCAATTCCCTGGTTTCTCATTGCTCCGATGTTCTGAAGAGATGAGCTGTAACCCGAAGCAGATGGTACAGGTACGTCCAGCAGTAAGTCTGTGGTATGTGCATTGTAATAATCAGCAGAAAAACTGAAGTCTTTAGCGAAATTAATATCCAGACCTGCATCTATTGTTTTGGTTGTTTCCCAGGAGAGGTTTTCATTAGGTGCTGTATTGGGATAGAGTCCGGACTGTACGACATCACCAAAAGTATATTTTCCGGTAGTAGAGAGCAGGGCGACTGAACCATAATAAGGAATGTCGTTATTACCGGTAACACCATAACTGGCTCTCATTTTCAATTCACTGATGAATCCCTTGTTAAAGAATTTTTCATCGGAAATTCTCCAGCCTGCCGACACAGAAGGGAAATATCCCCATTTGGTGTTTGCTCCGAATTTAGACGATCCGTCGGCACGTAAAGTACCAGTTAACAGGTATTTACCCAGGTAACTGTAGGACGCACGTGTGAAATAAGAAAGCAAGCTCCATTCCCGTTGCCCTTCGTCACTGTATCGTTCTTGTGCAGTGTTAATTGTTCTGACATTATCGGTGGCAAAATTACGGCCTTCGGCAGTCGTATTTTTGTTAGTTTCTTTTTGCATACTTGTACCCAGGACTATATTCAGGTCGTGTTTATCTGCAAAAGTGTTTTTATATTCTACCGTATTGTCCCACAGGATATTTACAGAATTTGAATTAAAGACAGATCCATAATTGAAATAAGTTGTAGGAGCTTTTTCCGTTCTATAGCTCAGTGATTTGGGCCGGTAATAGGTTCTGATGTTCTGGCTAAAATCCCCTCCTAATGTCGTTTTGAATTTTAGATTCTTTAAGATATTATATTCCAGGTTGTTGCTGAATGTAAGACGGTATTGGTCCATCTTGTTGTCAACCTGGTTGGCTAGTGCCAGCGGATTCTGAAACTGTACGACATTTGATTCTCCGCTCCAGAGCGTTTCAAATAATTTGTCCACCTGGTAGCTGCCGTCCGGGTTGTAAGCCGGTAATTGTGGATGCTGCATTAAAACACCGATTACCAGACCTTCGTCACCCCAATTTTTCTCTGATCTGGCCAGATTGTTAGCAATGTAGGAAGGGGCCAGATTAATGCTGTATTTTAGTTTGTCATTAAGTTTAGTTTCCAGATTTAATCTCAGGCCAGTTTTTTTGATTCCGGAATTCGGAATTATTCCCTGCTGATCCATGTAGTTTGCAGATATAAAATACCTTGTTTTCTCGTTACCTCCGCTCACAGAAAGATCATAATTCTGGGTTGCAGCTTTCCGGTAAAATTCGTCTTGCCAGTCTGTGTTGTTTAATCCGGTTTCTCCATTGATATAAGGAATCATATAAGCCGGGTAACGATCATCGATATTTCTGAGTGACAATGCGTCGGTAGCTTTGTGGGTTAGCGGATCTTTGTTTATCCAGCTCAGGTCTCTGGCCAGTTTCGTGTAATTGGATAATTGATAGGCATCCATTACGTCGACTTTTTTGGCAAGGGAGGAGACGCCGCCATAAGCGTTAAAACTAATTGTAGGTGCGCCCGCCGAACCTTTTTTAGTAGTTATAATCACGACCCCGTTTGAGCCTCTTGATCCGTAGATTGCAGTAGCTGCGGCATCTTTCAGGATCTGAATGTTCTCGATATCAGAAGGATTGATTGAATTTAATGGGTTTACCTGATAATTGAAGTTATTATTCCCCTGACTAAACCGGTCTCCGTTGTTTGTGGATAACGGAACGCCGTCTATTACATATAAAGGATCTGTACCTCCAGTGATGGAACCTGTTCCTCTTACAGTTACGGAAAGCCCGCCGCCGGGTGCACCATTGCTTTGCGAGATATTCACTCCCGGCACTTTTCCGGCGAGTGCCTGGTCAAAACTTGTAACCGGCTTATTTTCCAGCTGTTTGCTGTCTATGGTGGTTATGGAGCTAATTACATTTCTGCGGCTCGTTGTGCCATAACCGACAACGACTACATCATTGAGATTGGTGTTTTCATCTTTCAACTGCACAACAATTCCGGACTGCCCGTTAAAAGTGACTTCCTGAGTCTGATAACCGATCATGCGAAAGAGTAATATAGTGCCTGATTTAACCTGAAGGGTAAAGGTTCCGTTTTCTGCCGTTGCAGTTCCTGTTTGCGGGCTCCCTTTAACTGATATAGATACCCCTGGCATTGGATTTCCCTCACTGTCGGAGACTCTGCCCTGGGCATTTTGCTGAGCTAACAGGGCGCCCGTCTGTAGCAGCATAGCTACTAGTAAAACATAAAATTTTCTCATCGTACATTTGGTTTTATTTGGTTATTTAAAGCGTTTAATATGTGTTTGTATTTCTCTGATTTGTGTTTTTTATCGGTTTTATTTTAATTCAATAAGCGAATTTAAACCTTTTTAAATTTATTATTCAACTAATATAAAGAATATTAAACTTAATTAAAGTTGTGTTTATTTATATTTAATGTAAAAATAATATGCACTTAACATTCTGTAATATAGAGTTTAGTGATTAGTTTTAATTGTTAAACCGCTTTTTTGAACCCAATTTGCAATGTTTTATGTTGATGCTTGTGAACTCTGACAACTTGTTTTTATTGCATTTTGGCTTTTATTTTGTTTTATAAAGTTTAATTTATTTAAATTTATAACTATGTTTATACTTCACAATGGTAAAGATCTTCCACTGTGTAGTATAAGAAACCAAATATTTTATCTGAAATGAACATAGTTGAAAGCCGGAACGAGCCCTTTCTATCCAGAATCGGTTTACCAAAGAATTTAAGCTGGGGATACCTGGGAATTCTGATTTTTATGATGGGTGACGGGGTAGAGCAAGGTTGGCTCAGTCCTTATTTACTGGAAAGGGGAATCAGTATGCAGCAGTCAGCTTCCCTTTTCACTATCTATGGTGTAACCATAGCAATTTCGTCCTGGTTTTCGGGCGTCCTTGCAGAGGGCTTTGGTCCGCGGCGGACTATGCTGATGGGGCTCCTGCTCTATATTATTGGTACTGCTGGTTTTGTAGGTTACGGATTGCCTGACCTGAATTACGGTACAATGTTATTTACTTACGCGATTAGAGGATTTGGTTATCCGCTATTTGCTTACTCCTTTCTTGTATGGATTACATACAGAAGCCCTTCCGGTAAACTAGGGTCGGCAGTTGGTTGGTTCTGGTTTGTGTTTACTGGCGGTCTGAACGTATTTGGGGCCTATTATTCCAGTTGGGCTATCCGTCATCTCGGTTATCTGGACACCTTATGGAGTTCAATATTCTGGGTGCTTGTCGGTGCATTTTTTGCGCTTGTTCTTAATAAGGACAAATTTAGTACCGGTGCAGAAAAGTCAGGACGCAGTAAAAGCGAAGAACTAGCCAGGGGTTTAACCATTATGCGGGAAGAACCTAAGGTGATGCTCGGTGGAATCGTTAGGATTATCAATACAACAGCTCAGTTTGCCTTTCCTGTTTTCCTGCCTACCTATATGGCGCTTCACGGTTTCAGTACCACCGAATGGTTGCAGATCTGGGGTACAATCTTTACTGCAAACATAGCCTTCAATCTTATTTTCGGGTTCGTTGGTGATTTCTGCGGATGGCGGAATACGGTTATGTGGTTTGGAGGGATTGGTTGTGCTTTAACCACTTTGCTTTTTTTCTATTCACCCATGTGGTTCGGGGGAAGCTTCTGGATGGTAATGGGCTGCGGGGTAATCTGGGGAGCTCTGCTGGCAGGGTATGTCCCTTTGTCTGCGCTGGTACCATCGCTGGTACAAAAAGATAAAGGTGCTGCCATGGCAGTTTTAAACCTGGGAGCAGGGCTTGCGGTTTTTGTCGGTCCGGCTATAGTAGGATTATTTATCGGAAGTCTGGGCGATGAAGGGGTAGTATGGATCCTGGCAGGTCTTTATCTTCTGAGCGCTATATTAACCAGATTCATAACGCTTCCCGGTAATGCAAGAACAGCGGCGGATTGTCCGTCATCAGAATTGATTCAATCAACAAACAATAAACTATACGAATGAGGATACTTATAACCGCACCTTATCATCAGAAAGGGCAGGATTTACTGGCAGAAAAATTTGGCGAAGTGATTTATAAACCATGGAAAGCTAACAGCAGGGCCTATGATGAAGATGAATTAATGGAATTAATTCTGGCTCACCAGGCAGAGGCTATTATTATTGAACATGATCATGTCACAGCAAAAGTGATTCATGCGAATCCAGGTTTGCAGTTTATCGGAGTTTGCAGAGGTACCCCATCAAACGTATCGCTTGTGGCTGCCAAAGCAAATGGAATCCCTGTTTTTTTTACGCCGGCGAGGAATGCGCAGGCTGTCGCAGAATTATTTATCGCAACAGTTATCGACTTGCTGAGGAATACGCTTGCCGGTATAAGCTGGCTGGAAGCAGGGAATTGGAAAGAGGATGCGCATACTTCATACCTGCAGTTTAAAGGAAATGAACTTGCTGGCAAAACCATTGGTATGGTTGGATTTGGCGCCGTCGGTCAGCGAATTGCAAACCTGGTGGAAAATTTCCCTTGTCCTATCCGTTTTTACGATCCGTATCTGAAAGATGATACTGGGAAATATCAGCAATGCACGCTGGAAGAAGTCTTTTCTGAGAGTGATATTGTTTCTATTCATCTTCCGGTTAACGAGTCGACTATAGGAATGATTGATCAAAGTCTGCTCTCGTTGATGAAACCAGGGGCGATATTCGTAAATACTGCGCGGGCCAGCGTGGTAAATAGGGATGATTTGCTGGAAGCATTGGAGAATAAACGAATCAGGGGGGCAGTTTTGGATGTATTTGATCATGAACCGCCGGACGAAAAAGACTATCGGATGATCAAACTGCCGCAGGTTTTGGCTACTCCTCATATTGCAGGTGCCACCTACGAAGTAGAAGATCATCATGTCGAGATACTCAACAGGCAGTTGTTTACCTGGCTGGAACAAAAAGACGATAACAGCATAGCTAATAATCATTAAAGGTATGGCAAATCAGGAAGCATATATTGTTATAGATATTGGTACGGGAAATGTCAGGGTCGCTGTTTCTTCGACCACAGGTGAGTTACTTGGGGTGTCACGCGAAGATCTGCAGAACTACAAAGATCCGGATTACCCGGAAGCACTGAGTTTTAATCCAGATGAATTATGGGAGCAGATTATCAGATTGTCTGCTGTAGCGCTAAAACAGGCGGGTGAAGTCAGTATTCTTGCCTTGACTGCGACAAGCCAGCGCGAGGGGATCGTGCTTATCGGAGTTTCAGGGGAGTCACTGATCGGTTTACCAAATATAGATCACCGGGGGCGTGAATGGGAATCGCTAATGTCCGACAAAAGCCGGATCTATCAGTTGACCGGCCGTTATCCTACG
>Ga0247805_1001628_pt1 | contig 10713 bp, 10 predicted proteins | sample UWRJL044104R1_FD_180930 | JGI IMG/M metagenome (GOLD analysis project Ga0247805, IMG submission 180930) | Plant litter microbial communities from Arlington Agricultural Research Station in Wisconsin, United States - UWRJ-L044-104R-1 | ecosystem: Environmental > Terrestrial > Plant litter >...
ACAGCTTTGCGCAAAGCGCCTGGAAAAGGGCAACAAAAGCCATTGTCTCGTCAATCAGCATTGGGCAATCGCAGATTCTGAACTCTATTGTTTCAAAGAAGGGATGTACCCTGATATCCCACCAGATCTTTTTCGCATTGTCGATGCTATTGGTTTTAATCAGCAGCTTCACATAGTTATCGTAATCTTCGATACTATTGAATACATCCGGGATCCCTGTCCTTGGAAACTTATCAAATATTTTGGTACGGAAAGATTTATATCCTGTATTCCGGCCTTCCCAGAAAGGTGAATTGGTAGAAAGGGCAAATACATGAGGCAGGAAGTAACGTACCTGATTGGCAATGTGTATAGCCAGTTCCCTGGATTGGAAACCTACATGTACATGCAGGCCGAAAATCAGGTTAGAACGTGCCGCTTCCTGTAACTCATTTACAATTTCGTTATATCGGGGGTGCTCGGTAATCAGCTGTTTTTCCCATAGAGAGAAGGGATGTGTGCCCGCAGCGCCGATTCGCAAACCCAGTTCTCCGGCAAGCTGTGATACCGTATACCGCAGCTGCGAAATCTCTGTTCTCGCCTGCTCGGTGTTTTTACAGATGCCAGTCCCTACTTCCACAACAGCCTGGTGCATTTCTGCCTTAACCTGGTCCTTATGGATTTTTTGGGCGGCCTCCACTATCTTTTGATCGTGTGAGGTAAGTTCCCGTGTTACCGGGTCTATCACCATGTATTCTTCCTCTACACCGAGCGTAAATTCGTTCATCATCTTTTCTTTCCTTTAATATAGGAGATTATTACTTTTTCTTACCAGTTGCGGTTTTTTTTCCTGCGCCTGCAGACGGCTGCGCTGTATCTGTCGTTACCGAACCCGTAGCGTTAGGTTGTGCCGCTGCCTTTTTCTCTTTTGTTACAGGCTTTTTAACTGCTACAGGAATACCGTTTTTGATTTTTGCCGGCGCTGGCTTTTTTGCAGGTGTAACACCCGCAGCTGCCGGTGATACTTCCTCTTTCAGTTTGATTAAAGGGATTGCCGCAGATTGTCCGACAGAAGATTTTACGTATTCTCCCCAGGTTAAATTGTCCTGCCCCTCTACCTGTGCTTTCGCACGTTCAATAGCATATTTAGCAGCATTTTCCACCACCCAGTCAAAATTTTCCTGTCCAACACTGGAAACTTCTGCATCCGGTGCGGGGTTACAGAAATCAATCGCATAAGGTATACCGTCTTTCACAGCAAATTCAACCGTGTTAAAATCATATCCCAGATGCTGGTTAAGCTTAATCACATACTCATGGATAGTTTCCAGCAGTTTTTCACTGGATGGCGGGGTGTCCACTGCATACCTTAGATGAAATGGGTTTCTTGGCTCATACTGCATAATACGCACATACTTGCCCCCGATGCAGTAACACCTGTAATATTCATCAAAGACAATCTCTTCCTGCAACATCATCACATACTGGTTAGTCAGGCTATGTTTATGAAAAAAGTCTTCTTTATCCTCCAGTTTGTAAACCTCTTTCCAGCCTCCGCCATCAAATGGCTTCATATATGCAGGGAAACCCACATAGTCAAAAATTCCCTGCCAGTCCAGCGGATAAGCGAGGTTACTAAATGATTCCGCTGTGGTATCATCCGGTCTTGCATGCGAAGGAATTAATGCGGTTTTGGGAACAGGGATGCCAAGTTTCAGCGCCAGCGCATTGTTAAAAAACTTTTCGTCGGCACTCCACCAAAATGGGTTATTGATCACTGCGGTCCCTGTAATCGCTGCATTTTTTAACGCCGCCCTGTAAAATGGTACGTCCTGCGAAATGCGGTCAATAATAACAGCGTATCCGAGTGGTTCACCCTGAAATACTTTGTTGATGTTTACAAATTCCGCAACAATTTCGGTTCCTTCCAGTTCGTTTACCTTGTTGATAAAGGCCTGCGGAAACGACCGCTCTTGTCCGAATAAAATTCCTATTTTCTTCATAAGGATCTGTAATTTTTAGATTGTAAAAGCACTAAACATATTTTTTTAACAGAAAGTTTATAGTCTTGATAAATACGCCGGGAACATTTCCCTCCAGATTGGCCAGTCGTGATCTGCGTTCGGCCTGATGTCCAGCCAATGGTCAACTCTTTTCTGGCTTAAGATATGGGAAAGCCGTTCATTGAACGGTCGGCATACATCATATTGCGCGGTACCTAATACAATATCCATCTTCCACAGGTCAGGGTCCTGGTCATGCGGTAAAAAATCTACCGGGTTATTGTAATAAACATCGCTGTTATAAAACCCGTCCATTTCATCTGTGATGTCAAATATGCCGCTCATGCTGAACATATGGCTAACCAGCCAGGGATGTCTGAAAGCGAAATTTGCCGCATGGTAACCACCAAAACTACACCCTGCAGTAACTACCTGGCCAAATCCGGTTTCATTTCTGGCTAGTGTTGAAACTTCATCCAGGATCATTTTGTCATACCACGCATGGTTCTTTGCACGGTCGGCCGGATGGATAGACTTGTTGTACCAGCTCATTGCGTCAATGCTGTCCGGGCAATAAATTTTAACTTTTCCCTCGTTAATCAGATGGGACGCAGAATCAATTAATCCTGAATCCTTGTTTTGATAGTAGCGCCCGTTGCTGGTAGGGAACAGGATAACAGGTCGGCCGCTATGGCCAAAAACCAACAACTCTATGTCGCCGCTTAAATTTGGACTATACCATTTTTTATATTCTTCTTTCACAACGGCAGATTTACATTCAAGATATAAAAACTCTCTTTAACCCCGAAAAGTTTTAGCGATTTGAGCGGCTGCTGTTTATAAAAAACGGACAGGTGACACAATAGTTGAGCGAGATCAGTAAATTTGCCGCAGTTTGTGAGAAGGGAATGTTGTTTATGCATAATATAATACCGATTTTAACAGGCGGACATGTAGTTTGTCAGCTTGATTCTGTTTACCTGAAGCGCACAGTAGTGCTTGATGTCTTTTGTCCGCCCCATCTTTTACAAGTGGACAGCATCAATTTATTAGTTTTAAACGATGGGCAGGATGCTGAAGCTTTAAATCTGGAAGAAACTCTGGAGGCTTTACATGGCAGCCAGAAAATAGAACCTGTTCTTGTTGTTGCGGTGCATTCTTCTGCCGCACGTTTACAGGAATACGGTGTTGCCGGGATCCCTGATTTTAAAGGGCGTGGAGCCATGGCGGGCGACTATACCAGTTTTATCATAAAAGAATTAATGCCTTTTCTGGAAGAGGCTGTTGGGCGGGCGATAACTGGTACCCGTGCTATTGCGGGATGCTCTATGGGTGGGTTAACAGCTTTTGATATCGCATGGAACAACGGCGGTTTTTTTGATGTGGCCGGTGTTTTCTCCGGTGCTTTCTGGTGGAGAAAAAAAGACCTGAATGATGGTTATACAGACGATGACCGGATTATGCACCAGGTGATCAGAGAAAGTAAATCTGCGGCAAAACTGAAGTTTTGGCTGATGGCCGGCACTGAAGATGAAAAAGCCGATCGCAACAATAATTTTATAATCGATTCTATCGACGATACAATTGATATCATTAAAGAGCTGATGAGAAAAGGCTATAACAGACCGCAGGATGTGTATTACTATGAAATGGTGGGCGGACAGCACAATACCGCTAGCTGGTCAAAAGCCTTTCCGGCATTTTTAAGCTGGACATTTGGTCGCAAAATGTTCCTGTAGCCAGTCCTGTTTATTTAGTCTGGCCTCCGATTTCCTGCACCAGATCAGACTCGTAAACAAATACCCCTCTGTTTTCATTCATTGAATTGATGATCATTGCCCTGGCAACAGTAGACACCTTGATGCTCCTGTATTTTTTCAGGCTCCCGAACAACAGTGGATTAATCACGCGCATTATAACGTTGCTGATTTTTTCCAGAGTGCGTTGCTGTGTTCTTTCCCCGTCCAGTAATGACGGCCGATAGATATGGATGCTTTCAAAAGGTACCGCTTTAAGGTCACGCTCCACTTCTCCCTTAGTCCTGATATAAAAAGTGGAAGAATTTTTATCCGCCCCGATAGCGGAAATCAAATGATAACTTCTTGCGCCATTTGTCTGTGCGATCCAGGCAATGTCCAGCGGATATTGATAATCGATTTTTTTATACTCAGCCTCGTCAGGTGTCTGGCTTTTAGTTGTGCCCAGGCAGCAAAAAACCACGTCACCAGTTATTTGCGCCGCATACTTACTGATATCTTCAAAGTTTAAAACCAATTGCTGCAGTTTCGGGTGCTGTATCCCAAGATCTTTGCGTACCAGGACTAATATTTCCGTATACACCTCATTAGTCAGCAGCTGCTTTAGTAAACTATTCCCGATAGCACCACTGGCGCCCGCTATAATTGCTTTCTTTCCCATTAAAAGATTAACAATAGTTAATCCATAAAGTTCATCTGAAACAAAATATCATCCGGATTATAATATCAATCAGTTAATATCCGGTAGTGTAATGATGGGTGTTACCAGGCTGTTATCAGGGGGAATATGATAAAATATGCGACATTGCCCTAGCTAATAGGCTGATATATGAATTATTTACGTTATCTTTGCGCCAAAATTAGGCGCATTTTATGCAAAAAATAAGAAACATAGCTATTATAGCACACGTTGACCACGGTAAAACTACATTGGTTGACAAGATTTTACACACTTGTTCAATTTTTCGTGACAACGAACAAACAGGTGACTTAATACTTGATAACAACGATTTGGAGAGAGAGCGTGGAATTACCATCGTTTCCAAAAACGTTTCAGTAATGTATCAGGATACTAAAATCAATATCATTGATACCCCTGGTCACGCCGATTTCGGTGGTGAGGTAGAGCGTGTATTAAAAATGGCTGATGGTGTATTGTTGTTATGTGATGCTTTTGAAGGTGCTATGCCTCAAACACGTTTCGTAACTCAAAAAGCTTTGGCTTTAGGTCTTAAACCTATCGTTGTTGTAAATAAAGTAGATAAAGAAAACTGCCGTCCGGAAGAAGTTTATGAGCAAATCTTTGAATTGTTCTTTAACCTTGAGGCTACAGAAGATCAATTGGATTTCCCTGTAATCTACGGTTCATCTAAACAAGGATGGATGAGCACTGACTGGACTAAACCTACTACAGATATCTTCCCTTTACTTGATGCAGTTGTTGCGAATATCCCTCCTCCGCCTATGCTGGAAGGTACATTGCAAATGCAGATCACTTCATTAGATTATTCATCTTTTGTTGGACGTATCGCAGTTGGACGTGTTCACCGTGGTGTGATCAAAGAAAACCAGCCGGTTACGTTGATCAAACGTGATGGTAAAATGGTTAAATCAAGAGTAAAAGAACTATACACATTTGAAGGTCTTGGAAAAATGCGTGTAACTGAAGTGAAATCTGGTGATATCTGCGCTGTTGTAGGTATTGAAGGATTTGATATCGGTGATACAATTTCTGATTTTGATGCACCAGAGCAATTGCCGGTAATCAAAATTGATGAGCCTACAATGAACATGTTGTTCACAATTAATAACTCTCCATTCTTCGGTAAAGAAGGTAAATTTGTTACTTCTCAACGTATCAAAGAACGTCTTTACAAAGAGATGGAAAAAAACCTTGCCCTTAAAGTTGTTGAAACTCCATCTCCTGATGCTTATTTAGTATACGGACGTGGTATTCTCCATCTTTCAGTATTAATTGAGACAATGCGTCGCGAAGGATATGAGATCCAGGTTGGACAGCCACAGGTTATTATCAAAGAAATTGATGGTAAAAAATGTGAGCCGGTTGAAACTCTGATCGTTGATGTTCCGGGTGAAGTTGCTGGTAAAGTAATTGAATTGGTAACTCAGCGTAAAGGTGAATTACTGATTATGGAACCAAAAGGAGATTTACAACATTTAGAGTTTGAAATCCCTGCACGTGGTATCATCGGATTAAGAAATAACGTATTGACAGCAACTGGTGGTGAAGCAATCATGGCTCACCGTTTCAAAGCTTACGAGCCTTGGAAAGGAACTATCCCTGGAAGGTTGAACGGTGTATTAGTATCAATGGAAAAAGGTAGTACTACTGCTTATTCAATTGATAAATTACAGGACCGTGGACGTTTCTTCGTTGATCCGGGTGTTGAAGTTTACGAAGGTCAGATCATGGGTGAGCACATTCGTGATAATGATTTAGTGGTTAACATCGTTAAAGGAAAAGCGTTAACTAACATGCGTGCTTCTGGTACAGATGATAGTAACCGTATCGCTCCGGCAATTAAATTTTCATTAGAAGAGGCTATGGAATACATCCAGGCTGATGAGTATATTGAGATTACTCCTTTAAGTATGCGTTTACGTAAAATCTTCTTAACAGAGAATGAACGTAAAATCAAAGGAAAACAATTCCAATAGGAATTATAACCCATTTCAATCCCGTAAGTGTAAAGCTTACGGGATTTTTTTTGTTTAAAGGTGTTTGTTGTAAAAGCCTGATGAATGCAACTTTACGGGTGATCCAATACAGGCATTATAAATACCATTTACAACAGGATTATTTTCTCATGTCCTGTTTTTTCTCCTATAACTCCTATAACTCCTGTTTACTGCTGATAAATAATATTGAATCAATTATTAATTGCACAACAGGATTATTTTCTCATGTCCTGTTTTCCTCCTATAACTACTATAACTCCTCTTTACTGCTGATAAAATAATGTTGAATCAATTATTAATGAAATGAGCGTGACGGATCCAGTCAATCTTTTTCGTTAATTCGCAATTATTAAAAGAGCAAGCTATGGAATCATTAAAAGGAAAAAATGCGCTGATCACCGGTGCGGGTAAAGGACTTGGCCGTGCGATGGCAATTGCGCTTGCAGAAGAAGGTGTGAATGTGGGCCTGATGGCGAGAACCGAAGCAGACTTACAAGAACTTGCAAAAGAGATCGAAAGCCGTAATGTACGTGCTGTAATCGCTGTGGCTGATGTTTCTTCCATTGATTCAGTTAATGCTGCGGTAGCGCAGATCAAAGCAGGTTTAGGAGTAATCGATATCCTGATCAATAATGCAGGTGTTGGTGCTTTCGGATCTTTTATGGAGCTGGAACCAGAGAAATGGGAAGAAATTATTAAGATCAACCTTTTCGGGGCCTATTATGTAACCCGTGCGGTACTTCCGGAAATGATAGAAAGAAAAACGGGTGATATTATTAATGTATCTTCTACAGCTGGTCAGCGTGGGGCTGCGGTTACCAGTGCCTACAGTGCTTCAAAATTCGGATTGATCGGTCTTTCAGAATCACTGATGCAGGAAGTACGTAAACACAATATCCGCGTTACTACTTTAACACCAAGTACAATTGCTACAAGTATGGCAATCGATCTTAAACTAACGGATGGTAATCCGGAAACTGTAATGCAGCCAGAAGATTTCGCAGAATTTGTAGTTAGTCAGCTTAAATTAAACAGGAGGGTCTTCGTTAAGGAAGCTGGACTATGGTCTACTAATCCATAATCATCACCCGTTGAAAAAAGCTTTTTATATATTACTGTTACTAGTTTCCCTGATTTTGCTGGTATTCGCTGTGCTTTTTACATGGCGGCCATACCTTATCCGTGTGGTCAGGTATCAGGTACCTGATGCAAATACTTACAAAATATACCCACAGGTTGTTGTACACCCGTCAGACAGTGTCTTTCATTTTTCGAAAGCACCTGTCATGCGGAACGATCTGGATACGCTTACTGTGCTGGATGGGGGAGATACCCTGGTGTCTTTTAAAGATTATATGCGCAATGGAAAAGTGGGGGTTTTTATGGTTATTAGGAATGATACTATTATTTATGAGCACTACGGTCCCGGATATAGTGATAGTACGCTCACCACGCTCTTTTCTGTAGGTAAGACAATGATTTCTGTGATGCTGGGCAAAGCACTGGAAGAAGGAAAGATCAGGAGTCTGGACGAACGCCTTCTCCAATACGTACCTGAATTAAAGTCTAATCCGGCATTCCGGGCTATTACCCTTCGGAATTTAATGACGATGCAGTCCGGACTGGAGTTTATCGATACCAATGGAGGCTACATCCAGGCATTCCTGTCTGATGAAGGAAAGTATTATTATACAGAAGAAATTAAAAAAGAATTGTTACAGGTTAAGCTGGTCAACACTCCTGGTACTGTCTGGAAATATAAGAGTATTGATGCTTTTTTATTGACCTGGGCTTTAGAGAATGCAACCGGACAGAAAGCAGCAGCCTATCTGGAAGATAAAGTCTGGACAAAAATCGGGACGGCATACCCTGCTACCCTGGGGCTCGACCATCCTGCAGGGTTAGCTAATATGGCCAGCAGGTTCCAGGCTACAGCCATTGATTTGGCAAAAGTAGGGCGCCTGTATCTGAAAAAGGGACAGTTTAACGGTCGGCAGATCATCCCGCAAGCATGGGTAGAAAACTCGTTGAACACTGCAGACGGCAAGCCGGTTACATCAAAAGGATGGCAGCGCACCACACAGCATTATTTATGGTGGATCCCGCAGCAGGGTGTTAATGGTGATTTTGCTGCTGAAGGCATGCGTGGTCAGCGCCTGTACGTCGATCCCCTTACGAATACGATCATTGTGCAGTTTGCTTTAAGAGGTGCGGGTGATTATCCTTATCGTAAAATCAGCAGGTATTTATCAGGATTGCCGTTTAAATATCCTCCTCATGCCAAACCGGCTATCAAAAACTATCAGTAGGCGCTCAAAACCAGGATTCAGATAAGATAGGAAAAAGAAGGTGCCAGAACAATTGTAAAACCTCTTCACTTTATGACCTTGCAAACTCTTTCAAAGCTTCGTATTCGTGTTGATCTGCTTTTCTGAGAGCTAATATATAGCGGTTTCTAATTTCTCCTGATTGTATAAAAGTATCACCTCCCCATGAAAAAACTTGCTGCATAAAAATTTTTTCGATGATTATATCAGCAAGTAAACGGGAATGCCTGCCGTTTCCATTTGCAAAACAATGGATTGCAACAATCCGGTGTTTAAAACGGATCGCAACTTCCTCTGGGCTATACGTTTCATTCTCCACCCAATAAGAGCAGTCATCCAGTAATGCACGAAGATTGACAGCGATAAGGTAAGGCATAACACCAATGTTCTTTTCAGATCTTCTAAATGTACCTGCCCAGCGCCAGACACCAGAAAACATTTTTTTATGCAGTTCACATATAAACTGTTCTGTTAATATTTCTGCAGTAGTAAACCTCTTGCGGCGCTGTCTAAGCCATAGTAGGGCTTCTTCTACGTTACGCTGTTCCACTTCATCAAGCTCACTTCTGGTAGTAATAAATGGGATTAATAATCCTTCTTTTTCTTCCTCATCAAGAGGTGTCTGCCCATCTATATATTCAATTTCTAATCCCATAAACTTTTAGACACTTCACGTTTTATATCTTGCGTCATTTCATCTATAGCTTGTTTTAGACGCTCATTAGAATTTGCCTGATCTTCGAGTGACATGGATACTGCTGTCCGTTTAACAATATTTATGGCTATCTCATGCGCCCGTTGTTCAATCATTTCTTCTAAAGAGCCACTGGCAGGGATAAATCCATAAACAAACCTCATATCTAAGGCTTCGCCAGCTTCTTTCAAAGATTTTAAAGTGATAGATCCCTCTGCTTCTCGTTTTTCCAAATCTTTAACACCTTGAGCAGACATCGTTAAACGCTGTCCTAGTTGTTTGAGTGACATATTCAAAGTTTTTCTAAAGGTGCTGATCCAACCCTCTGCTGGCGTTAACACATTAGCAATAGTACTGTAAAGCGTTATTTTCTTATCAAGTTGTCGTACTAACATCAATTGGCTGTTTTTCAGTTTCATAAATTTGCGACCTTAATGATTTCATACAAAATTAAAGCTATAACTTTATAATTACAAATAAAAATTACTCATATATACTTATATTTATTAATATAAAGTAAGCATATAACTTTAAATTGGTATTACGGAGCAAGTTTATTATGCCTGTACAAAAGGTTAAAAACAAAAAAAGGAGCCGATTCACATCGGCTCCTTTTTTTGTTTAATAAAAATTATGCGTGCTGTCCTTCATGAACACCTTCTGCAAACTCTTCAACGATCTTATCGTTAAATGCCGGAAGGTCTTTCGGGCTCCGGCTGGTTACCAGACCCTGGTCAGTCACTACTTCGGAATCTTCCCAAACAGCGCCCGCATTCACTAGATCAATTTTAATAGTTTTTGTTGAAGTCAGGTTACGTCCTTCAACCACTTCGGCAGAAATCAATACCTGCGGACCATGGCAGATCGCTGCAACAGGTTTACCTGCTTCAAAAAACGCTTTAACAAAAGCCAGCGCATTTTCGTCTTTTCTCAACGAATCAGGATTCAGTACTCCTCCGGGAATTAACAACCCGTTATAGTCATCCGCATCTGCTTCAGTCACAACTTTATCCACATCAACCTCTACCGTCCATTCACTATCATTTTTCATTCCCTGGATTTTACCTGCTTCCAACGAAATAATATGTACTGTAGCACCTTCTTCTTTTAGTCTTTGTACCGGACTGGTCAACTCTGATTCTTCAAATCCATTAGCTGATAAAACAGCTATCGTACGATTACTTAACTTTCCCATAATAGTATGTTATTTAATATGCTTGTACTACAAGCCAGGAAAAATATTGTTTGTCAAA